>Ga0209389_1006044_pt1 | contig 10450 bp, 4 predicted proteins | sample CowpearedBW_FD_187526 | JGI IMG/M metagenome (GOLD analysis project Ga0209389, IMG submission 187526) | Root nodule microbial communities of legume samples collected from California, USA - Cow pea red BW (SPAdes) (version 2) | ecosystem: Host-associated > Plants > Roots > Nodule | place: USA... | reverse complement strand
AACCGAGGCCAAAAGGTGGGCTCTATGGCCTCGGGTTCGTCTGAACCGAGGCAGAAGGGCACTCTATGGCTTCGGGCCTTAACCGAGGCCAAAAGCTGTGCTCTTTTGGCCTCGCCCCAATATGCTTCGGTTCGCGAACCGGTGCAGAATATGATAAACAACCGCTGCCAAAGGCCCTTCCTGCACTGGTGCCACCACAAATCACTCTTGGTGTCTGAAGTATTTTTTGTCAATCAAAAATCAATACAATTGATAATTATAAAAAATAGAATATCTTAGGCCAATTTCTTTTTAATAATAAATTAAAAATGTATACTTTAATTCATATTGAATTCTTCAAAATTATTCTTAAAGTAATTTGATTTTTTTTAAATAAATAAATATTTTTTTTAAAGTAGGTCCTTACACACATTTTAACGATTATGAAAAAATTTCTAACATATTTTTGATATATTTATTATGTTAAAGAATAATTTATATTTAAAATATTAAACTTTTTATATACTCTTTTTTTCTGATTTTTAATTATTTAGTCATTTAATAAAATTAAATTTAGAAAAATATATTTTATTTTTCTTTCTTAAGATAATATTATGTAAAAAAATAATATATGTTTATTGATAATAAATTATAAAAATAACTGGGATGAAATAATTTTGTTTTAAAATTTATCAATAAAAAATTATATTTATGATTTTTATATTAAATAATAATATAAATTATAAAGCCCACTTTATTTTTCTACCCTAATTTTTAAGGTCCTACCCTAATCAGTTGGACCTAAGGCTGGTCCACAGGGTGTCCAAAACTCCTAAATTAGTCCTAACCATCTCATTCTACACACTTTCAAAAAATTGTCCCTCTCCTTCCTCTCACAACTGAGAACGTAGTGCTCTGCTAGGGTTTGGTCCCTACCTTGGTCAAGCTAACTCAAAACTCATTTCTCTTCCACGTAAGTTGTTCCTTATCCAGTACCTTCCCTCTTTTCTAACTCAGTTGTCTTGATTCCAACTAAGGTTCACTTGGGTAACCCTGTTTTAAATCTAATCCACTATTTTCCAACTTGATAAATTGTCCTATGAGTTGTGGTGCTTCTCTGCTCGTACCCAAAACCCCTCACCGTAGCTTTTCTAGGTAAGGAAAGCTAGGGTTTAACGTTTTAAAATTATTCTGCCTGTTTTTGGTCTGTTTTATGTTCTTGGTGCTTGAATGATATTATTAATCGGGTGAAAATGGCTTACTTGCATTTTTGGATGTTGCTTTGTGTTGTGTTCCTGCCCTGTATGGGTGAACGGTGGCGAGAATTGATATTCTCGCCCAAGCGAGCTAGTCTTGCCTAGGCAAGAATAGCAGGAACTCACCTTGGTTATGCTCGAGCATCTTGCTCAAGAGGAGAGACCTAGTTTTGAGCGACAAACTATCTCGCTTAGGCGAGGGTACCTTGTCTCAGCGAGAACTCGTGCGAAACCTTGTGTTTTCTACTTGAAATGTAGCCCAGGCGAGCGACTTTGGTTTTGAGCGAAGAGTGATCTCGCTCAGGCGAGAGGGTCTCGCCCAAGCGAGAGTTCGCAGAGTGACACTAAAGCGTGCTCGCCCAAGCGAGGGAGCCTAGCTTAAGCGAGATCGTCCTTGTCGCTTGGGCGAAGGCTTCTAGCCTAAGCGAGGACAATGCAGGTTGTGTGTTTTATTTTCCCAAATTAGTTGTGGCTGGTTGTTTGTCTTGAGAATGCATGAGGTATGTGAATACGTATGAAATACCCGACTGTATGGGATGGAATTGATGAGTATGGTATGAGCTTGGCATGAAATATGATTCGAATGGTTGGTTATAAATATTGGCATGAGATTGGCATGATAACTTTATGCTTGGTTGGTGAGACATGATTTGGGTGTGGTTTAGGACGTAATTCAATGAATCTCTAGGTGAGATCTCATGGTGATGCCTCATTGGTCAGGACGTAATTCCACGATGGTAACATGGTGGTGCCTCATTGGTCAGGACGTAATTCCATGACCCCTGTTAGTGGGAGTTCATGGTGGTGCCTCATGGTCAGGACATAATTCCACGAGGATTCATGGTGGTGCCTCATTATATAATTTAGTAAGGATTCAAGTAAGGATTGCATCCTAACACTCTAAAGAGTCAGTTAGTCTCACGTAGAGCGTACTGACTCAAGTGGTGAGAGTAGTAGGAGGCCCTAATCTTTGGCAGGATAATGACCTTAGATGTTTGAAGGCTAACCTTGTGCGTGGTAGGGTGAAACTCATTGGCAATGGTTATGTAGAGCAATAGAGGCCACCACAAGTGCAAGCATCCAATGAATCCGACTGATTATATGTATCCGGATAATCATGTCTTTGAGTATTAGTGTTTTGCTTGTTGGTCATTATATGTTTGTTGATTTATGTACCCATGAATTTTAAATTGTATGTTCAATTGTATGATAAAACATTTTTCCACTCTAGCTTACCCTTTATGTTTTGATTGTGTGCTTGTGTGTAGTTTTCTTCTTTTGCGATGATCATCAATTTATTGATGTGAGCATATGTGAGAACTCCTCGAGGTCATCAGGGTGATGGAGATTCCACTGCATAGCTTATCTGGGTCGGATCCCGCTTATTCGAGTTCTTCTTTTAGGGCTGTAGCCCATGTATTACCTCGCTCTTTGAGTATTTATTTTGAATACTGTTGAACGCTTATTATGTTTTGTTAACGACATCGTGGTGTGCCTCAGTTTCCCCTTTTAGTATTCTTGGATAATTGTAAAGAGTGACATTTCTACTCCATGACAATGCCCTTTTATTATTATGTGTGATGTTTCATTTAATTACGTTATTATTTAAATGAGACATTACATAAATATTCTTATTCTTAAATATATATTTATTTTCTCTTTAGTATGTAAAAGTTAAATTAGTTTTATCAAATAAAAATTACCTTTAGTGATATTTACATAAAACTCCGTAGAATAAATTAAAATATTGCATTTAATAATTATTTCAAAGATTTAAAATATATATTTGTAAAAAAAAAAAATTGACACTACTTAATAATATTATGATTTTTGTTTTACGTATTCATTTCATAGATTTAAAAAATATATTTGTTATAGAAAATCATACTTCTTAATATTATAATTTTTGTTTTATATTTTTTTTTAATTCATTTTTTACTAATTTTAACTTTAAAGTGTAACAACTTATAATTTTAGAGATTAAGTATGTTTTTGGTCCTTGATCTTTGATGTAAAATAGGAATTTGTCTATGATTGAAATTTGATACATTTTGACCCTAAACTTAAAAAATGAATGGATATAGTCTTTTTATAATCTATTACGTTAAATTTTTTGACATGTAAAACGCGATTCTCGATAGATATTAAAGCGGAAATGTGTCAAACAATGTAAACAATTGAAATGCTAGCATGAAGCACGTTTAAAATGTAAAAAAAGTTGACATAATTTGATTAAAAGGACTATATCCCTCCATTTTAAAGTTTGAGAATCGAAATGTATAAAATTTTGGATAGGGATAAATTCCAAATTTGTATCAAAGTTCAAAGACTAAAAACATGCTTAACCCTAATTTTAGTTAGACCGAAACAAAAAGGTAAAAGCTCAAAAACTAATTGTCTTAAAATATACCACTAATGTATTTATATTGTCATTAAATGAGTCTAAAAACATACATTGATTAAATGAGTCTAGATACACATACTATTATATGAGTATAGAAACAAAAACTTAGACGAGTTTTAAAATACACATTAGATAATTTTGTCTATACACTGATTAGATGAGTATAGAAAAAAATTAGACAGGTCCAACAATATACATTAGACGAGTCTATCCTTATAGTAATAAAACGAGTATAGAAAAAATATTAGACGAGCCATTTCGTTCATTAGTTAAATGAATATAAAAAAAATTATTAAATGGGTTTTGCAATACACATTAGACTAAGTTGTCCATACACGGATTAGATTAGTATAACAGAAGACATTAGACAAGTCTAGCAATATACATTAGACGAGTCTGTCCATATACTAATTAGATGAATATAGCAAAAAATATTAGATGAGGCATTCCTTTCATTGATTAAACAAATATAATTAAAAACATTAAACGGGTCTATCAATGCAATAATTAAACAAGTCGAACAATACGCATTAAACAAGTTTGTCCATATAATTAATAGATAAGTATAACAAAAAAAAATTAAACGAGACATTTCATACCTTAGAGTAATCTGTCCAAACACCGATTAGACGAGTCTATCGACAACATACCCTGATAAGATGACCTTCTCAATATACATTAAACAAGTCTGTCTATACACAAATTAGACAAGTCTATATTAATACAATACGAGTCTGCCCACTAACTAATTAGACAAGTCTTACAATACACTTTAGACAAATCTGAACAAACACTAATTAAAAAAATTTGTCCATACCCAAATTAAACGAGTTTAGAAAAAATCATTAAATGAGTTATTTCATACGTTGATTAGATGAGTCTAAGAATACTCATTAGACAAGTTTGTCCATACACTTAGTAGACGAGTCTATTAATAAATAATAAACCAATTTGTTTATACACTGATAAGATGAGTTTAGCAAAATACATTAGATATGTCTTTCCACACACAGATTAGACAAGTCTATTAATACACATTAGACAAGTTTGTCCATTCACTAATTAGACAAGTCTTGCAATACACATTAGACAGATTTGAACTTAGACTAATTAGACGAGTCCAGTAGTACACATTATAGGATTGTGTCCATATACTTATGAGACAAGTCTAACAATATATATCAGAAGAGTTTTTCGATGCATTGATTAGATGAGTCTAGGAATACACATTAGATAAATCTTTCAAAAGACACATTAGATAAGGCTGTAGATACATTAATTAGAAGAGTATAACAAAGATATATTAGACGAGTTATTCCATATGTTTTTGATGAAATGAGTTTAGGAATACTTTGATTAGATAAGTTATTGATGAATTGATCATACCAATCTAACAATACATATTAGATAAGTCATTCATATATTGATTAGACGAGTTTAACAATATACATTAGACAAACATTTTCATGCATGGATTAGACGAGTAAGTCAATTCACTAATTAGATGAATGTTGCAATATACATTAGACGACTCTGCTCATACACTAATTAGACGAGTTTAGCAATACACATTAGACAAGTTTCAATATAAACTGATTGAATGAGTCTAGCAGTACACATTATACGAATGTGTCCATATACTAATGAGACAAGTCTAACAATACATATAAGAAGAGTTTGTCGATGCATTGGTTAGATGACCCTAGGAATACACATAAGACAAGTCTTTCCATACATTTATTAGACAAGTATAGCAAAAAATATTGCACGAGTCTAACAATACACATTAGACGAGACTGTAGATACACTAATTACAAGAGTGTAACAAAAGTATATTAGACGAGTCATTCCATACGTTGATTAGATGAGTTTATGAATACTTTGATTAGACGAATTGTCGATGAATTGAGCAAACCAGTCTAACAATACATATTAGATAAGTCATTCATATATTGATTAGACGAGTCTAACAATATACATTAGACAAAAGATTAGTCGAGTCTATTAATACATATTAGACGGGTATGTCCATTCATTAATTAGATGAATATTGCAATATACATTGGATGCGTCTGTTCATACACTAATTAAATGAGTTTAACAATACACATTAGATGAGTCTATCCATAATAATTAGACAAATATTTTTGTGCATAAAACATAAAGCAAGTCATTTCATGCATTAATTAGACGGGTATAAGAATACGCATTAGGTGAGTCTATCCAAAGACTGATTAAACAAGTTTTGTAATGCACATTAGATGAGTTTGTCCATAAACCGATTAAATGGGTCTAGCAATATACATTAGACGAGTCTACTAATACATATATTGTATGAGTCTATTAATATATATTCACTACAACAAAAGTAGGAATTACCGACAACCTAAATTCGTCAATAACTACAAAAATTCGTTGATAATCATATTTTTTCGACGAATTTCCAATAGACAAAAAGTTGTCGATAAAAACACAGTCAATAATATTTATTGACAGAAATTAAATTCTTTGGTAATTATCAACGAATATATCCTTCAGTAATTAACGACGAATATATCCTTCGGTAATTATTAGATATTTCACTTATTTCAAATTTTAATTTTAATTTTAATTTTTAATGTCCAATTGTTTTTTATTTTTATTTTATCAGATGTTTAACTAATTCTAGCAACTACTTTGCTTTGGTATATGTATTATCATTTGTATGCATTCACGATACAATTTTTATCATGCTCTAACTACAAATTTGTGCAAATCATGGATTTCATTTGTTTTCCTCTATTGCCAATACAATTCCCTCCTACTTTGATGTCCACAAATCCTTTGAAGAAAAGTAACCAATCCCAATAATTTCACCTAGTGCAAAAAAGGGAAATGGCTAAGCATACAAACATAGTAAACTGAAATTGTAAAGAAACTCCAACAATCATCGACTGTCAAACACCATAGCAACTCATATGCACCTCACCTGCAACAAATTTGAGCAATGTCAATGACCACATCATCCAATGAAACAAATTTGCCTAAGATCTACGCATAACTACAACTTCATTTATCCAAACTGTCGCACTTGCCGACATTCCTTGCTCCATAGCATCGTTCTTCCATCTCCTCTCATGGCTACAACCTGCAACATCAAATGAAGTGGCAGTACCTGTAAAGCCCACTTTTTATCTTGGGATTTTGGGCCCAACTTTAGTAAAAAGGGCCTAAGTCAACCCACTTGTTTCCTCATTTTAGAAAAACCTTTCAGTTTTCCCACTCTAGTTCTTCCCATAATTTTCTTTATAGCTACCGCCCTTTCCTTCTAACTCAGCTACTACCACTCCTTGCAACAGAGGCTGAAACTAAGACCTTTGCGGAGTTCTCGTCAAAACAAACCAAATGTTCCTTACCTTCATGTAAGTGAACCCTAAACCTCTATTTCTTTCTTCTTTTCCAATTTGGTTGTGATTAGTTCAGTCTTGGAGTCTTCATTAGAGCCTAATGTTTATCCCTATGCTAATGATTTTCAACTCTTTAGTTTGTTTCTGGAGTTGTGGTGCGCCTTTTGTTAGGGCTCTCTCCTTGTAGGTTCGCTTTCAGTTTTGAGGTAAGGGAAGCTAGGGCTTTAAAACTTTTGTTTAAGTGTCTTGCATGTTTTTGGTCTTGAATGGTGCTTAAAATGTTAGTTTGATGTTTGTGGTTGTGCTTTTTTTTTTGTTGTTTAGAATTTTGGAATTTTGGTTTTTGCATACTAAAATCAGTGAAAACTTGCTATTCTAACTTAAGCGAGAATTTCTAGCTTAAGTGAGGATTTATAGCTTTAGCGAGATCATTCTAGCCCAAGCGTGAAAATCTAGCTTAAGCAAGAACAACATAATTCCAATTTTCTCTTTGTTCGAATTTTAGCTTAAGCGAGAATTTCTAGCTTGAGCGAAATCAGTCTAGCTTAAGCGAGAATTTCTAGCTTAATAAAGATTAGTCTAGCTTAAGTGAGAATTTCTAGTTTAACCAAGAATTGTTGCAGAATTTCAATTCCTTATTTTGTTTGAGTTAATGTTAAAAATATGATGTATGAAGTTATGCACGAATGATGTGGCCTTTTTTACGTGTATTTGGTATGTTTAGCTTGGAATGATAATTATTTTGAGATAACATGTGGAATGTTGATGATAAAAGAGTTTCAAGAGAAATTCTTGATGATGGTGTGGTTAGTGTATGCCTTGATATATGAGATGTCTAGATAAGGAAGGTATTTTGAACTCTAATAATCACTCATACTCACGTAGAATAGAGTGATTATTTGGTGAGAGTGGTAGGAGATCCTAGTCTTTGGAGGTGTTTTAGCCTAAGACATATTGGGATTTACCTTGTGATTGATTAGGTGATAACCCCTTGTGGCTAGACTCTGTAGAGTTTAGAAATCAACGTAGGTCCATACTTCCTTAGAATTCTATATCAAGCGCATAATCTGAATATCGAGTCAAGAGTCAATTAGGTGTTTAATTGAGTAAAAACTTTGTGAGTTAATGTTTATTTTCTCCATGTATGTGTTTCTTGGGTTATGTACTTATGTAACTATATTTACGTATGAATGCTTAAATATACTAGATTACCCTTCTTTTTCTTTGTGTTTGTTTCCTTGTTGTGTTTCCCTTTTTGCAATGATCACCAAATGTTGGTGTGAGAAAATGTGGAGACCCTTGGTGATCATCAAGACGGTGAAAATGTTGTTGCGTAGTTTAGGGTGTTAGTTATTACTCTTTTGAGCATCCTTTGAAAAATTGGTCTTATGTAATTCTTTGCTTTATTGAGCAATCTTTTGTCAATCTCTTTTATGTTTTAAGACATGTTTATGGCATTGTTATGTGCCCATGATACTTCTGTTTTAAGTATATTTTGGGATGACTGTAATGGTTAAATTCTGATGTACTTTTTACTATTTGCTCTATTTGATTATGACATGTGATATTTTATTTATTAGAGTTATTCTATTAGATGAGTTGTCCCAGGTAGGGATGTCAACGGGACAGGTAGAGTACGGGTAGTAGCTCCCCCGTACCCTACCCGCTGGATAAATATTCGTCCTGTACCCATACCCATATTCGTCGGGTATCCGTTATGTGAGTACCCACCTATTTTTTTATATCCACGGGTATCCGCGGATATTTACAAAATTATTTAAAAAAATATTTAATCATAAATTCAAATAAAATAAAATAAAACACACCACTAACAAATTTTAAATAAAGTTCAAATAAACTCAAGTTCATACAAGTCCAAATAATTATAAAAATAAATAAAAGATGATGTTCAACCCAATGAAAATTCTTTAATTAGTGCTTTGATCAACAAGTCCACTTTCTCCGATTGATTCCTGAAAAATAAACAAATAATAAATCTCAACTGCCACAAATATTCTTATTTTGATTCCATCATTTGACAACAAGCATACCATAAACGTCACTGTCTATATAGAATTTGATGTATATGTCCAATTTCAAAGAAAGAAAAGAGAAGAATGTCAAAGGGTGTACCTGGAAGAAGACAATATACCAATAATATACTTGAAGATGAAAGAATGAAGATAGGAGACAAGACAAAATGTGCAGCTTAAAAAAAATTAGGTTAGAATTTTTTTTACTAATATATATATATATATATATATATATATATATGAGGGTATTTTTATGAATTAAAATTTAACTGGTACGGATATCCACGGTACGAAAATCCACCGTACAGATACTATAATATTCATATCCGCTCCGTTAACATGAAATACCCGTACCTGCGGGTAACGGGTATCCACTTTTAATATCCATTTTTTACCCGTTGTAAATTTTATTTGCGGATACCCGCGTATACGGATTTTTTTTTTTACATCCATTACAAGAATGTTAGAGATTTGCGTGGGCCAAAATAGCACGCAACAATGCAAAAGCCCACGCCAATACGTCTAGGGCATCGGTCTCGTGACGGCATGGTGTAGACTCCAAAATCATCGATGCAAAGACTCCCAATCGTGCCTCCCAACCACCACTCCGTCGTATATAAGGAAGCCACTTTGGTGTTCGCAGAGAAGGGAGTGAACAACCACCACTCCGTCACAGAGCTAAAGGGTGACAGAAGCTCGTCGCACACTCTTCTCACAAGCCTCGTCTCCGTCGAAGGAGCACGCCTCGCTGCAGCAGCTCGCGCTGATACTCTCTTGGTCACTCCCGTTCTTCGCTCAATCCCTACAAATTGGCACCTTGTAAGGGGGAAAGTGGAATAATGCAAATGGCAGCAAGGGGAAAAGGGGCAAGTGAAAACTCGCAATGAAGGAGAAAAGCGAATTTTGAAAAATTCCCCACTTAAGTTAACCTAATAAAAACATGTTGATTTAGTTGTGGAGCCTATGCGTCGGCCATCCCATGCCAACAATTTCAAATTGTTAGCGTCGGTCATCCCACTCAAACAATTCATTTGCGTTTGTTTTCAAATGGCTTAAATATACATTTGGTCCCTATTTTTGTTGATTTTATTCAATTTGGTCCCTATTCTTGTTTTATGTTCAATTAGGTCATCATTTTCGTCAAATTATGGTCAATTTGGTCTTTTTCACTAACGGTGTTTAAATAGTTAACGTTTTTGAACAGTACATGCCACGTGTCAGCTCCTGGTTTTTTTGATTTTTTTTTAATTTTTTTTAATTTTTTTTAATTTTTTTTAATTTTTTTAAAATTCTTTTAATTTCAAAAAAATGGTCCACGTGTCAAGTCACAATTGTGCCACGTGTCAATGCTAGTGCCACGTGTCAGTTTGTGGTAGTATTATTTTTTTTTTC
>Ga0209389_1006041_pt1 | contig 10450 bp, 10 predicted proteins | sample CowpearedBW_FD_187526 | JGI IMG/M metagenome (GOLD analysis project Ga0209389, IMG submission 187526) | Root nodule microbial communities of legume samples collected from California, USA - Cow pea red BW (SPAdes) (version 2) | ecosystem: Host-associated > Plants > Roots > Nodule | place: USA... | reverse complement strand
TTGTGTCTTGATGCAAGGAAAACAATGTAACTTCTATATAATGGATGCTCAAGACACATGAAAGGAGATGTGAAGAACTTCTGCAGGGTATCTTACAAAGCCAATTAATGGTCATGTTACAAGAGGTGATAATAACAAAGGTCAAATTTTAGGCATTGCCAAGGTGAAAAGTTCCTTTTCTATTCTGATCAAGTATAATTGTTGGTTGAAGTACTCCCATATTTTGAATTTACTACATGTTTATTCACTAAAAAAGAAGTAAAATGTGCATTTTTCATATTTCTGCATAAATTAATCCATTAGCTAATTCTCTAATCGATTATCGTTTTCCTGTTATGGCTCATTTGCTTTTGAACACTACATAATTCATTAGATTAGTCATCTACTAGTACTGAAATTCTTAACTGCCTGTATGCACTCTGATATTCTTGTTGTTGGACTTGTTTATACATCCTAATGATCTTGGTTATATTTGCTCTTGGTTGATGCTTTTATTTGTTGCTTTTATCTGCTACATGTCTATACTTCCATAAATTTTTGCACTACTGATTTAAACTGATATTGCAATACTTAATTGTTGATTTGATTTATGGTTGTATGCACTCTAATGTTAACTTGTGCTCCTGATTTCACCTACTACGTTATTAGTACTGTCATATTTTGTATTGTTAATCTGTGATGTTCATGGTATGTGCTGGTTTGGTTGTGTTACACCCCTATGCTCTTATTACTAATGTCCAAAGGGGGAGAATGCTAATTTTTTTCTATATTGCAGGACACATAATGCTGCTATGTTACAAGACATATTTTGGCCATCATCAAAAAGGGAGAGATTGTTGAAAGGGGGAGCTACTTCAACTCATATGTAGATGGTTTTGATGATGTCCAAGTCCACATGTCATGTGAATTACTAGTTTGAAATTAGTCCTGTTTTGTTAGATTGTGCATTAGGGTGTTAGAGCAAAAATATCATATGTAAAACAAGCTTGTATTGAGTTCCTTTCTCACTGAGGAAACTTGGCAAAGGTTTCCAAGCCGTAGTCCAAGAGGCAAAGGTTGTTTGCCTTCCTTTCAAACTGACTTGCCTTATCCTATTGGGTGAAAGTACTATTATTGTTATACATTTGTGCTTCATTTAGTTTTGCGTATCAGTCAAGTTTCAGGTCTGTGCCTGATGCCTGGACCAGAAAGCTTTCATGGCGGGGGCAGAAACGGAAGCAGGTACGAATAGAAGAAGGCCCAGAATAGCCAAGCCAAATGGTTCGACCCCGTCCTTGGCCTCGGGGAGTGGCGAGCATCACAGAACTTTAATTAAATGGCATAAAAGGGGGGCTTTCCTTTGTTAGAAATCCACAGACAACATTCTGGAACTTCCAAACCAAAGTAATGCAACATGAGAAGTTTTACGTTACGCTTCAATAGAATGAATTCGGTCGGTAAGGGTAGAATACGCCGTCGTAGCTCCTGTAGAAGTAATAAAAATCAAAGCCGTAGGTGGGTATTCAAATAAAGGGGAGCACCTTGCTATCATGAAAACGCCAGTTGTGACCATAGTAACTCGCACCAATAACAACATTGAGCGGCCGGAGATTGATTGAAAAGGCAGCCGCCCCTCCCCCCGCCTACCTACTCGTGCTCGTAGCTCAATCGGAGGTTAAGAGTGTGGTCCGGCGAAAAAACAGAAGTCGTCCGTATCTTTGTGATACGATAAGGGTTCCAGCTAGATATGTATGATTCACCCGGTACTTGGTACTGGTAGTAGCATCCGTCTCTTTCCCCTCCCTTTGTATGAGTAGAGAGGCTGAGGGGAGGTCTACTAAAAGGGTTATCGAAGCCTTCATGACAAAATAATAAACCTCTGGAAGCGGACTGTACCTCTTTAACTAGCTAATCTTGAAGGTGACTCTTTCATTGTAAAGTTCCAGAATGCCTAGAAATGCAATTTAAACAGAAATGACTTACAAACGTAAAGACCCACAATTGCGAATTTAAGCACTTTAAGCAGTAACTCCTTTGCTCCAAATTATAGATTTCCACTGATGTTAAATTCCACTAAAAAGGGGGAATCAAGCAACGAAAAATACCCTAACCAATAATGAAAAGTAAAGAAATCAAATAAATTAACTTAACCTAAACCCTAAGTTGCTCACCATACAAGATTATTCAGCGGTGAGAAAATCGAAGACGAAGCAGCGGTGAGAAAGAGGAAGGTGAAGACGAAGTAGCGGCAAGAAAGAGAAGACAAAGACGAAGCAGTGATGAGAAAGAGGAAGACGAAGATGAAACAACGACGAAAAAGAGAAGATGAAGCAACAGTGGCAACAATTGAAGTGAAAAGGAAGGCGACACAGTGATGGTTTAGAATTGAACGAATGCCCTTCTCACTCTCGAGGGCATATTTTTTTCATTCTCATGAGGGAAGGTTGTCTCAAGAGGGAAACATTTCTTTTTTAGTTTCGAAGGAGGGAACGAAAAAGATTTCGTGCCAATTGTTTTTTCTTTTAACTTAATAATATAGCTCACATTTTTATCTTTAAATTTATCTTTTTAAATTTTACATTTTTTAAAATTTATTTTAGGCCACATTTTAACCTTTAGGCTACGTTTTTTAAAATTCGTCCACTCTTTTTAAAGATAACATTTAAATAAATGTGGCTTAAAATATCTATGATTTTAAAACTGTGGTCTTTAACCATCTTTAAACCATGTTTATAAAACTGTGGTCTTTTCTATGTTTAAGCTACAGTTTTTTACATGTGAACAAGTTTAGTGTGGCCTAAAGCCAAAAATGTTGTAGTGCGCGAAACTCAAATAACAAGCTAGTGCAACTGATTGTTTCAAACAATTGTATACAACTTTGTGGTACTTGTTTACACAATTGTTGTCCCATAAACACTCTTGGAGCACCACGTAATTAGAGACAAAGTCATTGACATCAACATTTTTTATGACACAATTCATCTTGGATCTAAACTCATTCTGTATCTCCCCAAACTTTGCATTTGTGTACTTTTGTTGAAATTGACGTTCTATCAAGGAATGAGTTGCGCAAGAAATAATTGTGTTGATTGACGCAAACTCAGTTTCACATTCCTTTTCTGCTTTGTGTCTTAGTGCGTTGTCATATTGCACAACAAACTGATGCAATGTGGTTGTGGAATTGATAAATCCATCAAAGAAAACATTTAGGCCCTCACTTCGCTGTATGGTTGACATTCCAGCCAAAAATTTGCTCTTCAAGTATGCCGACACCCATCTAGATCTGTCATCATATAGTGTTCCTAGCCATTCATTGTTTTGTAATTCATATTTCATCAAGAATTGAGTCCAACCACTTTCAAACTCAAGGACACTCATATACCAATTTCTTAAATTCGCACTTAATTGCTTTGTATTGGGAGTACCCTTGGAGCTTCTCGGGAATTTTTTTCATTATGTGCCAAAGGCACCATCTATGCCTTGTATTTAGAAAAACAATTTCAATTGTGTTTTGCATAGCTTTGCATTGATTCGTGATAATTCCTTCAGGTGACTTATTGGAGATGCATCGACGCCAACATTGAAATAACCAAACAAAGGTGGGTGTATCTTTTAATGACAACAATCTACATCCAAATAATATTGACTGCCCATGGTGATTAACATGACAAATGGTGCAAATGATATGTCATACTTGTTGGTCTAATAAGTTGTGTTGAATGATATCACATCTCTAAATTCTTCGCATGTTGCACGGCTATGCACATCAACCCAAAAAATGTTTGAGATGCGATCATCTGAATCCAAGTCAATGTCATAGAAGAAGTCATGGTTCAATTCTCGCATGTTTGAGAAGTGTGTTATCAAAGCCTGCACATCACCATCCTTGCACAATCTCTTGCGTTGCTTTCCGATGTAATTTCTGACATCATGCTCAAGAAATTGAATATTTTCAAAGCAACATGCTTCGCAAACTAATGACTGGAAACTCTTGTTAATGCGCACACCGGCTTCATCATTCATATCTAGTGTCCTCTTGACCTGTATGGCTATTTTTTTGTTTCCACGTATCAACCTCGACTTTTTTGCACTAAGGTCATGGTTATGGACATTGTTAATGTTGCGTATATTCCACTACCCTTCCTTTTTCACACCGCTAATTCTGGCAGGATATTGTTTTCTTTGTGTTGGGAGACTTTTTAATTATGGAGGAATTGTGAAGTGACACTTCCCTTCATGACTGCAAACTAATTTGATGAAGCATAACTCATTGTCTTCTCCTTTTGATGAACTTCTAATTCTAACACCAAACCAACATTTAATAGCGTACTTCCTATAAAATTGCTTCAGTTCATGTACACTTTTGAAAGTCATGCCAACTTGAGGAACTTCTTTGTCAATGTTATCTTCGAGGGGTTTAATAATATCTTCAAATAGGTTGTCGACCTCAGTATCTTGAAATAAAGGAATGTCTTCGAGATATATTGGGTTAACATTTTGACATGTACTCGTCACATTGACCTTGTTAGTAATATTTAAATGAAAAATAGTAAAAAAATAACATCCACCAAAGCAAATAGTAATCACGCACATTGCGCATACAAATGTTTCGTTTGAAATTAACATTCCAGTACAATGCATTTCAGTTCCACCATTAAAGTAACAATTTTTATGAATTTGTATTTAGGTCAAAGCTACAAAACGTTAATAATAATGACAATATTTAATAAACAAATAAATGACCAACTAACCTTTCCGCAACAATAACTCCATGTTGTCCAGGCTTAGTAGATGTGCATTTATGTGCATCTTGGCAAAGCTAGTTAATGAAATCATTCATGGTTCATGGAGTATGAAGCATTGGTGGAACAGAAGTAAACAAGACTTCAGGCAATGAAACAGAGACATGAGGTAGGTGAGAAATAAAGGTGGTGGATAACTTAACTTCTGCAATAAGTTAATGAAGGTAAATATTGTCTTTTACAACGTTTAATGTTTCCAAAAAATTAAATTATCTGAGCTTACAAATAGAAGCAACTAATTGAATGCATTCACTCTCCAACGTTGTAGTTGTACCCACACATAGGTTATTTGCAAATTATCAGATTTACTTGTCCAATTCTTCAAAATATTATTTTGCATTGACATTGTTTGTCTTTTGTGTTAATAGATCGTTTTGGGAAAAAAATAATTCGACGAAATGGAAGACTTAGAAAGTGTTGATGGTGAATAAGATATTTCAAACTCTTATTTGACAAGAATTTACGCAAATGGAGAAATGAAACAATGTGAAGATGGTGTTCATTTCGAAGGTCCTACGCCAACTCTATTCTGAATTGCATACAACACCACATTAAGGAGTTTGAAGGAAAAATTTTGTCAGTCTTTGCACATACCAGATGGTAATAACATTAACAAGTTGTTACCGAAAATCAACGATGAATGGAAAATGGTGTATAATTTATAGTGCTGCTGACTTATCAACTGATGAGGAAGTTATCGCAATGATAATGAGTAAGCTCACATTTCCCATTAACACGATTATTGAACTTTTTGTCACCTTCACAAGGTCACTAGATGAAATACTTCGTCTATTACATAGGACACCACATTGTTCTTCATCAGATCTTAGAGAGAAATAGTGTACGAGGATGATACTATATTTCGGTGGACATATGAAGTGGGCAACTATACTGGAATGCCCATATGGACACGGTCTAATGTTTAGATCCAATGTAGTGGTGTACATGTCCATCTCCCATGTTTGCACATTCGTATTGGATAAATCTCACATGAAATTGGGTGTAGAGATCGGAAAGCAGTGATTGAAATTAGCTACCGTCGTGCGGTTAAAGTAGTGAAAAATTGTTTATTTTATGACATAGTTGAAATCAAATATGATAGCGATGTAGTCCAAATGATTTAGAGGTGGAAGGATGTCCAACGTATAAGTAAACATGTCATTCATCCACGCACTTCGACTGACATATAACTGTTCATACAAAGAAGGGACATACGTCCATCAACACCACAAGAACATTTTGAAGATATCCAACCTTGGTTGTATAAGAATGCAAAAGGAGGATAATCACGAAGAACCAGATTGGATTATCTTTAGTTAATTGTTTATTAACTTTTGTAAGAAGTCAACAATAAGTCCGTCAAAGTTGTGTTTCTTATGATGCAAAATATTAAGAGAATTTAAGACCTTAATTGAATGTTTGTCAATGGTTTCGAAATATTTAAATTAATTAATATTGCATAATGCCACCGTTTGCCATTCTATTTAAACCAATTGAACCATAATGCCACCGTTTGCGTCATAATGACATTCAATATTGTGCACAATCGTTTTCTTCAACCATATCAACTACCACCTAACAAATATAAATGCGGTCAAACGTTTAAACTCCTTCAATGCTCATTAATGTGTCTATTTAATGTGTTTCATGTGGAACTCATCTCCCTATCTCTTTTTGTTTGTACATTACTTTTGGACCCACATTCTTGTTGAGATATGGCAGCCATGGGAAGCGGCAACAACAACAATATATTATGGACATTCAACACAATTCATGTTGCCTATGTGGTAAGTACAATTGTGGACCCATAATATTACATTTTTAAGCACCAATATTGTGTTTCCAATTGCCATCACCGTTGTTGGTTGAAATTAGAACGTTGCATATATTGATCGCCATTTTACAATGGCTTCTGAGGATGAATTGGTTGAGGAATGAGAGTTAGTCGATAAAAAAGGCCAAATCCACTGAACTTAGCATGCAAAGGTATTTGCGTCATGCCGCCACTGAGTTTCATGACACAATCTTTTGTGTGAGGTTGACAAAATATCAAAGTCGAGTCTCTCATATGGTATATGTCATTTCAAGTTTTCTATTTTCATTAACCAAATGTTAACCTCACATTAATTAGGAAACTAATTTTTTTTGGTTTAATTACTCGGATCATACCCGTTTTAGTTCGAAAATTTCAAAATGGTACCCACTTTGAACTTTGTCTCAATTTAGTACCTAATTTTGATTATTGCATCAATGTAGTACCCTCTGTTAAGTCTTCACAAACGATGTTAACTACCTTGCCACTGAATTTTGATGTGTTTTTTTACTAAAACAGTGGTATGGACCCAATCCAAAACACATCCAAATAATTCCATTAACGGGAATCATCAGGAAACAACTCAAACAAGTAACTAAAAATGAACATAGAAAAAATAACAAACATTTCTGATCTTAGAATTTATTGTACTCTTCTATCTCAATAAGTGTGTCTTTTTGAAGTCTATGTTTCGTACGAGCAGTACTAGAACTGGTTTTGACGTATTTTCTTACAAAAACAATGGTATGGACCCAATCCAAAACACATCCAAATAATTTAATTCACGAAAATCATCAGTAAACAACTCAAATAAGTAACTAAAAATGAACATAGAAAAAATAACCAACATTTGTGGTCTTAGAATTAACTGTACTTTGCTGCCTCAATAAGTGTCTTTTTGAAGTCTACATTTGGTACGAGCAGTACTAGAACTGGTTTTGAAGTGTTTTTTTTACAAAAGCAGTGGTATCGACCCAATCCAAAACACATCCAAATAATTCCATTAGTGGGAATCATCGGTAAACAACTCAAACAACTAACTAAAAATGAACATAGAAAAAATAACCAACATTTGTGGTCTTAGAATTAACTATACTCTTTTACCTCAATAAGTGTCTTTTTGAAGTCTACATTTGGTACGAGTAGTACTGGAACTGGTTTTGAAGTGTTTTTTTTTACAAAAATAGTGGTATGGACCCATAGCAAAACACATCCAAATAATTCTATTAACGTGAATCATCAATAAACAACTCAAACAAGTAACTATAAATGAGCATAGAAAAAATAACCAACATTTGTGGTCTTAGAATTAACTGTGCTCTTCTGCATCAATAAGTGTCTTTTTGAAGTCTTCATTAATCCATGTGTATTTCAATAATGAATTTTCATTCTTTTTAGATCCAAATACATACCTAGATGTCAACTTGGTCTTAAAACCACGAAATTTCTCAGCCACTGATGACAAATTGTGTTTAAGCGTTGCCACATTTGGGATATCAAATGTTAGCTGCAATATAGAAAATGTCATCAATAATATTTAACATGTTATCAATAAAATCAAACTATGAGGTTAATAACATTAATATTAGTTACCAATAAATCCTGCTATATCATGTTCCGATCAATTTCAGTGACATGTTAGTGTGATATTCTCTCCCGTGCCAACGTCCCTAAATAGCTTTTGAAGATGTCTGCATAAGGACCTGTAGGGACTCTAGTGTTGACGTCAATATCGACATGTGTTTTTTGACCATTAGCTCTTCTAATTAAGAGTTGTCTCAACCTAATGGCTCCTCTAGTGGGTTTCATATTGGGTGCTTCATTCTCTGATGAACTAGGATGTTTAGTCATATATCTGCGAAATTAAAAAATCACAAAACATTAATAAGTAGCACATAAAATCATATATAAAACATTATTTACCAAAACACGTAAATTTTTACAAGAACATAAAATTCTTACATAAAGTTATTGATTGATGATATGTATATTCCCTCATCGTTATCTTCTCGAATTATGTGTACATCATCAACTAGAGGGACTTCATCAATATTTATCGATCTTTTAAATGGGTGAGTATCAGCAATATTAAGATTACTTAGATTCTCTTCATTAGGATCATTTGTTTTTTTCCATGAAGAGCGACAAACCAATGTTCAGACGCAGGATCTTTAACATAGAAAAACCTTATATTCTTGTTGTGCCATGATAGATGACTTGTCTCGATAACCCACCTTTCGAAAATCAACTAGAGTCATTCCTGATTCATCCATTTTGACACCAATCTTATTGTTAACCCACTTACATTTGAACAGTGGAATAGTAAACATGGTATAATCAACCTATCATTGATCCAACTCATTCGCTAACCACATCAAAGTCTTAAAAGATTTTGAATGTTTCAAAACCTCAAATTTAAACCAAGGCATGGATGTTCTATTATGCTCCATCAAATGTCATTCTTATTGTCTTGGATTGTTCTCTTTCATAATGGCTTTGTATGCAAATAAGTAAGAGGTGATCTTATCTGTGTAGTTCAATATGTCTAGATGTGCTTGCAACAACTCTTCACGATCTTTGCTAACCACACTCACAATTCGAATGTTGTTACTTATAGAACGCCTGTTCAACCATGATCTTTGAGGAACTCCTATCAATTTTTCTTTTGTGATGTAATCTGAACAAAACTCGACACTTTCTTCAACAATATACCTTCCGATCATTGAAGCTTCTAGACAATTTTGATTTTTCACATACCCTTTCAAAATATTTATGTAATGTCAATGAGATACATCAATCTTAAGTATACTAGTCCACAAAACTTGATTTCTCTTACCACATGAACAAGTAAATGTACCATGATGTCAAAAAAATGATGGAGGGAAAAACATCTCCAACTTACACAAGATGATAACAATCTCGGCTTGAAGTTCATCTAATTTTAAAGGATCAATGAATTTGCTACAAATTGAAGAGAAAAATGCACACAAATGCATTATAGTTTGTCTAACATTTTTTGGTAAAATTTCACGAATAGCTACAAGTAACAATTGTTGCATTAAGATGTGGCAATCATGAGACTTTAGGCCAACAAGCTTCAAGTCTTGCATGGAAACTAAACTTTGAATATTTGAAGATTATCCTTGAGGTACCTTGACACTCTTTAAACATAAGCAAAAACTTATTTTCTCTTGTCTGGATATAGTGTAACATGCAGCGGGGAAATAAGTACACTTACCAACCTCCCTTGGTGCCATGTCTTCTCGGATCTTCATTTCAACCAAATTCAAATGAACATTTACTCCATCTTTTATCTTCACCTGAATGTTAAGTAGTGTACCAATCAAGCTATCACACATATTCTTCTTTACATGCATGACATCTATGGAATGCCTAACTTGTAACTTCGACAAATATGGAAGATCAATGAATATTGATTTTTTCTTCCAAGAGCTCGATGCAGATGACTTCTTGGATGTTTTCCCAAATACATGATGTACTTTGTTAACTTTTTTCATGAATTTGAAGGCCAATCAATGGAATTGGTGCTTCGTCAGTCTCTTGATGTCCAGTGAATGCTTTTTTTAACATTCGATAAGGATGATTAGCTTGTAAAAACTTTCGATGGTGCAGATACACAGTCTTTCTTCCCTTTTCAATTGATGAGGTGTAGTATTTTATTAACATATAAGATATGCTTTATTACCCTTGACACTGTACCCTGGAAAATTACCGTAAGCTGGAAAGTCATTAATGGTGCAAAATAGCATTGCATGCATCATGAAAGTTTCAGAAGCAACAACATCAAATACTTCAACCCCATCAACCCACAACAACTTCAAGTCTTCAACTAGTG
>Ga0209389_1006026_pt1 | contig 10460 bp, 8 predicted proteins | sample CowpearedBW_FD_187526 | JGI IMG/M metagenome (GOLD analysis project Ga0209389, IMG submission 187526) | Root nodule microbial communities of legume samples collected from California, USA - Cow pea red BW (SPAdes) (version 2) | ecosystem: Host-associated > Plants > Roots > Nodule | place: USA... | reverse complement strand
AAGGTACGCATTCATTAATCATTGATTTGACTCTCTGAGAGCTTTGACTTACTTGAGCTTCGGAGATTCTTCTGCAGGTAACCCCTCCCGGGTCCAAGCTGACATGTATCGACCAGGAAGAGGTCAACTGAGGAGATAGCGGACTACATGGTAAGGTGACGCTTGTGTCTAACTTCTTATTTGTTCTCTGCAGGAACACTTGACTTTTTGAAATAAATATAGAAATATTAAAGGAGCCTAATTTAAAAAAAAAACTCTTTTTCATTTTGTTGCTCTTTTTTAGGAAGCAATTATTTTTATACTTCTTTTTTTTCAAAACTCTTTCATCACTTTTTACTCCCTTTATGCAATTTTCATTATTTTGTGGGTGAGGTACTAACCCACCAACTTTATTCCTCAACCAATCTTAACATAATCCACTAGCTTCATCTTTCTTCCTAAGGTAAGGAAAAACATAGTCTTTTTCTTTATAAGGATTTACAATGGGCTTAAAATAAGAAAAAAAGGTTTAAAGCTCAAAGGGACTACCAATTGATTAATATCAAGGTAGGCTTATTTGGCCAAGTAGCTAAACACAAGAAATGCCTTAATTATATTAAATCATGCATATTCACCTAAGAAGCAAAACAAAAGAATCAGACTAAATATTTGAGTATAAACAAAACATGAGGAAGTCACTCAAGGAAAATAAGAATGGAACATGGTGGTCCATCCCTTACATTGAGGCTCAACACTCATAAGGTTAAAACTCTTTCACAAAAGATTTAATTAAGAAATTCTCAAATCAACTGAATTCGCAAATCACATAAGCAATCCACTTATATCAACAAGACTCCTATTTTTCTAGACTTATGATCATCCCAATTACTGAATAAAACCTAAAAATCCAATGTAATTATGTTTTATTGAAACTAGGGACATATTTTTGGTGGATTTCTTATGAGACATATTGTTTAAAAGTTTAACTAAGTAAAAAGTTAGTACTTTCACAATTTTCTCAAAAAGAAGTCACAATTTTTCTTTTTTAATCAAAACAAAACTTGAAAAGAAAAAAAAACAAATCCTACCTACAGTTTGTCTCCCCCACACTTATTTCAAAAATTGTCCTTGATGGACTTATTTTGGGAAGCAGACAGAAAATTGTTTGACTTCTGGCTCAATCTGGCCATATATCAAAATTTATTTTCTTTAATTTTATAAAGTCAAGTCAGCTTGTACAAATTTTTTAATTTTTAAATTAAAAACACATATTTTTGAAATTTTTCTAAAATTTTTATTAAAACTAAAAAGAGTGATTCATTTTTTGCATCATCAGGTGCATTACGATGGTTAACCAAATCATTAGTAATCCTCATAATTTCATCTTGTGAGCAAAAATGTTCACCTGACGTGGATATCTCTACTGCTTTATGTAAGACCCGTAGAATTCAATTAATTAATAAATGCGGGAGGGGAAATAATTATGACATTAAATTATGGCTGGTATGACGTGGAAGAGTACTAGCTCAAATGGTTGAGAGTACTTTGATTGTGTGAGAGGACTTGGGTTCAAGTCCTATGTATGCTAACTTTTGTGTTATTGTTTTATTATTTCAATATATGAAAACATGTTCTGTTATGATATGATGTCTGAATTATGATTGTTAGCATGAAACATGATTGGTTGAATTGGTTATGCACTTGAGTAGTGACTAAGGGGTCATGGGTTCAAACCTTGGAAATTCTAAATGGAACTTATGTTTATGGCGGAATTGAGGAAATTCAAGGGTGGCCATTGGTGATCAAAGGGGAACCTTACAATTGTCAAGCTTAAGCGAAGGAGAACCAGGTTAGGGGAGCTGAACCTCGTCTTATATCGTTTATTGTATAATTATATGATTTGAAGTATGTGTGTTTTGCTGAATTTGTATTATCGGATTGAAAATGCTGGGTTCTGGAAATTTTCCAGAAACCGCCTGGCGGGCTGTTCATAACCGCCAGGCGGCGCATGCAGAGTTCGCCTATTCTGGGTTCCTGGGAAGGAACCGGCTGGCGGTACATACCCGACCGCCAGGCGACACATGTTAATTTCCCTAATTCTGGAATTTTAGTATGAACTTCCTGGCAGTGATGAACAACCGCCAGGCGACGCGAGTAAATGTTAACGGTTTTGGGATATTCTGGGTTCAGGGGTGAGTATAACTGGATGAAAATGTAGTGGTAAGTGTTAGGGGTTGATATGGCAAGTGTTTTAATGATTTGTAGTGTAATTGAAGTCGTAAATTGATGGAACAGTGTACATGAACTCTAGTGTTGAATGTTGGGATACCAATAGTTATGATTCGAAATTGGATACTGGTGAATTGCAGTGGGATTAATTGATCATTATATTTGAGTCTGAATTGCCCTGAATGTGTTGGTATATGAGCAGAGACTGAGGGAGATTCGCATAGAAGGAAGAATGGTGAAGTTAGAGGTGCTGGGAAGAATCTAGAAATACCTAGATGGCATGCACCGCCTGGCGGCACGGGGTTTGCCGCCAGGCGTCGACGCAGACATTATAACCAGGTTGGATGAAACAAATGTTGAAGAGCTAAGGGTCTGTTCTGGAAAGAATTGGTTCAGTATGGTGGAATTAGGGTTGGGAAATCCATGGGTCATGAGCTGTTTTTCTACCTTGATTGTGGTCAAGTATGTTGGGTAGGTTTTTATGAATTAACGAGCTCAAGAAAGGCTTGAGATGTTGAACTAATTTTTCTGATGTGGGTATTAGTAATTTGGTTAGCTTGGGTTCATGATAATGCTTGAAATAAAGTCTTAGAATAGGGACAGTTGGAATTGGGAACATAATTGGTTGGAGTACATTGTGGTTGGCCTAAGTCTTAGGAAATAATGTGTTGTGGGTATATGCTGTATATTTGGTACTAGAAATCTAGTAGTGTTGAGAAAGAAATTTGAGATAGAGAACATAAATTTTCCCGCGCTTTGGGAAAATGAGGTTATTCATAAATACGATGATTTTATATATTTAATTGTTTTATTTAATAAACCAGTAATATCCTGACGGGATGTTACACTTTATCATTAACCAAGCTAGTTGCAGTAATGGATGCTTCAACTGCATCTTCGAATATCATTGGTTTTTCAACTTGACTTGGTTCCTCCATTGTATTATTCTCAGAACTTGGCTCTTGAAAAGGATCATGTGTATTCATATCCTCATCAACAAATATAACTTTATATTCATATTCATATTGAGCATTATCAACATATCCATCAGTAGATATGTCAGTGTGAGAAACTCTAATTCCTTCATCCGCATGATCAACAACATCTTTAGTAAAATTAATATGTCCGTTAGTAGACATATTAGTATGCACATCTATGATTACATCAATATATCCATTAGTAGATATATCAATGTAATGTGATTCCGGTATTGGTTGATCTAACATTTGAATGTTGTACTATTTCGCATCAGTTTTAAATTGTTTCATCCTTTGATTCATGCTCTTTAACATTATCATTTCATCCTTTTGCTCAACTATCGTCTTTATAAGCTTGTCTAAAGTGGCCCACCTAGCTTTGTCATTCATTAACTGATTTAAATCAACAAACATTTGTTCTGCTCTAATTGCCAACTTTAAAAACATCTCTTCTATGTGTTGATGAAGTATTCTAAATTTGCAGTTTCAATAAATCCCATATGGCATTGGAGGGTGGAATTAACAAATACAAGTAATTATATAAAGTTGTTGTTACTTGCATCCTCCATCATGTTGTATAATACCTGATCACTTTTATACCACTCTTGCTCAATATCTTTGATCAGCTCGCAACCTTTCATCTTTGAACTCTAGTTTCTCTTTTATCAATTAATAAGACAACTTCCCCATAGGATGGTTCATTGGTTCCTGGAACTTTTTGTTGTGGTGCATGTTGTTGTTGTTGAGAACCAAATGGAACATATGATGGCTAGCATGAATACTCAAAATATGGTTGTTGCTCATGGTATGGTTGTTGCTCATATTCCAAAAAGGATGATCTAGGATATAGATCATATAGTTGACGTATGGTTAACCCACTTATATTAGGTGCATTAGCAGGTGTGATAATTGGTTGTTGATAACCATATGGATCATGTGGTCAGTGGTGAAACATGGAAAAAAAACTTAGGGGTGCCAAATTATATTTTTTTAAATTCATTATATGCAACTCTGAGAGTTTTAGATAGTTGTTTTTCATATTCTTTAATTTTTGGATTCTCGTGAAAATTTTCAAGTTTGATTGATGTACATGAATAAATCTTCTTCTTAAAAAAATCAATTATTTTACTCTTTATCATAATTTTCCCAATATAAATTTACAACCTCTCTCCTATTTACAAAGTATGAATTTGTCACCACCTAATATACAATAGACAAATTTATCACATGCAAGAGGAAAACATATACTTAAAAAAGTACAAAATAAACTAATTCGATAGAATAAATTAATTGATCTAAAATATTCTTTAACTCATCAATTTTACTGTGTTACAGTTTTATTTTGAAAAAGAAGTGATATTAAAAGTAAAAATTGAGATAAAAAGAAGATATAGAGATACAAAAAAAAAAATGAAAAAAAAAGAGAGAAAGTATGTATGATATTTTAAGAAAAACTTAAAAAATTAATATAAATAATATAAGAATATATAAATAAATAATTTAAATATATATAACAAATTAAATAAAAAAAATTGGGGAGCCGAGGCTCCCCTATGTCATGCGGAAGGTTTGCTTGTGGATGGCAATCACAGTTCATTTGAAAATGACACTATTGATTATTTTCATATGAAAAACTACTTTGTATTTTTGAAAGAGGTTTTCTGAAAAAGAAATAAGTTGATAGCTTGTTGAGTAGACTTCTAGGAAAGAGAGGTGTGTCTCAATGGACAACTTAAGTACCTTGTCTTTTCTTAGCCAAAGTGTTCCCCCAACTAGTTTCACAAATTTTCCAACAAAAATCCTAAAAAAAAAATTATGCTTAAAAAATTTAAATAACTAATGAAAACAAAATAAATGTTAGAAAAAAAAATAAAGAAAAAGATGTTAGCGATAAACAAAGATAACAAAAAAAAAATAAAATGATAAAAGTTCTAACAGTGTTCCCCAGCAACGGTGCCAAATTTGATAACGTTGTCGTGAAGCGATAAAATTAATATTACTTAGCTGTAACAACTTCAGTATTGTTAAGAAAGTAGCCAAAAAATTAGTATGGGTAAAGTCAACCCTTAGTCGTCTTTATATAGGCCTTGATTGAACTTGAATCTTATATTTTCTGTTGCTAAAGTCTCTCAAATATCTTTTAAAATAAAGATAAAGATAAATATTATTATAAAAATATTTATAGTGATTATGAATATTTAAAAATATTTGGAGAGATATGGTGATTTTATCTATTACTACAATATCTTCCAAATAATTAACAGATTTATCATTTCTAAAAATATCTGGAAGATATTCTCGGTTGATATTATCTTATTAAAATACATAAATAATTTGCAACAACTAAATCTTGCTCAACATTCCAATTCAGCCCCTACGCTCTTGTAGTCCAAATTTGCAGGGAAATCCCAATATATCAATAATTGCATCTTAACCCTTTTTTATTTGACAAACATTGACTAGCTTTGACTAAACTTTGACCATCTTTGATTGTACATTGAGAGGCTGACATGTGGCAGCATATGGTTGGCTAGATTTGTAAGTGGAATGATGACATAACATGATTTTGGCTTGATTTTTTAACTCTTAACAATTCAATTTTACACCTTTAATGAACCAATTTTAACTTTAGTTGTACCAACAAACATTAGAATATCCAAGAATATTTTATGCAACTAAAGTCACTTTTTAATACAATTTTATCGTACAAGTTCAATAAACCCAATTATCATAATTGTCAATTAAGACATTCTTTAAAGAACAAAAAATTAATTAAATACCCATAATTAAACATTAAATGAGGGCATAAATATGAACTCATCAGTCACTAAAAGGTCATGACTCAATTTGGGTGATTGTTCACAGGTTGACAAAGTGTGCTCATTTTTTGCGTATTAATCAGAAGTGGTCGATAGATAAATTGGCAGAGTTATATATTAGGAAGATTATCAAGTTACATTGGATACCAATCCGTATAATTTCAGATCGTGATCCAAGGCTTACTTTGAGGTTTTGGCAGAGATTGTAGGAATCTCTAGGTACGCAATTAAGGATGAGTATAGCATACCATCCTCAAATGGATGGACAGTCTGAAAGGACTATTGAGTATTTGGAGGATTTGTTAAGCGCTTGCATATTAGATGATTTAGGATGTTGGAGTGAGATCTTACCTTTAGTGTAGTTCACATATAGTGATAGTTATCACTCTAGCATTAGAAAATGCAGAACGCTATGATGCAATATGAGTATAGGGTGTGAAAGATTTTGGTACATTTGATATCAAAATATGTTAAAGGTCTTGGAAATTGTAAGATGATGAAAAAAAATTATATCGAAGAAAACTTGGTAAACAAATGGCAAGTGCGCAAATCGTTAACATAATATTAAAATTTGTTCACGGATAAATTCATTGGTTGTGGAAGAACCCATAAGCCACTTGTGGAACTCGCCGATTTGCATTTTATATTCTCGAGCTAAATCCACAGGTTGTGGAAAATCCATGGTCACTTGTGGAACTTGTTGTTTTGTTGTTGTTATTTCTTTTAACATGGTGTTGTTGCTTATTTAAAAGTTATTGTTGTTTATGTATTATTTTGGTGCATAATTCTTGGGTGAATTATATGTTAAAGTCCTTATGTTTAAGGAAATGATGATTGGGTTATGATATTAGTTGATGTATGGTTAATGTTATAATGATTGATGTTTGATCATGATAATATAGCGTTATGCTTTCATGCGAAAGTAATAAAAGGTAACTCTGTGTAATTGTATTGGAGGTGCACTTCGTCGGGGCTCTCGATAAGAGTAATAAGAAGTTATGCACTTCACCAGGGCTCTTGATATGAGTAATGTGAAGTTGTGCATTTCGTTGAGGCTCTTCATAAGAGTAATGGGAAGTTGCACACTTTGTCAGGGCTCTTGATTGAGTAATGGGAAGTTGTATATTTTGTTGGGTCTCGTTATGAGAGTAATGGGAAATAGCATCTTTGGTTAGTTGCGTACCAGAATAGGTTGTATACTTTGCTAGGGATCACTATGAGAGTAATGGGAAATGGCATCTTTGGTTAGTTGCATACGAGAATAGGTTGCATACTTCGCCAAGGCTCATTATGAGAGTAATGGGAAGTGGCATCTTGGTTATAGTTGCGTACGAGAATTAGTTGGATGGTTAGTTATTGAGAGAATGCCATACCTTTGATATTACTCGTGGTAATATGTTGAGGATTGCATGTTTGGTTACGAGAACATGTGATGGGTTGTTAACTTGGTTAAGTTTATGCATATCTTGTGATAATGCAAGGTGAGTTATATGTGGGTAACACATTGTTTCATGATGTTTTATTGGTTAGCCTACCCTTGCTTTTGTGTGTTGTTTGTGGTTGTGCGATGATCGTATAACGTGTGTGTTATACCGGAGCAGGTGTTGGTGTAGATTCTAGTGGAGAGGCATAGTTATGAGGAGTTCATGGGAAAACTTTATGGGAGTTTTTATGAAAAGAATTTGGAAGTGTTTGCTTTTGAATAAGGAAAATGTAGTAGTTTGAATGAGTTTTGAACTTGAAATGACTTGTAATGAGTTTCGATTTTGACGACTTAAACTGGTTTGGTGTATTTTACTAATGCTTTATATCAAATAATATAGTTTTTTTAGATGATTTATTTTTTGGCAAGTGGTTGTTGAAAAAATGCTGTGAAGTTTCCTATTTAATAGGTGGTATCAGAGTTTGCTATTTTGGAGTTTTGGCAATTATAAAATTACATGTGGCATCTCGTAAATGGGTTGAGCCGATAGGGGAATGCCTTGTTTGAAGCTCGAGATGGGCTGAGCCGATCCAGACTATGGGTTGTGACAGGTCGGACCGGGCCGATGATTAAGACGGATTGCGCTGGGTTGACTTTTAAGATGGGTTGACCTGGACAGACAGTTGAGACAAGCCATGTCGGGCCGACGAACAAGACAAGTCGGCCTGGCCCGATGACCAAGATGGGTCAGGCCAGGTTGACAACTAAGTTGGGCCGGTCCGAGCCAAGGACCTAAAAATTTTAGTAATAATATTTAAAAGTAATATATTTTTCATGTTTAATAATAAAACCTATAGGTTGGCTCTATCAATAGGGACTTTTTGGCCCTGTTGACATTTTTGGCCAAACCCACATGAACTAGGCCAAATTTACAACTCTAATAATATCCATGGGTTGGTTTTGACCCACCGGACTTTTTCGGTGGGGAGCTTTTTTTGCCGTGTAATTTTTTGGTTCCAACCCAAATAGCCTAGGCGAAATTTACAACTCTAATAATAGCCCATTTCAAAGTCTAAACTACACCTAAAATATTTTCAAACATTTTCTAATTTCATTATCTATTAGTTGTTATAATTGTTAATTTTAAAATAATTAAGAAAATTAAAATTGCTTGTAAGATCATGACTATATTCGAGAAAAAAATAGTTGAAAGCGGAAAATTGAAAAAGTTACGTGCCTTGTACATAACTAAAAACTTGAATAAAAAACTTATAAATATAAATGGTTAAAATTATATATTTAAATTATACATAAAAGAAATAGAATCAAGGTACAAAACGAGAAATAGAATTAAACTTTGTCTCATTTAGTCTTCAACAAAGGAGGAAGCTATTGCGCTTATTATGTTGAAGCAAAAGCAGACTTCCTGGATTTGTAACAAACCTAAACAGGTAACAGATCATCGAACTGCAACTATCTGTATTTCACAATGCAGTATCTTTTGCGAGGATTTTTAATGAAATACTATTTGCTAAAAGGTAAAAGAATTGACAGAAGCAACAACGAGAAAATTCACATTACATTTTTCTTTCTAAATCTAATGAGGGAGTTTTTCTTTGGCGCAGGCTCCTTTTCTAAGTCATTTGATTCACGACATATCAGATAGACAACTGTTCTCTTGACTAGCAATCCATGACCAAAAATCACAAAAATCTCCACCTTGTCTCCTGATCCTAAATTTGATATTATACCCTCCCAATCTTTATCATTAAAGATAATTACCGTGCCATGGTTGTGTATCTGTAATGTGTGCTTTGTATAATTAACAATTAAGACGCTTCTGAGACATTCAGTTGTCAGAATTTCAGGGGTTGATAAATAAACGACACATAAAGCCATTCCCTTCAATACACGGTTCTGAGGCACAGTGAAAGAAACAGAATTTCCCTTACCCCTATGCGCCAACCAATAAGGATCATTGTCACTTGGGAGAGAAATATCACATGACTCACTGCTTCCAAATCCCTGTACCGTTAGATAAATAATGGCATGTTTAGTTAAACAAAAAATGTAATACATGATTAAAACAAATCTGGTTAATAGTTTTAGTTTGTATATATCACCATCATTTCTATACGGATTTAGAATGCCGGTCTGTTTTTGTCTCCCTTAGTTTATATTTCGTCGATCATTGGAAATAAAACAATCATGGAAGCTAGTAAAGCTAGAAAGTGGAAATTAATTTGCTAGTACTTAGTAAGCATAATCACTTGGTTGGTTGGTTATTAAAATCAGATAATTTTAAAAGGTAATGAACAAAGTGAAAGCTAGAGAAGAACCTCAGAAATTCTATCACTGACAGCATTAAAGAAATCTTTGCATCTTCCAACACCAATCAAAGAAGACTTGAGGTGATGCTTTGAAGTTCCTGAGTTTGTAATATTTGCTCCATATTCAATCAGAATAGTTTCTACTTGCTTAGATAGTTGTAACTCGGTATCACATTGCACCAAAACACTACGAAGATTTGCAAGGCTGCTAAGCAATGGCACAAAATCATCCCAACTATTATCTTCCATATCCATGCAAAACGAATGTTTATAAGACAGATTATTCATTGTTGGTGACATCCAAGACCGAATGATAGAAGGAAAGAGATTATGTGATAACCCCTCAAGTCCACATAAGGATATATATCCACTGCTTTTTGAGCTTACCATTGAAAAAGGCAATTGCTTCACAACTGTATTTTCAGCAATTAGAGTTATCAAGGATTCCATTTGCATTACATCTTGTTCCAATAGGTCAATTTTTGAACAACCAGAAAGAATGAGAGTTTGTAAAGTTGTCAACTCAAATATCTCTCTTGGGAGATTGCTTAGACTTGTACAGTCCTTCAAATTCAGCAGTGTAAGATAGCAAAGACATCCAATAGAATGGTGTACTTCGTGCAAACCTGGACAATCTTTGAGAATGAGTTGTTCAAGACGTGGTAGTCCGATAAAGTCGGGGGTTTTTGTCAAGTACTTGGAG
>Ga0209389_1006025_pt1 | contig 10460 bp, 8 predicted proteins | sample CowpearedBW_FD_187526 | JGI IMG/M metagenome (GOLD analysis project Ga0209389, IMG submission 187526) | Root nodule microbial communities of legume samples collected from California, USA - Cow pea red BW (SPAdes) (version 2) | ecosystem: Host-associated > Plants > Roots > Nodule | place: USA... | reverse complement strand
GGCCTGCGTTCGCTGGTATAAAAGAATTGAAGAAGGGTATGTCCAAGAAAAGGAAAAGCTTCAGTCTGAGCTAGAGGCTTCTGAGAAGAAGTGCAGTGATACTGGTATGTTTTATCTCTATGGAATTTTTTAGAATAAGTTGAGTGGATATGCTGATATGCCTTTGAAATTTTCTTAAAACTCTGTTTAGAAGCATGATGGCTATCATTTGTGTTAGGCGGGAGAAGGAATTTGTATATTTTTGTATTGTTTGCTGTGTGGCTAGAAGTAGGTAGGGATTTAGGTGAAATAGAGTTTACACATAAGTGACATTTGCTCTTCAATATACAGTGAAATAGTTATCGAGTTATTGAAATTATTTGGTGATGTATTTAATTTGTTGAGGGCTTATATATTTTGTTTAATTTGTTCCATTTGAAAGACCTGGTGACTGTTATTTTAAATTTATTTGATTCACTCTAGAGTCCCTTGATGCCCAGATAGAATTTATTATCTTTGGTTGTCAGATCAGAAAAATTCACATGAAAAGGAAAATTATTTTATGACCATACATTTCTGTTTTCTCAGAGACTGAGATGAAGAATAAGATTGATGAGTTGAAGGAGGCTCTATCTGATTCGAGGAAGAAAATTTCTTGTCTAGAAGAGAGAATTGTGAAGGAAGAATCAGATAAATTGGTATGCTATCTTTGTTGTGGAATGTCTCAAGAGAATTTACATTATTTCCCAATGACCTCATTTTTTGTGGCTTCAAATCCAGGAAGCGATTAATTCTTATGGTAAAGAAAAGGAAGTCAGAACTAAAGCTGAGAAAGTTCGGGATGAGAAGTCAGCTGAGCTTGAGAAAGTTCGGGATGAGAAATCAGTTGCTGAGAAGAAGGTAATTTAATGCTATATTCTGTATAATATTGTTGTTTGAAAAATATTGGACTACTGAACTTTACCCCTGAGTTATATACTAAATTATTGCCCTCTTGGGTAAATTCTGCACTTAAAAGATGTTCATGTTTTGTGCTATTTGAATCCTACTGACTCCCTCGTTATATGTTCCTTTTGAAACTATTGAGTTTTGCAGGCCATTTCAAATGAAGATTTGTACAAGCGATCACAGGAGTATAATATGAGCTTGCAGCAGTACAATAGTCGTCTTCAGTTTGATCTTGAAACAGTTAATGAGGCCCTTAAACGGCTTGAAACTGAGAAAACAACCATTGTTGAGAGTCTTAGCAATTTAAGAGGCCACAATAAGGCATTGCAGGATCAGTTGGTATCTCTTAAAGTAAGTTGTATCTGTATTTTCTCTCTAGTTGTACGTGTTGTATGAATTTTTGCCACTGATTTTAATAAATATATACACCAAATGAATTATTATGTAAACATTGTGATAATTATTTTTCTAAATTGGTTGCGAAATGGAAGTGATACTGATAGTTTACCTTATACTTCTTAAAATCTCTTAAGTAAACTTGTTTTGAAGAAACTATTGCATTTTACTGGTACTTTTACCATTAGCATTACCTTCCTGTTGTCATTGATGGTGGTATCTTGATAGCCGCTATTCCTTTAATGTTTGTTGCCTCTGTTCTTAAATTTTTTTTAATCTGTTTTTCAGGTTTCACAGGACGAGACTATAAAGCAGAAAGAAACTTTAGTAAATGAGCTAAAATGTATTCGTGAGGAATTAAAGCAACTTAGAGATGACCGTGACCGTCAGTTGGAGCAAGTACAAGCTCTAACCGGAGAAATAGCGAGGCACAAAGAATATACTGGGAAAACATGTACCCAATTGGATACGTTGATGATTAAAACAAATGCTCTTGAGGTTTGTTGGTTTGTTTTGTTCACCTTCATATATTTTGTTCTTTTATTTCATTAATAGTGAACTTCTGTGTCTAATAGATTTATGTTATGGTGGGGTTTCTTCATAGGAAACTTGTTCATCTCAAAAGGATCAAATAAATATACTGCAGCAGCAGTTGTTTGCTGAAAGAGAGAAATTAAAGGTAATGTAGTTGGTTTTTATTCTTGGCATGGGAAAGTTGCTTATCATATAATTTTCTTGCAGTGTGCTTTAATGTTTTTGACAACTAGACCTGAAACAATTTTATTTTCCTTCTGTTAGAATTCTGATCTATCAGCTTCAGAAACAAGAACAATGTTCGAAGAGCAGAAGAGGATTATACAGGGGCTACAGGAGCGTTTGGCAGATAAAGAATTTCAAGTAGTAGAAGGAGAGAAGTTAAGAAAAAAACTGCATAACACTATTTTGGTATGTATTGCTTGCTTCTCATATTTTATTTGATTTTTGTAATGTAGATCTCTACTTATAGGTGAATGATATTCAATTAATTTCTACTTCAGGAGCTAAAAGGAAATATTCGTGTTTTCTGCCGTGTACGGCCGCTCCTATCGGATGACAGTGCGGACACGGCTGTTTCATTCCCTACTTCAACAGAAGCGCTAGGTCGGGGCATTGAATTGGTACAAAGCGGTACGTATACAAACAATTTTGTAACTCTGCAGCTTTCGTATTTTATGACTTACGTGTTTAGTGTAGTATATGTGCTTTGACGAGCATCAAAATCCCACCCGTTAATGTTGAGCAGGGCAGAAGTACAATTTCACATTTGACAAGGTGTTCAATCACGAGGCTTCTCAGCAGGACGTTTTTGTAGAGATATCACAGCTGGTACAAAGTGCACTTGATGGCTACAAGGTAATTTCCAGTTTGCCTCCTTTCCGTTCAGTATTTGTCTGGCAGATCACAGTACGTAGGGAATAATTATAAAAATCATTGGGACAAGAAAAAAAAAAAACTAACGTACCCCCAGTGCCTATGTTTGGGACAATGATCTTCAATTTTTAAAATAACATGGATGATTTCTTGCATTTGCACAATCATACGAAATTTCTGGGGTGCAGTGGTGGTAAAACCAAAAAATTAAATGATTATAATACCCCTGGGATACTTTTTTTGTTTGTTTAAATAAAGCACTGTGCGTGTGGTATAAGATTAATGTTGTTGTTATTATTGTTTGTAGTATATGATTGTCTGTTTTTCGCCCTTTATAGGAAATACTCACTAATTACCGAGTACTTAGTTTGTTGTTAAGTTTGCAGTGTCCTCTTTATATCAGTATCTTCCTTGAGTATGCTACCAATGCTTGAAGTACATATTCTTTAAATTTGTTATTTATTATAAACTTTAGTCTAGTATTTTGTTCAAATAGACTACTAAGGTGGCTGAAGATAATCCAGCTGTGTTTATTTCTTGAAAAGTTGTCTCAGCCGTGACCCGTGTTATGCAGAATAGACGTGGAATGGGTTATATACCATTTTAAATATGCCTTAATAGAGGCTTATCTTTTTCGTTCATATTTTTTCTTGCTTTTATTTGTGTATTTGGGTCTATGCCGTGTCTTGACACAGAGGGGCATGGTTTGCTATGACAGGTGTGCATCTTTGCATATGGACAGACGGGCTCAGGTAAAACCTACACTATGATGGGTAGGCCTGATGAGCCAGATCTGAAAGGGTTGATACCCCGTTCTTTAGAACAGATATTCCAGACTAGCCAGTCTCTAAAAGACCAAGGGTGGAGGTACACAATGCAGGTTAGTATACTGCATCCTGATTTTCAAATTTCATGTGGCCAAATCTACTTATGGAAACTGAAAAATTTAATTGAACAATTCCAGGCATCAATACTGGAAATATATAATGAGACCATCAGGGATTTGTTATTAACAAATCGGTCAAGTGATCATGCACGATCGGAAAATAGTGCTTCCAGCAAGCAGTACACTATCAAACATGATGCAAATGGAAACACACATGTTTCGGACCTCACAATTAAGGATGTTTGTAGCGCAGATGAGATTTCCTCCCTCCTGCGACAGGCAGCACAAAGCAGGTATAGGTCTTTAATATTTTTGATCATGAAGATGATTGTTTGAAAGGTTCTTTGAATGAACTTTCTCGATAAATGTGTGCAAAGTTTGAATGTTTTCTTCCATATGAATTTTAGATGGCTTCTTATTCCTTTTCAACTAATCAGTTGAAGCTGCTAAGTTTCTGTTTATGGTTTATAAGTGTATTCGATTCAGTTAGAAAATCTAATAATTTATTAAGGACAAATGTGCTCCTGTTATTGGTCTACAATCTATGTATAATTGGATCATATTCATAAACAGAGAAAATTAGAAATTGTGGCACTCATGTTTTTTCAGGTCAGTGGGAAGAACACAAATGAATGAACAGTCATCCAGAAGCCATTTTGTCTTTACACTGCGAATAAGTGGGAAAAATGAGGTACATGCTTTTCTTAAACATATTTTGTTTTTGTTCTTTTGTCCTGCTGACATTATTTCCTGATGCACTTTCTCTATTTTATAGAACACTGAACAACAAGTCCAAGGTGTCTTAAACCTGATCGATCTTGCTGGAAGTGAAAGACTCTCAAGGAGTGGGGCAACTGGAGACCGGTTGAAGGAAACTCAGGTATCCATGATTTGCATTGCTATTAGTAACTTGGGCAGCATGCCAACAATTCTATTTTGTGATAACAGCGTTTTTGTTAACTGTCACGTTCAGGCTATCAACAAAAGTTTATCGTCTCTGAGCGATGTCATATTTGCTTTGGGAGGAAAGAAAGAAGATCATATTCCTTTTAGGAATTCAAAGCTGACGTACCTTCTCCAGGTTTGTTAACCTGTTAAAATGTTCATAATTGATGAATTGATGTGGTTGTGTTATCATAATCCAAATTAAAGAGTGAAAATGTAACACAACTTAAGTATGATCATCAACTTTATATGTTGATAAAGGAAGATATTAATTAGTTTAAAAAATAGCTTTGTTCTTCTAAATGCTCCTTAACCAGTATTGTATTGATGGCAGCCATGTCTCGGTGGCGACTCCAAAACGTTGATGTTTGTCAACATCTCACCTGATCAATCTTCCACTGGCGAGTCACTTTGTTCCCTCCGCTTTGCAGCCAGAGTCAATGCCTGTGAAATTGGGATTCCGCGGCGTCAGACTCAGACATCATCATCACGCTCCTCAGAATCCCGTTTGAGCTATGGTTAACAGAGAGATTTGCCTGGCAATAGGTTTCATCCATGACCAAATTTAATTGTTTATTTGCTCTGCTTTAGCGGCAGAATGAAGAAAATATATTTATATATGTTCTTTTTTGCTGCTATAATTGTACGAGTGTAAAATTTAGAGAATCTAACTTTTGTGTAAATTGATTGTAGAGGCTTGGCTTTAGCCTCCGATAGTATGTATGTACCAATAATTTGTGTACCATTCAGATGTGACATGAGATAGTTCTCAATTTGGCTTTAGCATTTGTTTATTCAAGTGATTTTTGCTCGCAAAGCGTTTTTTGTCCTCAAAAGCTCTTCCCAGAACGTTAACAAAATTCTTGTCCTTTTCTTCCCTCATTATTTAGGAGGTTAAACTTCGTTTTGGCATCATTTTAAAAGACCGCTGTAAGATGAGCCTTGAACAACGCAACAGAACACTGGAGATTGGGCGGTGGAACTCAATCCACTGAGTAATTTTGCTTGGGCAATTACTTCCTGCACCTCATCAATTTTTCACTGCCACCCTGTCAAAATGCTTCCAAAAAATGTTTTTCGTAAAAGAGGATTGGCTTCTGAAAAAAAATATTCCGGAATTGTTTATTGTGTTTGGGAAAATAAATTCCGGAAGTTGTTGGATGGTGGAAGAAAATGATAAGGTGCATGAAGAAGCTGCCTTTTGTTTGTCGTGTGTATCATTTATGAACTGGCTACAGTGATATGTATAGGTGGGTTTACACAAATCCTTTATCTATTCTAATCTAATAAAATAATTTCGGGCGAGTTGAATTGAATTTCTTTACTTCCTTTTCATTCATTTCAACAATAGAGTTGTTATCATAAAATTTTCAATTTTTTCTTTCTTTGAATTTATATTTTAAACCATTATTTTTGGATTTTTTAGACAAGACTATTATTTAATGTTTACAAAATTAAAAAATTTAAAATTTAAAAATATAATTTTGGTAAATAAAATTAAAATAAGTTGAATAGTAGTTATATTATTATTGTTTTATCAATATCACGTAATTTTAGTCAAATTAAATCTTGGGTAAGACTGTTATTGAGATTGAATCAGTTCAATTTCAATAAATCATGAGAATTAGTTCAAAAGTATTTGGAGAATATATGACACAATTAACACCTTTAAAGGGAATAGAAATTGATTTGTTAATGAGTAATAATGAGATTTTTTATATGAAGGAACGATTAATTCATATACTTTTCGATGTAAATTTTCCTGATATACAAGAGTATAATACTTTCCTGATATATAAGAGTATAATACTTTTTAGCTTCTATGCATGGTATTTTTAATCTTTTTTATTTATTTCATAAGTGTAGATAAATAATTAAAAAATTGTATACACTCGATTTATTATGAATAATTAGTACAAAACCCAAATAAATTATAAAAAAATATGACTAATTTTTGGATCATTAATAAATAGTAATTTTAACATTGAGGACGGTAAAAATTAAATTACTACAAAGCCCATATAACGTTGTGCCTCTCTTAATTTATAGTATGGTTCTCAGTTCTACGAATATATACAGAAATGTGAGTAAACACAAGTGATTAAAAATCTAGAGTTAATTCATTAAATACATCTTTCACTTTTTGATAATTCCCAAAAAAGATACTTAGAGAACATTGAAAATTGAAAGCGTAGATCTTTAATTTCATCTTTTTTTCTTATGTTTTGGTGTTCTAATTCTTTACAGGAATTCTTTTCAATTGTATTTTTTCCTTGTAACAAAAACCTCGTCTGGAACCAAGACCACATGTGCAGGGTCTTCAATCCTTTCTTCATTCAACCAACACTTGTTAGATTCTTATTTGTGACAGAATGTGTCAAGAGAATTTCTTTCAACAATGATGACAACTTTTATTTATATGTATTTTCTGAGAAGTTGTCACATGTTCTTCATCCGAAATTATCAAAGCACCAAAAAATGCTAGTTTCTCGAATAAAGTGTTTTGCTGCATTAATACAAAGGTCCAAAAATTGTACCTGATTCATAACTATGTCCTCTGTGATAACACTCGAATTTAGTGAGGCATAAGACTAGCAGCACAGAGTGAGATACTCATTGAACAAAATTGGTTTTTTCAACATGGAAGTTTGAATCCCATGTATCTACCTGATACATAGTCTTTCCAAGTTCTAATCATTCCAAAGCTAGTCATTAGAACTACACTTAAAGTCATCACTATGCTAACCGAAAATACTATTATGGATGGTCTTCCATAGCTTTGAATTGCTCTCTGCACCACCAACAACCCAATAAGTGATGCAACAAAGCATATTATGGCCAACATTATGGCAGTCTCTATGTGATCCATGCCCAACAATAGGTACTGCAATGCTGACATGGTAGATGAGAAGAAAACCATGAAAGAACATGTTGCTGCTGTCACCTATACAACAAAATCATTTTGAGTGCTGAGTTAATGCCAGTTTATTATCCAAGCCACTGTAATCATCAGTGAGTTGATGGATTGGACTAGCCACTAATACCTAATGTTAATCATCATGATATGTTCCTTCTTGTATGAAATCTAAGAAAAAAATTATTAATGTTTGTTCAAATATCAACTAATTTTCATCTCATTTAAGAAAATCATCCCAAAATACTGTTTATTCAGTTCATTTTTGTTTTCTAATTAGTCTTCTGGTTCTTGTGATATCACAACCACACTTACTTTCAATGGAACAAATTTTCATAAATTTGAACTTTTCCATAAAGGGTAATTTAGAAATGATAAGATTGAGAAAACATTTTTAATCAATATGTATTTTTTTTATTATGTTGAAGATAGAAGGAAATACATCTTATGTTCATAAGTTCATGGAACTAACCTCAGGAGCTATTCCAACATGCAGAAGAAGTGGACTTATCAGCATTCCACCTCCAATTCCAAAGACACCACCCAATATCCCTGCTAGCAGTGCCATTATTGGGAAAATAAGCTTGTTTGATGTTTCTCTTGAGGACAGACATGGGTCCTGCATCGAATTTGACTGAATGAGGTTGTAACTTTAATCAACATTCAAGAATTAGTTTTCAGTGTATGATGTTTTGAAAACCTCGTGCATGAGATTTTGATCTTGATGGCTATCTTTTCTGTACACAATCCAAGCAGTGAAAAACAAGGCAAGAGGGATTTGAGCTGATGAAAGAATCCAGTATCCCACACCACATGGCTCCATTGGAATGATACTCTATTATTTCAATAATTGCATCACAAGTTCAGTCATCAAATGCATATATATCCAAACTAAAGGAATTAATATCAATATCAGAAACCTTACCAAAAGTACATTTAGCTGCTATAATAGAATGAAAAGGACTTGAAATCACAAAAAAAGACAGAAAAATAGACAACAGATTCTGAGGACCTCTCACCTTTTGCTTTTAAATGTTACTTAGCATCAAATTTCTCATCTAAAGTTTATTAAATTTTGAAGACGGTTTCCAAAACTCTACACTCTGCTCTATTAATATACCTTGCACCACCCTCCATCAGTTATTTGAGCAACTTTGCTTGAGTACTTACTCAAATAATTTTTAGAAAATAGAAATTAAAGACACCCTCAATCTCGAACTGAGTCAACTATGGAACACTGTTCTTGTTATGCTTATTTATAACTTGACATTTATAAATCCAATTCTAATACCAGTGTCACAAAAATCATAGTATCTCAAGTAAATTAACCAGGTTTAATGAATCTACAACATTAGTACATAAGGAAGAGCAAAATCTAACCTGTCCATATTTATTGCCACGAAGAAGATAAAGGGAGAAGAAAGTGAACCAGACCAAGAGTAAGACCACCAATTTGAGCCAAGGGATTCTAACCCTGATATTTTCTTCAGGAACCAGAACCTGTTCTTCAACACTTTTCATCCCTTCTTTTTCTTTGTTCACCTGCACTCCACCTTCCCTTTCTTCACCACTCCCATGTTCTAATAGTCCGTTTTCAAGCCCCTCAAATCCGTCCCTTTTCCTCCTTTCTTCTGATTCAATCTTCCAAAACAACACCCCACTGTTGCAGGTCTTTGAGGTAGACCAAGTGAGAAAGACAGCAAACAACATAGTAATCAACCATTCTGGGAATACAAGGTTGCATATGACTCCAACACTCACTCCTAGCAGCATACACGGTTCTGACAAAAGTGCTATGTCATAGTCAATCAATGACTTGCCACCAAATTTAGGGCTTGTGGCACAAAGATTGCACATGACATTTGCAACAGACCCTCCTGTGACCATGAAAGCTGACAAACTTGAAGCTATTTTGAGGTCCAGCCCAGCCACAATAGTCAATATGGGAATGAAAAGTCCACCGCCACCAATGCCACCAGCACTGGATATAGAAGAAGCAATGAAGCACAACACTCCTGCCACCACTATAGGGCCTGAAAATTGAATCTCAGCTTCTTCGAATCCTTGTGCACCATTTCCCCATTCATATATTTTCTGTAAGAAATGGTTCCTGCTAAGGGTGTCTACAATAGTTTGTGCTTCTTCTGCATTACAAGGATTGAAGGAGATGAAGGTAAGAACAAAAAATGTGAGGCTGTGAAAAATCCTCATTCGTTTGAGAATTTGTAGAAATCTGCAAGGTGTTTGAATGAATAACTCAGTGTGCCAATGCCTTTATATAAGCATATAGATAATGGTAACAATGCCTTTCGAAAATAAACACAAACAAATAGGGTCATACAAGACAATGATATGAAAATTGTCTCAAGAAAAAAATTTGAGATTCTTTAAGGATTTGTACAGAGACATGCTGAGGGCAATGTTAAAAAGGTTGTTGGTTTCTTTGCTCTTGTAACTTAATTCCTTTAAGATATGTTTTTATTATCTATAATAATTCGTTACACATTTTATATATTTTTATTTTATTTCTAATTATATTTCAAAATTTAAGAAAATATAAATAAATTATTTCAGCACTAAAAGTAAATACACACTTAAATATTACAATCCATTACATATTACTCACATCATATATTTTCTATGTTAATATATTATAAATATTTTTATTTATCTAACTATTAATATTAACTAGTTAATTTTAAGACAACCACTTTGTTTTTTGCTTGTTTTTTTTCCCATTAAATTCGGAAAATTTTAAGAGTTAAATTCAACTATGTAGTATTTTTAAGCCTTGTAATACCATTTTTATTCATTATAAATAAATAAGCATTGTTTTTTCAAAGCTATCGTAGAAAAATTTACCAATTTTTCAACAAACTAATAATACAATTTAGTAATAACTAAATTTTCTCATTGTTTTCTAATAATTACAAAATATATATATAGTAGTTTCGTTTTTCTTTATTATTAGAGTTTTAATAT
>Ga0209389_1006021_pt1 | contig 10463 bp, 5 predicted proteins | sample CowpearedBW_FD_187526 | JGI IMG/M metagenome (GOLD analysis project Ga0209389, IMG submission 187526) | Root nodule microbial communities of legume samples collected from California, USA - Cow pea red BW (SPAdes) (version 2) | ecosystem: Host-associated > Plants > Roots > Nodule | place: USA... | reverse complement strand
CTGTTCAAGCCTTGGGTCTAAGTAACATGGTTAAGACCTTTCCCCTTTTAATTAACTTACAAATTGGCTTGCATAGTTTTCCATTCAAAACCTTGTATAGTTGGAATATAAAAAAGTTGAGTGGGTTGCCGAAACAACGAGGGAATCTAATATTTCTAAGCTTACACTTAACCATTCTTAAAAACGACCAAACTTCCTCTACTTGTCCCATAAATTTTAAAAAATTCAATTTACCTTTTATTTTTTAAATGATAATCAAGGTTCCATGACTCCATTTTCGATATGGAAAGATGCATGGTGTGGTCCCATCTGCAGGAGTTTGTTATGCTGCACTTTGTTTAAATACATTAGTTTCTTAGTTTTATATGCTTTAAGTCCACATTAAAACTCTTAGCATTTTAGGTTTAAAATATTTTTAGTTTTTATCTAATTTTCATAATTTAGTTTAAGTTAAAAATAAGTGTTGTCGGACGTAGTACCCTTTTAATGGGCACAAACATGAAGCTTACTTGGAATACCCCTAGCTTGATGTTTCCACCTTATTTGGAGGAGAGGGACCTTAAACCAAGACCCACGCATTTGGGTTGGATCTTGAATCTAAGAGAGGTTATCTTTGAGCTTCTAGAAGTGCTTCAACTTGATCCTTAGGCTTGGAGGGCAAGGATAGGTTCGAGAAGAGTGCATTGTATTTCTCTGTGGGTCTCTACCCTTGCCTATATAAGGGAATCTTCCCATCTCTTGTAAATAGATAAATATTTTGATTAAAAATTGTTCATATTTAGCCAGCCATGTGTACCTCACTCTTCTAAGCAACTTTGTTTAGACCATCACTTGGTAGTGTGTCTCCTTCCTTCTTTTCTTTCCTCTTTTCCATTTTATCTTTTTATTTTGATGTTTTTTATATTCTTTTCTTTATTGTTCGTGCCCCATATACTTGGTTTATTATCATCTCTTCATTATATTAATCGAACCATTTTTTTTCCTCATTTTAAGCTTATGTAAAGTGAATCTTCATATTTGGATAATCTAAGGGATTATTTTCGTGTTCGGTGGGGATCTTTTTAGAGTTTTTATAATCACAAATACCGTATGAATTAAAGTAAAATGAACCATTGTCATGGTGTATCAAAATTTTTCACAACATTGGTCTTAGAATGTTTATACAAGTTTGTCTGATTACACAAATTTCGTTCAGTTCTTTACTAACCAGCCAAGTTTCACTAAGCAACCTAACGTTGCAAAGTACAAACAACTATTCTTTTATGAAGCCATTTCTACCTTAAGAAAATATCATTTCAACAAGTCATTTCTAGCTTAACATGAATGTTTTGTCAACTCTCAATTACTCATGACTGGCCCTATTAAGTATTCTTTAAATAAGTTATTTATGGCACAACCAAGTATTCTTTCAACAAATCACTCATGGCTTAACCTAAGTATCTTTTTGGCTCCAATCACTATTGGTGGCTCTAATAAAGTATTCCTTTCACAAGTTATTATTAGCTTAATTAAGCATTCTTTTGACAAGTCACTTCTGGCTTATACAACACGAGTTTTAGTAATCAAACATATCACAATTTTAACTCATTAGAAAGGGTAGTATGTTTCAACGTACGATGGTTAAATTCTCTTAGCTAGTTTGCTATTAATACATCAATGTTCTTTCTTGCAATTACAAGACCATGAAGATTATGTTATTGTTTTAGTTCAACTTTTCGCGTCTTCAACAAGATGTTATATATATATATATATATATATATATATATATATATATATATATATATATATATATATATATATATCTTAAGAGAAAATATTTGTTGCATGTCTCTTGTAGCCGTTATGAGTGTTTTAAAAAATTTCAACTTCTTTTTTTGAAGGCTTAAAGATGTGTTAAATGTTCTTCACATAGAATTGAATGTAGGTGCTTTCTTTGTTAATGTCATGGAGCATGATAATCATGAGAGATCTTTGAGATTGATAAGGGATTGCAAGGTCATCCTGAGAGATTAAAGATGCATATATTTTCTCTAAGTATAACATACTTATTTGTTAACATTTAACATGTACTATGAAATGCTTAGAGCATGTGTTTGCAAAATGTATTGTACTTATCGTAACTAACTAAACTTACGCAGATTTATATGAACAAAAGTTTATCAAATGGTATATGTGTATAAACATATGTGTGACATAATGTGTGATGCATATTAAAATATGTTTTATATTTAATTGTTTACACACAAAATGAAAGCCAAACATATGACTTATGAACTTAGATATAAGAATATTAATATCAAAATGATATATATGTCATCCTCCTAATAATATTAATACCAATTTAACAAAATAGATCACGTTAATTTCTTTTAAGTGACATAGAAACTAAGTTAAGAACAAAAAAAAAATTGAATGATGAGATTAAATAAACTTCAGAAATATTAAAATCAGAATTCTATTAAACTTTTCATATTATTACCTTATCCCTTCACACTTTAAAAATAATATTACATGTCTCTTCTTTTGTATTGTACAAATACACGCACTTTTTGAATAAGGTGACGGTTGTCAAATCCTTTATAATGAATCATATTTTATCATATTATACCTAAGTACAAGTTTTCCTCCGACATTCATATCATATTTACTGATCTACTCGTTATATTCTCACATTTGAATAAAATAAAATAACTCACGTTAAAAAATAAAATAACTCATATAAAAAAAGAAACTTAATGGAGAAGATAAAATCCGAATAAGAATAAGAGGCTTAGAGGATATGAGAGTAAAAAACAACAACCATAAGCATAACAACTATGAAACATCCCACAAACTAGACAAGGGCAAGACCGTCTTTTCACTTCCCTCTCGCTAGCTCGCTCTCAATTCTTCATTCGGTTTGATTTCTAGGGTTTCGCTCAACTCTCAATTCTTCATTCAGTTTAATTTCTAGGGTTTCGCTCATTTCTCTCCCTCAATTATTCACTCATTTTGTTTTTGGAATTTCAGAGATTCTCTACTTCTTCGTATTTGATGATTTAGGGTTTACAGCGTGATTCGTTGCGACATTTTAATAGATTAATACAAACAGGTATTAATTGTTCTTTTTCGTAACCATTGCAATGAGGTTTCTAGATCCATGCACTGTTTTCTTTCTCTTGTTTTTTTGATTGGTATGGATGCTTTATTTTTAATATTTGGATGATATGATGTTGTTCTTGTTTTTCTTTTCTGTGTAGTCTTTATCTATTATCTTTATCATGCTTTTAAATGCCTATTCCACTTCCGCTGTCGATCTCGTACCGAAATGACTCATTTTGATTCTCCAAGATTTTTCAATTTTATAAGATTGAATTGACTAAAAAAGAAATTAATCATTTTATAGAGTATTGTGCGTATGACTCGTTAGTTTTTTAAAATGATTCAAATAAAAAAAAGAAGGAAACAGTGCTGCAATTCATTGAAAAAAACTAATAACCAACACATCACTTTGGATTATCTAAATAGAAAGAATTAGTGAAAAGAAAAAAATTTAATAAAAAGGGATTTATCAGAGCCAGATTTTGGGGAATATAGGAGATTTCTGTTGATTTAGGCTTCTTTGCTTGAGTTTACTCTGCTTTTGTTTTAGGGGGAATATAGGGGATTTTGATTGTTTTTGGCTTCTTTGTTTGAATTTACTCTGTTTTCTTTAGGCTCCTTAAGAATACAACTTAATAAAATAGACAAAGACTTAAGAATAACTTAGTGATAAAACCCTTATACAGGCAAGGAATTGATAACCCAATACTAAGAGATAATAGACCTAAGCAGTTAAACAACCAAATCTTAGCGGTATTTGAAACTAATCTACACAAAAGACCAGTATATATAAATAATTACCCTAATTATTCAATAGCACTAAAAAGCTTCCATGACACTAGTTATAATATAATTTTGGGATGTAAGAATGAAGGATGATACATTTCGGTAAGGTTTTTTTTAATGTAAATGACTTTCTTATAATTGTATTTTCTTTGTATTCTCAAATAACCATGTCTTAGCCACATTCATTCAAATATATATAAAAAAGAAAATATGCAGATCTTTTTAGTCATTCAAAATTAAAATAAATATTTATAGTGGTTGGATTGGAACACTCAACAAATAGATCTCCTAGTTTATCTATGAATCAATATACAATTACAAGCTCTAAGTTAGTTCAAATTTGCCAAAAAAAGCAAAATTAGAACTGCCCAAAGCCCCCTTTGAGCTTAGTGATGGTGGACCTAGAGGTGGGGGTTAGGGTGAAGGGCTTAGTGGTGGATAAAGTGGTGAGGTTGGTGGGGATTACTGTGGGGGTTTGGAGGTGATGAACTTGGTGATGGTGGATCCAAAGGTGGTGGTTATTGGGGTCTCGTGACGACGGTGGTGGTGGTTATGGAGGCACCCAAAATTTCAATGTGAGAAGCGTGAGAGTGAGTTTCTATTTATAAGAGTTGTTCTAATGAAGGCTGTGCACAATCTAACTATCTATTCTCGAGAAAGCAGTGAAGAGATGCTCTATTTACAATATACTCATAAACTATCATTATCATTGTTATCATCCAAAAAATAACCATCACAATACTACTACCTTCACCATTACTATTGCCACCATTGCTATGCATTGGAATTGAAGTTTGAGTTGGAGTCCTACATTGTGTAGACATGAGTAAGTTGAGCAACATATGTGTCAGAAAGACTAACAAATCTGATTGTCTTAAGGTTTTGGATTAAAGGTGATGTCATGTTTTCTTGTATGTTGACTTATGATTTCTTGATGAGAATGTTCTCGGGCTTTCCAATAGATGGTCGCAAAAACACTGATGGTGGTAACAATGGTAGTAATTGGAAAATCCGAGGGGGATAAAAACCAAAAGGTCATGAATCAAAACACAAGAGTGCTTGACACTATCTTCAATCGAAACATTTAAGCAATAGATTTGTAGATCATTTTCATTTATATGTTGCTCAACTTACACATTTTTACACAATGTAGGACTCCAACTCACTTGAACTTCAACAAAATCTCCCTTTCAAGTGTGAACCCCTTCAACATTGTAAACTACCTCTTGAGTGGAAGCTCTTGTCCATGAGTACTCAACGATGTTGCTTGGTTGTTCCAATGTTCATCTAAGCAACACTGTTTGGATTCATTGCCATGATGTCATTGCCATGTTTGGATTCAGCCTAAGCTTGTGAGGTTTAGGTTTTGTTGAGTGTATTCCTTTTGGTGGGTATTTTTTCTTTGAAGTTAATAGGTTTATGCTTTTGAAAGAAAACAGAATCATTGGGTTTGCATTGAGCTGAAAACTATGTTAATTCCTATTAGTGAGCTGAATTTTTTGTTAATTTGCCTTTGCAATGTAATCTTTCAGCTTTCAATTCCATATTTTCGTGTCCAATCATTTTTTATAGACAAGGATACTTGCTCTGATTTGTTTGCGTACTTTGTTAATAAAGCCTGGCAGAAACCTTCAATTCAGTAATTTATATTTTATAAGTTGTGTCTTTATGTTGTTTTATATGTTGATTGCTTTGTTGTAGAACACCGGTTGATTTGAAATTTTGTCTTAAAAGAGAAATTCAATTAATTTATCCAAATAATAAAATTGAAATGTAAGATATTTTAATTACTCTATCCAAACAAAATATTTAGAAAATGAAGAGAATTTAATTACAAGTAATTCAAATGTCATGTATTTCCATTTCTTTGAATTTTTGAAATCTCTTATCCAAACACAAGGTAAGGTGAGACAGTAAGAAGTGTTAAAATGAACATGCTGTAACAAATAATGGACTAGCAAATGAAGACAACAGTTAACAGAAAAATATTTGACCATATTTGTGTTCACTTTTCAAAATACATTAGCTAATGGAGCATTACCTTCATTGTTAAAACAACTTTTACAATGTTCACCTTACATAATTGTATGCTGGTTGTGCTAAAGGAATGCCTGACGTGCTAACCTGATTAAATAATATGAAACTTCTATCGGATATAACACGCATCCGATATGTTTATTTTGAAAATAATAAGATACGTTATGTTATATATGCATACAACAATTCTTAGAAGATGATAAATATACGATTGTTATTGTGTGAATCCAAATTTAAGTCATATGTATTGAAGTTTTCAACATAAAAAATTATAAATTATTGTCATAGAAAAAATACTACTCCTTTATATATTAGATATTTTATTTATAAATATAGGTAGAGTATCCTAAAGTATCGGACACATATGTGTTGTATACAGATGTTATCCAAATTGAAGTATTGGTGCATCATAGTTTATTATACTTTAAGCACTTTGTTTCAAATATGGCTGTAAGTATTGTTTAATTTTTAGCTTTTATTTTTCTTCTTTGATGGAATTTTATATGCATTGTATTTTTTTTCCCTTTTTTATACTTTCATTTAATGGGATTGTTTTTTCCCCATACTTACATCAATTCTTTGTTTCATTTAGACATCTCTTAGAACATCTATGTCGCAGTTAATCTATTTTCCCCTATTTCAGTGTTAAATACTTTTATAATTCTGACCTTTTCTTGTCAGTTAGTCATTTTGGATTTTGGATTTCCTTTCAAATTTGTTTTAGTAGATTTTTTTATCTTCAAATTCAATCTTTTGCCAATTTTCAAATGGGCATCTTGCAGATTCCTATATTTATTTGGTCTAATTGTTCCTTTTCAACGTTCAGCAGGTTGTGCTAAGGCTTAGGATATCGTTGAAGCTTATTTTGGACTTATATCAGAGAGAAAATGGGTTATATTGGGTCTCATGGTGTTGCGGCTTTGCACAAATATAAATATAGTGGAGTAGATCATTCCTACGTGGCCAAATATGTACTGCAACCCTTTTGGACTCGCTTTGTTAATTTTTTCCCCCTATGGATGCCGTGAGTTCTCTTATCATTTGAATGAAACTAAGTTCTTTCTTTATGTTGACTTGTTTATCTGTTTATATAGAAACATCTCTTTACTTCACTTTACTTCAAGAAGGACAAATCAGATTATGAACTTCATTTGAGCAGATTGAGTGTTTTTATTAAAGTCATGGAACTTTTCTTATAAATATTTATTATAATAATATTGGTTTTTAGGGTTACAGTAGCTGGATAATGTGATTGTCAGTTCACAAATTTCTGGCTATAACTACATACGCACTCTTATTCATAAGAGTATCATTTACTCTTTGGCAAACAAATAGTTATTTTTATTTTTGTAATTTTAGCTTTTGACTTCTGAATACACTGACTGATACCTTTCTATTTTATTTATCATGATATATTGGCATTCTTCAAATCTTTGCAGTCCAAACATGGTACACCTTTACCTCCTTTCTTATTGTAGTGTCACCTGTTGTTTTTACTGTTGTTATCTTAAGCATTTAAATTGGCGCTAATAAATCTATAAATTTCTTGGTTGCAGATAACTCTTATGGGATTTATGTTCTTATTAGTGTCTGCATTGATTGGTTATGTAAGTGGAACTTGAGTCCATTATTCTTCCTACTTCCAAAATTAAAGTCATAGCAGTTATAGGTTCGCAATGCTTCACCTTATTTGTCATTTTGTCAAATGATAGAATGAAATTTGCAATTTTTAAAACCAGTATATTAAGCATACTTAAGATTGTTGGTTACTTTCATGCATTATTGATAATTTCTTTTATGGAACTGTTCTTTCCTTGGTCAAGGTAGGCAATTTTGATATAGCGGCTGTATTGAAACAGTGAATTTATGTATTTATTTATTTTTCATTGTACATAAATTTATGTATTTATTTATTTTTCAGATATACTCTCCACATTTGGACTCAGCTCCTCCAAGATGGGTTCATTTTGCCCATGGACTACTTCTGTTTTTATACCAGGTAGGGTAAAATACTTGTGGTGCAGTACTTGCCAAGTTCTCAGTCCCTTTGACTTTGGTTTCAATCTTTATTTTGGGTAGTCCTGTTTTTCTGCCTTGATGGGAACCAAGCGAGATAAATTTTACTTATGTGGTAATCAGTTAGTTCCCTTGAATGGTGATCTCATTTGAAGCGTATGATATTTGGCATCTTCTAGTTTCTTGAATCTTGATTATAATGATGTTGTTTCACGAGTCTAAATGATTTGATGTATAAACCTAGTGGTCCAATGGTTCAATTGAAGCCTTTTATATTATCATTGTAATATTTTTAAAAATTTTACCCTTGACTATGAAAGATGTTTACATCTGACTTTCTGATTATTTATATCTTACTATCTTTAGTTGTTCCATGAGCAGTCTATTTCCCGACAGCTAAGCAATATTCATATGGTTTATCCATGGAAGATCTTTACTGCTTGACCAAATTTCCATTATTTGCAATAGTTATTTTATTGTTTTCTTATATGTTTGTGTGTATCTGGGTGCTCTAGACATTTGATGCGGTTGATGGGAAGCAAGCTAGACGAACAAATTCCTCAAGCCCATTAGGAGAGCTCTTTGATCATGGTGATTTTCTTGCTTGTGTTTTTCACTTGATTGTTTTTCCTTGTGCTTACCTTTTTGTTATTAATGATGAAATTTTCACTTGATTGTTTTTCATTGTGCTTATCTTTTTGTTATTAATGAAGAAATTTTCAACTTTATTTGCAGGGTGCGATGCACTAGCTTGTACGGTATGTCTCTTTTAACTTTAGGTATTATTCTTCTTAAGTTATTGGAAGAGATTAAAGACTGTCATATATGATAACATGTTTTCAGTTTGAATCATTGGCTTTTGGGAGCACAGCCATGTGTGGAAGAGGTACTTTCTGGTGGTGGTTAATATCTGCAATTACATTTTATGGTGCAACTTGGGAGCAGTAAGTTATAATGTTCAATTAATATATGATAGATGATATGTTATATGATATTGTTAGTTTTGCAATGCCCCGATTGTATTCTTGTATTGTAAAATCACAAATTTTGAAATTTGGCACGGTTATATATTTTAGGTTAAATATCTTTTTAGTCCTTGAACTTTCATTTGAAATTGAATTGCGTTATTGTCCAAAACTCTGTATCAATTTAATTCCTATACTTTATCAATGAATGAATGAAGTCTCTGTCAACCAATGATGTACATTTAATGATGTGGCAAACGGCGTTGCATAGTGGATTAAAATTGTATGTACATGTGGCTGTTTTAGTGTTGACATGCTTCTCACATTGGCATTTTGGGTGCCTCCGTAACCTCCATAACCGTCAGAGCCCCCTATAACCACCACCTTGTAATCCCCACCAGCCTCACCACCTTATCCACTGCCCTCCACCCTAACCTCCACCTCTATGTCCACCATCACTAAGCTTTGAGGGGCACTATGTCAAGTCTAAAACATCCACATGGACCTACAACTTTAATCCATTGTGAAATACTCTCTATCCAAATGTTTAACATCTCCAAATGTTTAACATTGTTGGTTGACGAGGACTTTATCCATTCATTAGTAACGTTTGGGGTTGAAAGTGGTACAAAGTTTTGGACAGGGACAAAATTCAATTTTGCATGAAAGTTCAGGAAACAAGAACATATTTAACCCTATATTTTAATACCATATTTCACATATGCTGTTAGACAGACTAGAAATATTGATTTCTTCTAAATGTTGTTTTGAATGCAGCTATTTCACCAATACACTTATACTGCCCGTTATAAATGGGCCCACAGAGGGTCTGATGATAATATACATCTGTCACTTTTTCACTGGTATCGTGGGTATGGACTTTTGTTGTGTTTACACACACAACTACTAACTTTGATAAAAATCCTGTGTATGTTGTTGTTTTTATTATTATTTATTATTATTATTATTATTTTATTATACAGGTGCTGAGTGGTGGGCTCAGCCATTTGGAAACTCTTTGCCATTTTTAAGTTGGCTTCCTTATCTTGAGGGTAAGACATCCTTCATTATATAGTCTATATTGCTATTTGTGGTAGTTATACCTTTTTCCAAGTTTCATACATAACATCTAAAATGTAATTTTTGGTATTGTAGAGAACATTTTGTACATTTGATTGTCTTTTACATGAAACAATTTTAAATTTACCGCAATACGGCCTCATTTTCAATCAAACATTTAATTCTGCATGTTCACTCTTTACCATATGGCAGGATGTACTTGTTAGCTCTGATGCTTGCTTGTGTTATATGAGCTTGGGATTTGGGTAAATAGCCATAAAGAACATATTTTCCTGTGTGTATAAATCATTTGCATTCGCCGAACTGGACTCTTTAAATTTGTCATATTTAGTTACAACTTTTTAGTTGAAGTCTTCAATTCTCGTTAACTTTTTTGGGCATCTTTCTTTTTCTTAAGTGGGGAGAATATGCATCTATAATGAGTATAGGGACACTTTGAAGAAGAAAAAAAAATGGTTCAAAGATTTTATAGGATGGTCCTAGAATATTAAAAATAAT
>Ga0209389_1006020_pt1 | contig 10463 bp, 5 predicted proteins | sample CowpearedBW_FD_187526 | JGI IMG/M metagenome (GOLD analysis project Ga0209389, IMG submission 187526) | Root nodule microbial communities of legume samples collected from California, USA - Cow pea red BW (SPAdes) (version 2) | ecosystem: Host-associated > Plants > Roots > Nodule | place: USA... | reverse complement strand
AGGAGACACGTATATTATATTTTTGGACAAAATAAGAAAAAAAGAGGGCATTGATGTTCTCATGTCATGGCATTGCAGCTTCAAAACGCAATTCAAGCATCATGGAACGGGAAATGAATGATTGAACTTTTTCGAATGAATGAATTAACTAAACGTTGAATCGATAATCGCACATACAGACAAATCCTCTCAGTATATATATGTCTTCATTTAGTAACACCAACGAAAACAAAATTATTTATTTTTGGAATATTGTTTAATTCTCTCTCTCACACACCTATGTATAATCAGAACAAATTTAGAATTTAGTTCAACCGGATGAAATTGCATATAACAGAACCCAAAAATATCAAGAGTAACAGAACTATAGGAAATAACTCCCAGAACATTTTCTGTCGCAGATGACTTAGAAGTGGTCGTACACTGATAAATATGTTAGGACTCATAATAGCTGGTTTATAGTAGAATAAGTGTAGTATCGTTCGAAACTACAAGAAACAACGTTTTCAAATATATAATTGACTTTATCAGAGAATGTCCTGAAATTGATTGGGTAAAAATGAATGTTTGACTGAGTTAAACATTCTGGTTTATCATCCACATGAACAGAAAGAGAAAGAGGAGAGAGAAAAAAAAAAAAAAAAAAAAACTTTCAGGGTCCTGATTTCCACAAGGAGCTTCACTTGCAGAAGGTAAATGCAGATAAGTTTGTTAATATTAATTTGTCCATGTCAAAGGAAGCGCGTGCACGTGTTTCCAAGAAAGGGAATCCAGAGATTTTCATTTTTTAATGATTACTGTTCTTGATTCAGTCCCCACAACGAAGAATTAAATATGCAATTCAAATATTACAAGAATAAAGGTCATTCTCTAAAGATTTGGCCGTAGAATCCAGATATATAAAAAATGAGACCAAGCCATGTCTCATTCTAGTATTAATTTTAATAAAAGCTGATACACAGTAATCATGTTCATATCATACAAACCATAACAACAACAACAACAAGACTGGAGTATCAAAGCACCAAAACAGAGTTCAGAAGATTTCTTACATATGTTTCGCTATTGTACAGTAGAGTGCATCTTTTAGTTAAAATCTATCGTAAAAACAAGGACAACATCACAAAGAATAAATAGTAAATGCGGATATTCTTTTTCTGCTGAAAAAGTTGGCTTTGTTTTCTGCATTTGATATCAGTAGTTCCATAAGGTAGCAAGGTCCACTGGTGCAGCTGGACCAATGGGGTTGTTTTGATTCTCAAAGAGCCTTTTACCCATCTCAAGATTTGACACAACTGAAGAGGTTTCGGCGTTGACATCAGTAGAAACACCTGTTTCCTGTGAGACACTGACCATTTCCGTGTCTGGTTCAAAGCCATTCCTCAAGAGTGATCCTTTGTGAAAGAAGGATCTGAGGTAATGGTTTGAAGAACCGGGTGATGGCAAATTTGGTGGAGCCTGAAGTTGATGAAACCCTTGAGTGGAGTAAAACGAATGGTTTGAAGAAACGCCATAAAGGGCGTTGTTGTTGTTGTTGTTGATGATGTTGATGTCGATGTTGTTCAAGGAATCGAAGATCCCTCTTGGAACATCAATTGGATTGGAGAAGCAGGGCACGTAAACCTGTTCAGTCGCACTCAGTGCTTTGGTGTTGCAAATGGAAGGCGAGGAATCAGTGAGAGGTGGCAAAGCAGAAGAACCCAATTCGTTTCCGTAAGAGTCCAACATCATTATCCCAGAAATATGAGTCTTCTTCCCACCTGAACTCTTCTGAAACACCCTGCAAATCACCCACTCGTTCTGCAACACGCCACTGAATTAAACTCAGCAACAGAAAATTCTCATGACTGAAACAACATGGTGAAGACAAAATTATTGTAAATTAGTTACCTTTGCAGTTTTGGGGAGGTTGGGGACAGAGAATTTACCCTCGAGTCTATATTCATGCATGACCCAATCAGTTTTCTCTCCTTTGGGTGCCCTTCCTTTGTAGAAAACCAAAGTTTTCTTCATTCCCACAGGAGATTTCCCTCTGAAGATCTCTTTGTCTTTCCCTGTGGCCTTCCAGTATCCTGCTTCAGTGGCCCTGTTGGTCCTCAAACCGGTTGGGTACTTTCTGTCTCTCACACAGAAAAAGTACCATTCTTTCTCTCCCATTTTGGCCTTCCCTATAACAAAAAAGCATGCACATAAACTTAAAAAACTTAGGAGCCAAAGCCAAAACCAAAGTAAGACTGAACTTATTGGTTTTTGCTTTGAACTTACATGGCAAATCCCAAGGTTCAGACCTGTTCAAGTCCACCTCTCCAATGGCTCTAGCTGAGAAGCTTATCTCAGTTACCTTTCTGTAAAGGTAATGAGTAATAAGCTCTTCATCAGTTGGGTGAAACCTAAACCCTGGAGGCAAATCCATCGGAACCTCTTCCTTACACAGAACTGAAACGTTTTCCATTCCCACTTTGCTTCCTTAACCAAGAATTTTGATCAATAACAGATAGACACCAAAGTTTTAATTTTCATTGGAGAAACAACATGGCAGGAGAGAGAATGGAATGCCCTTTTCTTCTTCTTTATATGGTTTTGTTTTGAAATAGCTGAATTCAGAAGAATATTAAGCTAGAGAGAAAAGGGAACGATGGTGGTGAAAATCATGGAACTGAAATGTGGTGGTAATGGTAAGTGAGGGTGGAAGAGGTGTTGTTAATAGGTGGATAAAGAAGCAGAGAGAAAAAAGAAACCCCTAAATACTGGTGTGCTGAAGAGAAAGAAACGTGGAATGTAAGGCAACCTTTCTTTAGTTATTTATAGCTCACACCTCTTAATAATCATAATTTCATCACCCTAATTTTGTTTTCAGTTTTGACTCAACACACACAGTGCCCAAATACCATGCATGTAATTATGATATTCTCAAGTGCTTACTTTGCAAATTCACTGTTTGTGGAAAACATTAATTTATGTACAAATAACCTAACTTGGGAACTTTCAAGTTTTTAACACCAACTATCAGACAAGACATTGTTGTTCATTGGTTCTTTTCTTCTCAACTCAGCTCACATATTCATAATATTTTTATTATTATTATTTTGGCAATGGGAAGGAAAGAGAGAATTAGTGTCACTGTGTCAGGTGGTGCAAAAAATTAATGTTCATCATACAAAAGGCATCATCTTGCTTTGGAGAATCAGTTATTTTCTCTTTATTTGAATTTAAATTACTAATTTGGCCTTCAGGGTTGGTTGTGGAGGCAAAACGCCAAAAAAAAGATACGAGAATAATAAGTGGCTTTTATGTTAAAGTTTCCGAAACTGACATGGCAAGTGTATTTTCAAGCCATTAAAAGTTGAAAACTGGAAATGGATACTTGCAAAGCCAGGCAAATTAAAATTTCCTTTTTCTTTTTTGTGCACTTAGTGCTGAAATTGTGAATTTGTTGTGACACACTAACTTGAAGTAAAGAAGCGAAGATAAATGAAGCACGTACGTAGCTCTCGAAAGACACACTTGGAGAATATCTGCGATTAAGTCTTGGAGGCTGGCAAATGGCAAATCCAGCTTCGACACATTATTTCAATGTTAACACGTAATTTAATCCCGTAATTCAACACTTCAAAAATAATTTATGTATATAAATATTTTACTTTTGATTTTGAGAGGCCAACAACTTTAATTTTAATTTATTTTCTACCTTCCTAAGGGGTGAAATATGATCATACACCTCTACCATGTTTTTAGAAATGGCATTTTAAGAAGTTACTTTTTTAGAAAAAAACTTTAAAACGTTTTATGAAAAAATATATTATATGGATTTTTGTTTTGAAAGAAATTGAAATTATAGAATTTTATTAAAGTAATTGGATTATGTAAAATTATAGAATTTAAAATAACACTTAAAAAGTAAAAATTTGAAATTCTTCTCATTTTCAAATTTATATTGTAATCTACAATTTGGATCGACTTAGGTCCAAGTTGTTTTAGTTTTACATAAGTCCGAATAAACTTGACTTTAGCTTGACATGAGATTGACCAAACTTAGTCTGACATGGTTGTAACTGATGTCTTAATTTAACTCGATTTGGTTAAACCTAATTCAATTTCTCTTGGTCCCATCTAGGCCCAACTCGACCGAGCTTGACTTGATATAGACCTAACTCAATTTGATTGAATGTGATCTCGTCTAACCCAACTTGACTTAGACTCCAATCTACTCGGCTCGATCGACTCAAGGCGACTCAGTTTAACCGAGTCCGGACCCACTCGACTCGACCTGAGTTGTGGCATAATTAACTTAAGTTAGGTCAAGGCAGACTCAACTTGACCTACACTTGACTTAACCTCGTCTTGATTGGACTAGGCCTGACCTGGTCTTGATTGGACTAGGACCCACCTAAGTCTAGCTCAACACGATTAAACATTGGTCGACCCGAACTCAAATGAATGTTAACCCACTTTAACTCGACTTGACCTAAGCATGGGTTGACTCAGCTCGACCTAGACCTAGGCCAACTTGGCTCAACTAAGCTTGCTTAGGTCAACTCAACTTGAATGAGCTCTAACCAACTCAACTCAACCTACACCCAAGCAAACTTGGCTCGACCTAACTTGACTTGGTTCTGATTAGGCTAGGACCAACTTTAGAGATGACAATGTAGGCTTGGTACGACGAATCGGCTTGCAAATCCACTAAAAGAGTGCAGTGTAGGCCTATAGATTTTGAGCTAGTTAGTTCGCAAAAGTTTGACATGCATAACCCGCAATTTGTGCGGCCCAAAGGGAGGGTAGACTAGCTTACAGACTCGCATAATGAGATGTGATTTTTTCTTTTTACTGAAGAACGTGAGTGGTTATGAAAACTACTTTGGTTTCTTTCTTTTTTATTTTTTTTCTTTTTATTGAAGCATATTTTCGACTTGGGAATTTTAAAAATAATGGAATAAAATTTAGACGAACTCAATGATAATGGAACAAATTAGTATATTAAACTTAAAAAATGAAGAAGAGTATTTTTAATATATAGTTTTCTCTTGCACAACTCTTTGACAATAGAGATAAAGGTGAACTATAATAATATACAAGATACTAAATAAGTTTTGACATCCTCCCACTATCTCTGAAAAGTCAGTCAACTTCCCCTCTTATTTATAAACAATACCTTAGGACGTTCCAATATAAGAATAACCACAAACTTAAGTTTAAGATTTGGTCCTTATAGAAAAATCTCACTACGACATGTCCATGTGATATAGAGAGGATCTTAAATTTAAAACTCTATTAGGTTCTAAAAGATTGAAGTATAAATGAAAAAAGTTATAGAAGAGTGACTCTAATGAAACTCTTGTATCAGAATAAATTTTACAAGAATGTCTTGAAAAAGAAATACCATGGTAGGATTTGTTTAAAGTAAAAATAAAGTTTTATTATAAAAGTCTTACATTATACATAAGTTACGACGGACTAATAGATAAGTGTAATTAACCGGTGACGGATGAAATTATCCTTAATGTAATTGTTATAAGTTGATGGAGCTGAAAGTAAAGTCTAGTGATAAATTAGGAAAACGTATTTACACCTTTGATGGGTGCAGGAAGCAATTGTCTTTTGGAAAGAGCTTTTCGAAACGAGTTTTTTCACATTTTCTCTCTTCTTCCTTTGCAATGTTCTCCTCTCTTCCTCTTCTAGTGGTGGAGGGTGTTTGAATCTATTCTTATTATTATGGGGTGCAATTAATAATTATGGGGTGCAGGGGGCAATAGCCTAATAGCTGAATGTGAGGCCATCATACACATAATGAAAAGTGACCCACCATAATATTGGATCTACTAAAATTGAAATTACATTCTAGATTTTATAATCCAGAATTCATTAGAAAAACCATCATAGTGTATAATGAAAAGGAGAGCGAAGACCATGAACATGCAAAATAAGAAGGAAGAGGTGCAGGAGTAACTTTTACTTTTTTAGAATAATTTTAGTGAGGGTGGTTTGGAATTTATGGATTTTATGGGGTGTAGGAAGAAAAAAAGAGAAATACAGAAAAAAAAAACCCTCTTTAAGAAACAAGTTCCATGCTGGTCCTACATTTTTCAACTTCTAAACAACATTCCAGATTTTAAACCTTTTTAGAAATGTCATTTTTTAATAATACATGGAGCGTTGTAGAATAAAAATATTTTAAAATAATTAAAAACTAATGTCGAATTATGTATTTCGGAAAAATCTTCTATTTTGTTTTTTAGAATGTGCAATTTTGAAAGTTTTTTATTACATTCCAGGTATTATTTTCTGAAAATGTAAGAATTTTAAATGATTATTTGTATTACTTCCCTAAATTAGAGGGATAGCAAGGTGTAGGAAGCAATTCTAAGGTGTAAAAGGAAATTGCCTCGAAAAAAAAAATCTACTTAGGCTTCAATTAATTTATAAAAGGGGTGATAGCCATTGATAACGCTTATCTATTATGTGACCAACGAGGTCACAATACGTACAAACACAATTTCTCAATCCTAGTTTTGGGGCATTGGACTTAGCTTCAAAGACAATCTTTGAATTCTAGAAACGATAAACTTTGGAACCAATTGTTGTTGGTTTATCCTTCCGATTGATTAAAGGGAAAAAACACAGTTAAGCAAAGGAATATAATAGATTGACAGTATTTCACCCTTCAATTGCGCTAACTAACCATGAAATCTCACGTATGGTTCACGGTTTAAATTGACTTCATATACTGAAAAAAATGTAAGTTCAGAGAAAATTAAACTGAGTTTGAAACATAAATTCTAGACGATTTTCTTGAAATTTATATTGAAATCACATTTTATTCTCAAGGTGTGTTTTTTTTAGTGGAACGATTTGAGGGAGAGATGATGGATTTGAGGGTGAAGTTTATGTTGTATTTTTTAAGGGATTTGGATGTGATAGTAGAATGAATTTGAGAGTAAATTTTGTGAAAGTTTGCATACAATTTAATTGATCTGACTAATAAAAAATAAAATAAAATTTATGAAAAAGTTGGATTACAAAATTGTCCCTGATATTAAATGTAGTATAAAATGATAATGAAACAAATTGTAATTAATTTTAAATTTTTTTCTTCAAAAAAAGTTATTAATGATATTTATTATTTGAAAAAATGCTGGAACAAATACATCCTTAATGGATCTGAATCAAAAACAAACCACACTAGAATCGAGTACATAGCAAATGAAATCAGATAAATAACAAATCAAACCGAGTAAATCAAGAAAAAATTAGGAAGTTGAAATCGAATACAAGTACAACCATTACTTCTTCATAATCACACATGTGAGTGCTGTCTCCATGAAGGAGCAACAATGGTGGAATGATGCAAAGTTTGGACATTCGATGAACATGAAACATACCAACACAGGAGGGAAGGGAAGTAGAGTGCATCAAACATCAAACGGAAGCGAAGTACAAGGTCATAGTAGTAAAATACCAAAGTTCTCTCTCAAATCTACTCAAAACAGAAGGATCCAAAATGCAACACAATCTCTCAAATCGTCGTTTTTTATTCATTTTCTTTCATCGAAAACGAACACCCCTAACATTCGTAGATCATCGCTCTCCATCCCTTCACTACAATAATTTTGTAGAAAAGAACACACCCTTAGGCTAATTAATTGTAGATGACACACCGGTGACCTCAAAACCAATGTAATATTTTTTTTACTAAAATTAAATAATAAAGAGATCATATTTATGTAGCACAAGTGAAAATGAGATGAGTATATTATTGGTGACAACTTTGTAACAATAACCGAAGAATAATGTATTCACAAGAAGAAAAATGTTCAAAAACTCTAAGCAACGCTTCTTCTAACACCGGACAGATAATTGACACAATGCTTTCATCATAAACTTTTTTTTTTTTTGTGTGTATGTATGATTCAACCAATTTCCTTTTGTTTCTATGAGGTGGTCGATAACTCCACAGTTGTAAACTAAGTGTTCAATCTACGAATGCTTCTTTTGTTTCTTATCTTGCCATTGTTTGATATCAGAATCTATCCTTGTCTTCACCCTGGTCTTGAATCCTGGATATGGTTCATATCCAATACTAGATTGGAGAACCTGCGAAACACAATAACATCAAATCCACCTTGTTTCAGTTGTCAAAAAGACTCAAGTACAAATATGCATAACAAACAATTACCTCAAGCACCACGAAAAAAGGAGCCATCAGAAAAGCTTGGGTAAGGTTGTCCAAGAGAGCTGGTGCACGTTTCTAAAAGAGACAAACAATGGTCAAAACATAATTGGAATGTAAAACCTCTGCATCATGGATATAAGTGATGGAATAAATCCCTTACCTCAAACACACCATGACCAATAAACTGTCCAGTCCAACAAAACACCTGAGCAGCCAAAACAACCTGTGTATTGCCATCATAAACAAGTTACAGATTTGAAAACGTACGAGTACGGCATTGTGTTCTTGTCTTTCACGAAATAGAAGATGCACTCACACGATGAACAAATAAACGATGCTTAAACATAGCAAAATAGGAACATGTATTTAATCTAGAGCATGGTTAGACTAAATTTCACAAACTCAAGTTTGAAAGAACTTCATTTTACAAACTGAGATGTCTTCTTTTCCTTTCATTTCAAAGCGAGTGGCAAGGTAAGATTAAGACAATACTCAATTTCCAATTTCCAAAGCCGACCCAATTGAAAACCAAACAAGCAATTCATTAGGGTCTCCCAATTAAACCAAAGAAACCATCATCGTCGGTTGGTAGCAAACTAGCAATTCAACTCTTATTCTATCTATTCTACTACATAAAGACAACATTTTTTCATATAGTTAGGGATTAGCTGATGAGAAAATGAAAAAGAAAAGAACTGAGAAAAAAAGTCAACCAAAACCGAGCTTTTTTCACTCTTATACAGGAATAATGTATGTTTGCTTCAGAACACAATTTCCTCACTGGCAGACCTCCAAGTTGTAAGAGTTGGGAAAATGTAAGAACAGGCATATCAGAAACACAACATCTAAGTAAATCTACCAACAAAAACTATCATAATAATAACTGACATTTGTCAGAAAAACCTAGGTATGTATCTGTTTGTCAGTCTAATTCTTCCTTCTCACAGTCAAACCACATCCGACATGCATTGATGATCAGCAAAGTACAACGAGAATTCAAACACAACCTGAGACTCCAAACACCGAAACAAACGAAAAACAATTCGCCAACGGCCCACATATTTTTTATTATTCTTTTTATTTTCCACAATCATCTTCTTTTCAAAACTCGGTCAAACATTAAAAGCGGACATATCTACCAGCACAAAATCAAACAACAATCATCCATGTGCTAAAAGATTAGTCCCTTTCACTCTATTCTTCTCTGTGACGAATATAAATCTCGGAATTATCGAGGCTCCTTGGGAAGGAAACAGCATTTAATTCAACAACGAAATTCCGTACAGAGAAGAGACATAAACATAATCAAACCAGTTGAAAAGAGAGACACAAATACACAACACAACAAGTGAGGCCCAAATAGAAAAGGCCTTACTTTGAAGGGTATTCGTGAATTAGTATTTAGTACCTTCCAGGCGAGCGAATAGCCGAGGGTATTGGCGACAAAACTAGAAGCGACCCAGCAGAAGAAAGTGAGAAAAGCAGTGAAAGAACCAGCCTTTATATCCAAGGCCATGTAGAAGAGGGCGTAGAAAACGGTGGCGAAGAAGCCCCAATTGAGAACCAGCACTGGGGGAAGGAACCCTAGGGAGAGAAGGGTGGGGGTGAAGTAGAGGATGATTTGGGCGGTGAAAAGGATGGGCCAAACAAAGAGGATGTGGATGGCCACGTTGATGGGGTTGCTGTGGTAGGCGCCATAGAAGGCGAAGTGCTTCTCTAGATCCAACAAACCCATTTTTGTTTCTGAATTTTTGATGAATGGTTCGTGAGAATTGGAGGATGAAATGTTTGTTATAATAAGTTTTTTGGGGTCAATGGGTTGAGAGAAGAGAGTTGTTGTTGAAGTGTGAAAACATGTGCTGGAGTAGGTTGTATTTGAAGGTTGTTTCAGCATTCTGGATGAGAACGCTGTTTTTCTTCTTTCCACGGCATGGGGCATGAACATGCCCGTGCTGACCTGGTGGCACACGCAATTGTTTGTGCCCAAGAACATACTTTTTCCACCACCACAACTTCAATTCAATCCTTACGCACAAATACTTTTCAAGGAAGGAAAAACGACAAACCAACAAATCTATGCCTCAGATCCCCTAACATTGTTTCATACAGACCATATTTTCCTTCAAATATATTTTTGTAAAATTTCTGATTTTCTAATTTTAATTTTTGTTTTAAAATTTTAATTATCTGTTATTTTAGTCCTCAAATCTCTTTTTACCGTTAAAGTCACACGTGTACATATTACATATTTTTACGTTTTTTAAATATAAGTAATAATATAATTGTAGATAAT
>Ga0209389_1006019_pt1 | contig 10463 bp, 7 predicted proteins | sample CowpearedBW_FD_187526 | JGI IMG/M metagenome (GOLD analysis project Ga0209389, IMG submission 187526) | Root nodule microbial communities of legume samples collected from California, USA - Cow pea red BW (SPAdes) (version 2) | ecosystem: Host-associated > Plants > Roots > Nodule | place: USA... | reverse complement strand
AAAAAACACTTTTAGTAAATATTGAAAGAGTAAAACTTAAGAAATAATGAAAAATTTTGTCCAAGAAAAAATTCTTCAAATAAAAAAAAAGAAGTAAAAATAAGTTTTTTTGAATTGTCAAACAAAACAATAATGTTTAAACAAATAAATTTAGGAGGCAGACTACTATGAAAATATTTCTTTAGGATGAGTTTGAATAACAGTTGAAGATCCAAATTTATTTGTGATAATAATACCTAAATATATGATGTATTTTCATAAAGCATACAGAAAAAAGTAAGATCATAGCAAATATATGATGCTAAAGAGTGCACGAAGGTATTTCTTTATAGGGCATTATGGTTGTGACTTGAATCTCCAATTCCCTGCATCCTCTTACTTTGACCAAAGAAAGGATTCAGAGCCATCGTATACACAAAAAGATTTACTTTTGACAAAAAAAAATACAATATATACATTTTCATTCAACGAGTAACTAAAAATTACTCCTTAGCCATTAAATCTTAAAAAATATATATGCTCAAAATTTCCTCCTAAATAAGACTTCATGCATACAGAGACATCAATCGCTTTCATTCTTGTGGTGACAATTGACAAAACCCAATGCAAAAGTTAGGACCTTTTGTGGACAGAGCCTGTGAAGCTCAACACACTATCATGGCAGTTTATGGTCCTTCAGCAATTCAACCACCCTTCTCATCGACGGTCTATTAATGGGAAACGCCGAGGTGCAGAGTAGGGCCACATTTAAAACCTTCTCGACCTCTCCATAGTCACAAGTGCTTGGATTCAATCTTGGGTCCACAATCTTGGTCATAATAGCATCTTTACCACCTCCCACATTGCCACTTCCTCTTTCAGAAGACGGTGACAAAACAATCTCAGTCATCCATTTCACTAGGTCCTTGTTCTCACCAAATGAACAGTCATTTGGCCTCTTCCCGGTGATCAATTCCATCAGCACAACGCCAAAACTATACACATCGCTCTTCTCGTTCACTTTCATTGTATAACCATACTCTAAAAAAGATCAGATAGTTAGAGATATAGTTTCTTAAACCTTGTGTTCATATAGGGAAAAACAAAATAACACTGACCTGGAGCAATGTAGCCATATGATCCAGCAACCTTGGACATAACAGCATCCTGGGTTGTCTCAAGCTGCAATGTCTTAGCGAGGCCAAAGTCTGCGACTCTTGGCACAAACTCGTGGTCCAGCAAAATGTTATTACTCTTCACGTCCCTGTGAACAATTGGCGGCACACAATCATGGTGCAAATAAGCCAACCCCTTAGCCGCACCCACCGCAATTGCAAACCTTCTCGACCACTCCTTCAACTCCCCACACATTTCCTCACCATGCAACGCATCCCCTAAGCTCCCCTTCTCCATGTACTCATACACCAATACCCTAAACTCATCACCACTGCAACTAAACAACAGTTTCACGATATTGGCATGCCGAATCCTACCCAACGTCTCAATCTCCGCCCTGAACACCAATTCGGTGTCAGACTTATGCACACCGCCGAACAGCTTCTTCACTGCCACCGTCTGCCCCGTCTTCAGCCTCACCCTATATACCCGACCCGAACTCCCTGCTCCAATCACGTTCTCCCGGGTTAAGTTTGAAATAATTTCTTCTTCGTTGAACCCAACCCTCTGAAACGAGGTTGACATATACGATTGCTTGGATTTACCGCGCGTCTTGCTCTTCAGGTACCACAACATGGACCCCACCAGGAGCGAAGCGCAGGCAACTAAAACGACAATCGCAAGCAGAGAAAACGGCCTGCGTTTCGAACAAGGAGGTAGGGTTTTGATAACGCCGCTGCACAGACCCGGGTTTCCCTCTAGACTGGAAAAGTACATTTGGCGGTTGAAACCTGAAGGAACCTCCCCGTAAAGATTGTTGTCAGAAACGTTGAACTGGTTGAATCTGAGGTTCGTCAACTCCACCGGAATCTCCCCCGTTAAAGAATTACTGGCGAGATCAAGGTTTGTCAAATCCTGTAAACTGCCAAGTTCTCGCGGGATTGAACCGGAGAATCGGTTAAACGAAAGGTTCAACTCTGTCATGTCGTTCCAGAGGGCCACGTTACTGGGTATCTCCCCGGTGAACATGTTCTCCTGCATCTTAAGTTTCTGTAACTTTTTCAACCCAGTTATGCACGTGGGAACTTCACCGGTGAAGCGGTTCTTGCTGACGTCAATCTCCAGAAGGTTAGGGAGTTGACATATTCGCGTTGGGAATTTGCCAGAAAAATCGTTACCAGACAAAATGAGTTTGGTGAGTGCCGTAGAGATGGAAGCAGAGACAGAGCCTTCAAACCTGTTGTTGGACATTTCAAGAAACTGAAGGCCAGTAAGGGTCCAAAAAGCGGGAGGCACCTGGCCTGATAACTGGTTGTTCTGGATTCTGACATAATAAAGAGAATCGCACTCCCCGTATTGCTCAGGGAGCGTTCCTGAGAAGCGATTCGCGAACGTGATGAGACGCTCGAGTTTGTTTCTCTTGCAGAGGTACTTTGGCAACTCTCCCACGAAGTCATTCGTCGAGACATCGAATTCCTGTATGTCGGAGTTTTGTCCCAGATCTTGTGGAAGTTTCCCGGTGAAGCTGTTGTTGAAGAGTTTCAGCTCTTGCAGGTTGGGGTTTGAAGCTAAACTTTCAGGAATTTCCCCCCCAAGAAGGTTGTCATTCAGGTTGAGAGAATAGAGACGCAAAGATGCTATTGCATGTGGTAGTTTCCCGGTGAGAGCGTTCTGAGAGAGGTCCAAGAGCATTAAACTACTGAGGTTTCCTAAACCTTGGGGTAATTCACCGGAAAGCTGGTTTTCAAATAGTTCAATTTGTTCAACGTTTTTCAGGCCTGAAATGCTGTTTGGGATGTTACCAGACAACCCGTTTTTAGATAAATCTAAGTTTTTGAGCGAGGTGAGGTTCCCGATAGTGGGTGGAATTTCCCCTACGAGGTTAACACCAGCGAGGAACAGTGTTTCAAGACTAAAGAGGTTTCCTAGTTGGGGAGGCAACGGTCCTGGTTTGAAGGTGTTATAAGCTAGTTCCAAACGAGTTAACTCACTGAGGTTGCCTAAAAAGGGAGGGATCGTTCCGCTCAGAAGGTTTCCGCATAAATTGAGCACTCTCAGACGTGGAATCTGTCCAAAACTCTCCGGAATGTTGCCAGTGAAGTTGTTTGTCGAAAGGTCTAACACTCTAAGTTCGGTAAACTCCGGCGGGAATTCCGGCAGGTCTCCAACGAAGACATTGTCGGAGAGGTTCAAGAGACGGAGGTGGGAACAGAGGAGCAGGGAGTTGAGGGAGACAGAGTTGGAGAGAAAATTGGATCCGAGAGAGAGGTTTTGGAGGGTGTGAATGCGACAAAAACCGAAGGGGAACTCGCCGTAGATTCCAATTTCTGAGAGGTCAATAGAGACAAGTGATTGGTTTTGTGCGTCGCAGGTAATGCCGGTCCAGTTGCAGGGGTTGTGGTCTGCGTTTGGAACCCAGTCATGGAGACTCTTGTTGTTGTCTTCAAGCTGGGTGTTCTTAACCCGAAGTAAAATGCGAGTCTCTCTTTGGAGGGAAACCGTTTGGGATAAACCATTTGAGAACAATGTACATAAAAGTAAAAACAGAAACAATGGCTGAGGCATGTTGAACAATACAAAGAGAGCGAAGCAAGGAAGAGTTTAATTTGCTCTGAGCAAATGAAAATGCTTAACTTTTGATGGAACCTTGCGACCTTGTTGTTGGGTACGAGTCTCACACCGGTTCCTCCCCCCGTGATAGCTCATCTTCTTCTTCATGCATGCGTGCAAATGGTGACAAGTGGGAAGCGGACATGACTGAAGGGAGCTCACGCGGGTGTCTTTGTTGAAGTATTTAAAAGGGTATCATCTTTTAGGATTATGAGAGGGAAAGGGGATGTGGAGTGGGAAAGGGACGTTTGTGTATGAGAGACGTGATTCGTGTTGGCGTATTTTCAAAGTTGTGAGAGAAGTGGCAAAAAGGAACTACTTTTACTGTGCACGCCGAACCTGAAGCGGAGAACATGGGACACTGCCAATGGACAGAGCCATACTTCCAGAAAGAAGAATCACTTTTGGGATCGCTTTCTGGTGGATGACACTTTGACACCAGCCAGATAAATGATACTGTTGTAGGTTCCTGGTATCACCAAAGAGAACTGTGTTTTAAGACTTTGGATTTTATTTGGACTAGTTTGGTGTGGATCACATCATTTCAATTTGACACCTATTCTCTTTTCTCTTTCTTCTACAGGAATACTGCAACTAAAAAGGCACCATACGAATTATAAGAGTTTCTGATCCTAGAACTCAGACATTCCAAAATTCAGAAATTGAATTTGTTCCACCCGGCACCTATATTCTACTGTAAGAACAACTACTACTTTGGAAAGAATCGAATGTGAGTGAAACAGGAATAATAATTATACACATCCACCTCATTGGGGTGAAGTAGGTACGCAGAAGAAAGTGATAACAAAGGAAACGATAAACTAATTAATAATTCCTTCTGATTTATTTTGTTACAAGTCGATTCTCAATTTATCATTTTAGAAAACCATATTTATTTAAATGCTCAGACTTTGATAACGTATTAAGTTTTAATCTATGTAAAAAATCATCCACACAGCCAGGATATAAACTATCTATTTACCTATAAAGATATCACTGTGAGCCGTGAATGTATCAGTAGTTAGTTCATTGAACCTCTGAGGTATGTTCTCAGTCAAAAAAAAAAAAAACTAGAAGCAACCAAAACGTTACGAAATAAAACACTATAACCTTTCACTCAAACAAGTCAAATTAATTAAGAATAGAACTGCTTGATAATCTGGCACGTAGGTAGCTACAGTACCACAGGCTTGGGTGTGAGAGTAAGTAAAGCCTCAATGCTGAGATGGGAAAATGACACTATAAACATTAAGCATTGTAGTTAAATTTCGAAACATCATAAGATCTATTACAGATTTGAAAATGGAATTTTAAAACACAGAAGTTAATGTTTGGGAAGAATGTGTAGCTCCTGGCTCCGCGTCGCCGTGAAGAATCAGCTATTTGGTACAAGACAGGAGTTGTCTCCCACCTTCTTCCCCCTTACAATATTATTCCCGAGAGTCATTGTAAATAAAGAAATACTACTACTTAATGAACCTCACTTCTTCCCATTCCACTTCATTAGTAGTTCGAATTATAGCACTATTTTATGCTTTTATAGCATCAATTAAATTAAGTTAGACGAGTTATACTTAACGTAATGGCTAATGTGCTGACAAAAAAAAAGTAATGACTAATAGTCTCATCCAAACAAAATGTGGCACGGTTTACTTGTTGTTAGCCAATAAATTACTACAAGCATGTATAAGAACTTAACCAGTTCTCGTGATGGTTCGTTCCTTTGGCACCAAATACAGCATCACAAAATAATGAACCGTATAATAAATGCATTTGCTGACTCCACAGTTGTACTGCTGAATATTGTCACCTTGTCAGTGCAATTCCCTATTAATCTTGATAAGGTGAAAGTGACCTTTGCAAGTTGGCAAAAGAATTAGTTGTGAGTCGTGATAAAACATCATTTGGTCATTGAACTAGAAAAAAAAAAGAAGATACCTCTATTTACGCGTCATGAAGCTGTAGTTTCATGGCCATATATCATAATGTCATGGACTTCTTAGTTACTGGCTATGGAAGGGAGGCACTAGCAATTGCATTTGTAAGCAAATGACATATTTAATGTTAAATTGTGTATAAAATAACTTGTAATCGAAACAAAAGGTCAAATTAGTTGAGCTACTTCAGCATATTGTGGTTTATAATTAGAGACATTGGCTATGAGATTCCCTGTTGCCACATAGAATCATGCACATAAGCGACAAGAGAAGACATGCTAATCTTGTGTTTATGGTATAGCTTTTTTGACTTGGTTAAAGAAGATTGGGAATATTGTTGTCACTTAGTCATTGGATTGGGTTCCTTAATTAACCTCTCCAATTGGAAATGGTTTTTAGCTCTTGAACTTTTTCTAGAGCTGTGTTGTGTGTGTCATGTTTCGACGTTGAAACAAATGCTACACATGTTGACCTGTAATGACTTCTGTTCAATCGCATAAATACCCAAATCTTAAATATTCGTTTCAAACTATATTCACTGAAAATGTTTTCTCACTCGGGTACACCAATTTTGATGGACTACATAACCCAAATTGGATGCCGGAGAAGGTTAAAAAAAAAACATGTGAACTGCATTAATTCACATCCTAAGTAATTAAATAAGGTACTCGTATGTACAACAAAACTTTATCGTAATTCTAACCAAAACTGCATTCTCATTGATTTTACAATGGAGTATATTATATTATTTCGAAAATAAAAGTTGGATATTGAAAGAGGGAAATGCCGCACCTTTTGACTGTACAGGAACACCATAGGGAAATTATTTTCAGGTTTGAAAATAAAATAAAGCATAAAGAAAACCGCGTTTGGCATACCACTAGTATTATTCGCTTCATTCATATTTGTTATGATGATATACACTCGTTATTCAAGATATACATAAGATATTTGAGATGAAGTATTCTATGATGCTCAACATTTCAAAGTGAACATTGAAGATGCTATGAATGTCTCATACACCATGATGAAATAACCCAAGAATGATTTTTATTTCTAACAAGAACATAAAAACGTAAGGTTGGAGTTAACTTTTAAGATTAACGACAATCAAATTAAAAAAAGAAATGATCTTTTATTGAAGCATTTATGTTCTGCTATTCAAATATTTGTTAGTATCTGTGCAGCACGAGGGAAGCTTCAGCAAGATTTGCTTTGATAAATTTGCTACAGATCGAGGTTTGTGTTTATTTGAAGCAGTAGTTGAGTCTTTGGTTGGTTTCAAGTTTGAGGAGTGCTAGCAAGTACCACCAGTTTTAACTAAAATTTATTTATTAAAAAGTATAAATAAATTTATAAATAGAAAATTAGATTTGTTAAAAAAAGTATGATTATTGATAAAATTTAACCAATAATAAAAGTTGTGTTCGACAAAAATATGTAATTAGCATCTGTCTGGTATACAACACTTTGAACTATGAGTTGTTTACATATTCGGTTTCGATAAAGTTCGTTTGTTTTTAATAAATATATCAAATTGATTTCATCTTTAAATTCAATTAAAAAAAACAAACTCAAAATTTAAAAACGGAAAATATTTCATGTGATCACTATTTTAATTATGAAAATGTTAATTCACTAATTATATACATATTAAAAATTTGTCATCAACTAATTAATTAGTATAGCATGATTGATAAATGATTTTATTCTCTGAACATGTAGCTAAGAGTTTAATCGATAACTCCTGAATAAGTAATATCTCAAATTCGTTAAAGGAGTTGTGCTTTTATCTTATTATCTTGAACACAATAATGGCAAAAAAACACTTTAAAAATATTAGTTTCAGAAATAAAAAATAATCAAACTATAAATTATATTTATTAAACCAAATAATAGTCCGTTCAAGCTTCACAGTTTTATATTTAATCGGGACTTTAAATTTTAGTTTCTGCGAAATGAGTAAAGTAATATAACATTACATGTTTTCCAGGTGAATCTTTAGTTTTAAGTGTTCAATATCGCGTGTACAATTCACATCTTTAATAAATTTTAAATAAATTAGGAACTGATGATTGAAGAAGTTCCTGAAATAACAGCAGAAGTTGAAAACTGTTTCGCCAGAACAGAAAATGAAAAAACGAAGAAAATTTTACGAGCCCTGCCACATATATTTCTTTGTGATCCGAACAGAAGCAGCCACAAGGAATTACGAAAAGATTAAGTACCATATCAAACATATTTAATACTTACTAAGTGGTGGATTAATAGAAAAAGTTAAAAGAAGATTCATAATCATTCTAATTAAGAACATAAATATCTGAACCACAAAATATGGGTGGATGAAATTTCATTGAAATAATTGATTCATTGCACCGGATTCCTCCTCCGACAGATGTTCGATGAAAAAACCTATCACCATGCTTTAAACTAAAATCAGTAGCTATTTTCTGGACAAATAATTCACGACAGAACAGAAAGTACAGAAAGGAAGAAGAGGAAGAACTTGAATCCATTATGAACGAAAAGTTAACCGAAGAAATCACAGGCACAATATGAATAATTTCTAAGCTCACAAAATGAGCATTTTAAGTTATCAGAATATGAGATATCCTTAAAGATAATGAAGATACACATGGCCTAACCCAAGTGAAAAAAGTTGGCCTTTTTCTATGTGCTTCCCCTCCTCTTCAGAAGAAGAAAAGAAGGAGAAAAGAAATTTGGACCAAATTTATTAACTTTTTTCTATGTTATAAAGGGAACCACAAATCTAAAACTACCACTGCCTGGCTCCATTCTGTCTGCCTTTTTTTCTTTATCCATCTATCTAGATTAGACGATAAACTTTTTTTTTTCCTTTGAGAAAATTAAGAAAAAAGAAAGGTGGGAAGACCAGAGTTACATTGCAATCCTGCGGAGAAATTATACAACCTCAGCTCTTATTGGCGCAGCATGAGAAGGTGGGAATGTTAGCGTATGTTGTTGGTGTCGGTGTTGGTGTTGGTGTGCTGAGGGAGAGAAAGAAAAGGAAGTGTGCAATAGTGTTTTCTTCTTCTCTTCATTGTTGTTGTCTCTGAGAGAGAAGAAAAAGAAGAAGCATGAGATAGGATAGGAAGAGAATGGTATATAAGAGAAGAGAAGAGAAGAGAAGTGTGTTTTGTTTTGTCCGTGCGGCAAATCAAATGCGTTTTTCGGCCGGTGACGGGCCTTTTTCGGCTTACGCTTTGTCCCCTTTTTTTTTAGTAACACACAAAACTCTCCTTTTCTCTTTCACATATTACCACATTAATTATTAATTACATTATCTTAATTGTATTTGGCGGATTAATGTTCTAGTGTTCGCCATATCGTGAACCATCACATGTGTGTGTGTGTGTGAATGCTGACGGATTTTTTAAGCAGTTCTTGGCCGGTTTTGTGCGACAAAAATCGTGTCAAACCCATCCTCCATTTTCGACTATTTCTTAACTGTCTTTAGTTTTGAAGTTAATGAGGGTGCTATAACAGTGGTGATGTAAAACAAATTTACAAATGCAATCAATTAGGCATTAACTAGTGATATCATTTTAAAATTAACTATTATAAAGAGAAAGGATAGTTTTGTGATAACATGCATAATTATAAATTTACTGTACTCATTCCGGAGTCATTCATCTTGTCTTTAAGGTTTCTTACACCAGTAATTATTGATTTCAACTATGATTAAGCAGCAATTATAATTAGAGATATCAAAATGAATTGGAACTCGCGAGTTAATCTAACTCACCACATGTCCGGACTAGATTGGGTTGAAAATTTGTTTACAAATTTGAATATGTCCACCTAGAACTCGGCTCATCTAGGTTGAATATGTGATGAGGCGGGTTGGTTAGTGTTTTTTATTATGTTGGACTTTGTATTTGGATTCCTAGTTCAAAGATCCACAACACGTTATCAATATTGACTTTTTATATCTTGATGTATCCTTTAAAAGTTTTTCTATGATGTACCTATCTCTCCAACTAAGCTAAAAACATAATAAATGAGATTTTTATTAAAAACCTAAGTTGACATTTTTTATTTTTCTCAAGTGAAAAATTGAGGTTAGTTTTTATTGTCTATATCTTTCTTAACTACATCAACTAAAAATCAAGTTAATTTATAATATATAAGTGAGTGCAATCCTCAACCTACAAGCTTATTTTGTAGGGTTAAATTAGACATAACGTTTATATCTTGAGTTGATGTTAAAGTCATTTAAAGTATATCATTACAAGAAAATGTTTAATTAATCACCAATTTTAGGATAAAAAAACTATTAACTACTATAGTGATTAATTTGGATACCAATTTATAAAATAAAATTATTGGTAACTAAAATGGTTTCTAAACTAATCTATAAATTGGTTACTAAAATGAATTAATCACTATTAGCTACCAAAAAATTAGTCACTAAATAGTGACCAATTTATATACAAATTTAGTGATAACTTTTTTTTATAATTAAAATATTGGTAGCCAATGTTAGTGACCAATTTAAAAATCAATTTAATATATTGACCAATTTAGAAATTAATTTAGAAACTATTTTAGTTATTAATAATTTTTAGTTTATAAATTAATATTTAAATTGATCACCATAATCACTGATTATTTTATGTCATTAAAATTAGTCATTAATTAAACATTTTCTTATAATATATATTAATAAAATTTATTATTTATCACTACACATTTTCTTGACAAAGAAAAAAAATGTATTAGAAATCTCATTTAAATCATAAGTAAAACTAATTTATAATATATATATATATATATATATATATATATATATATATAATA
>Ga0209389_1006016_pt1 | contig 10464 bp, 3 predicted proteins | sample CowpearedBW_FD_187526 | JGI IMG/M metagenome (GOLD analysis project Ga0209389, IMG submission 187526) | Root nodule microbial communities of legume samples collected from California, USA - Cow pea red BW (SPAdes) (version 2) | ecosystem: Host-associated > Plants > Roots > Nodule | place: USA... | reverse complement strand
GATAAGAAAAAAAAAAACGAGATTAAAATCGTTAAAAAAAATTGAAATCTTAAGTTGAACTTGTTCACAATAAATGATAGAGATATGAAAAATCTTAAAATGACTTCCTTATCCTCTAAGTTGTAAAGAAAAAATATTACTTCCTTGTGTTGAGTAATAAAATTATGATCGTATGTTTTTGTAAGTTTATGACAATTTTCTAAGTATTATATGTGTTGTGTTGTTTATATCGTGTTTCTCAAAAATTGTGTGAGTAAAACTTTGACTATGACAAGTTGATAATCGAGGTTGAAGTTGAAAGGTAGTCACATGTATTTTTTATTTGTATCGTCGTTTATCATAACAAGATATGGTTGTTTGAATTTCTTATCAAAAAGATTTTCAATAAAATATCATATTGTATTTGTCTGAGTTCGTCACTACAACAAACTTTTGATGCAACTAAAAGATCAATTGAGGTAGATTCACTTGGAGAAATTCAACAACAATAAGTCCTAAGTTAGCCTCACATAAGAGACTCTACACCATCTCCAACCCAAAACATTAAAATAATGAATTTATGGATTCTTCTTCCTTGTAAGGTGTTTAACTTTCTCTGTTCTACTTAGTGTGAGATTTAGACTCACTTCGATTCCTAATAGAAAATCGCATGGCCAACTTGAAAACTATGAAGAAAAATTCCAAGAAGAAAACCAAAAGGCTAAAGAGAATTGTTGTTAAAAATCAAACCCAAAAAGAATCAATTAGTAATTAAGGATCAAGTTCTTCATATTATAACCATCACGACTACTCAAAACACAAAAGTTTGTAACAAATGCATTAGAAAATGTGAAGGGCAAAGAAAAGTGTTTGTTGAGCCAACAAACCACGTGTCAGAGAGAGCAAATGTTGGAGGTGTACTTAGGAGCACACGTGCAAGAAAGGAAAATGCTAAATGACGTGATTTCATAGTGGAAGGATAACAAATTTGGTATGGAAAAATTTTCTCTCCTTGATTATTCTCTGTAGCCCTCCTTTCCTCTGAGTACCATCTGAATGCCACAATTAACTATCCCTAATCTTATTGTTGTCCTGTAATTGTAGGAATGGATTCTAGAGCAATCTTTATTTGTTCAACCCCTATAGTTTGAACATTGTTATTTCAATTTGAATATTGCTTCCCTTTTCAGAATGTATTGGCATTGAACCATTTTTTCGCAATAAATCAGGGCCTTTACAAATTTTGCTAGTTTTTATCATTTGTTTTATTGGAGAACTCTGTTTCTTGTTTTCTATTTACAAAGTTCCACCAATAAAAACATTGTCTTTGTCAAGCTTTTAAAGCTGAGCACAAGCCCTTTAAAATAAGTTGATCATATGTTTACCAACTCCTTGTGTGCTTTCTCATTATAACATGCAAATATGAGTAGAAAATCAAGTTAATTCCACCGAGGAACTTCCAACTTCCTTCAATGTTAAACTAGTGAACAATACAAGTCTCTTTATTCGAGATATAAGATTGATTTAGTGGTAAAATTAGAAGAAATGGTGGAAGAGGTTGTGGGTTCAACTCCCTCTATTAACAAATACTTACAACTGATATTGTCAATAAAAAATCAATGCTAGAGCAAAATTGTGGCCAATACTTGGAATGTATCTCACATTAAGTTTTACTGTTAATTTTCAAAAAATGATTGAGAAATTAACAAGTTTTTAAAATAATTTGAAGATTGAATTAAGAAGGATTTTCTTAGTAGTTTGGAGTATTTTAAATCCTCATTAAAAAACTTATGTGGCTTAGTAAACTTTTACTAAAACCTAACCATGGATACCAAATGCTCTTATTGAAAACGGAACGTTTATAGGTCAAACTTATTATAAGGTGAAATATAAAATCTCTGCGAGTGACATGAACAATAATAAGAACAAACTTAATGCAGAAAAAATATGAATAAAAATCAAACAGAATTTCACCCACGAATGATGTTTTTATGCTAAAATCAATAAATGAATAAAAGATTAATGATAGAAAAAGTAATTATAATTATTGAGAATAAGTTAAAGCGAGTTTCTGTATCCACTTGTTTTTATATATGCTGATAAAAAAAAGAAAAAAAAAACTTGTTTTTATAAAAGTTCTAAAAATATTTTATTTTGGTTGATGATACGATGATATTATATTTTACGATATTGTTAGTATATTAAATTCACATGAATACAAATAATATAAAATAGGTCTTAGTTAAATATAAATTAAAAAAGAAAAATTAGCGTATGTAAAAACATTATAAAAAACAAACTAGAGAATACAGCGATCTCAAGAAAGAAAAAATAATTTTCAGAAGATCGAAAATACAATAAAATGAAAAGATTTTAACAACTGAACTTTGGTAAATTTATTAACTTTTGTTAAAAAGCCCCACTAACAATATTAATAAAAAAAATTTCATTCACAAGAAAAATGTGACATCTTATTTTAAAAGATTGAACTCGATATTACTTGTACTAATGACTTATCATTAAATGAGGTAAAATTTTCTTCCAAATATATAAATTCATTTATATCAATATTATTTGTGCTTCTGCTACCATTTCTTTTCCATTTATATACAGATATTTCACTTTATTTCAGGAAAAACCTCTAAAGGCTATATTATACCTTTATTTTAATTTTATATAATTAATTTAACTTGTATATTTGCATCACAATTGAAAAATAGTTATTTCTATCACCTATTACTTGTAGTTATACAAAATTGTGACACTGCAGCAACATTGAAAATGGATCAAAACGAATCTATCAGAAAGATAAATAAGCAATTTATATAAGAGTCTCAAAATTGAAAATGGATCAAAACGAATCTATCAGAAAGATAAATAAGCAACGAATATATTTGAAAAAGAAAAAAAAAAGACAAGTTAAATAATAAAAAAAAAACAGTAATACATAATAATAGTCTGTAACATATACACCAGTGTCAACTAATCAAAACTTGCTTGGCTTGATGATAAAAACAACATAAAGTGAGACAGCTTCAACAAACAAGATTTAGCGAAGATTAATGATCTGGAATCGAAACATAAGAAAAATGTATCTGAGAATTGTTTTTTGATAAAGATCACAAGCATTTCTTTCCTTGTTTCGATGCACTGAAAGACAAAATACTGTGACAAACAACTGTATCCTCCTCTCCCCAATGTATCTTTCAAGCAAAAAAACAAATAAATAAATAAGCCTACAACAATCATAGCAACATAGCCTAGTCTGAAGTGATCTCAATTGAGAGAACTTTCTCTCCCTCTTTCTCTGCGATCTCAGACTCAAACATTACCATGGGATGCCTACCTCGTAAGCTGTCAGAACCTAAAGAACTTCAAGTTTCAAAAGGAAAAGTTTGGAAGGAGAAGTATGCAAGGTTTTTCATCATCAAGCACTGTGTTCTTATGCTAATTTGCTGGAAGAAAAATAGCTGTGATTGATTCTCCCTGTACTGCGCTGTACTGATTTTTAGTTTGGTAAGAGTAGTACACATGTCTGATTCATTCACTTTACAGAATGTATCAAGAAAAAATCATGTGAGGAGTACCAAGTTGTTTCTTTAACTGCAAACATCCATGTGGATGATGTTTCACTAAATTTTCACTTGTTTTGTTCTTTACAATGCTTTGAAGATGAAACTTTCTAGTTTTGCAAACACCACACCATAACCATAGCATCATTCTTCATTATAACATCTAAATAAACTGGCATATAGCATATATCTCTTGCATGCGTAAAGAACTTGTTTCTGAGTTTAGTGAACAACTTTTAATATCTGAACCTTTGATTTTTGTCAAATATTGAAACTGATACAGTGGCATGCCATTTTCAGATTAATGTTTAAAACTTATCCTCTGGATTCTGTTCCAATTTCAGTGTTTAAAGCTCTCAACTCAAGTATTCATTCAGCAAACAGGTTCTATGCATCAGTATCAGAAAACTGAAAAAAATTGTAGAAGAACAGAAATCGATGACTTCAACCTAAATCAGAACTAGAATTAGACTTCAACTTAAACCAGAACTGTATGACTCCACAATGAAGAAAAACCACTGAAAACGAATTATTCATTAAAACGTGCTTAGTTTCAGCATCTACTTTCAATAGAAAAACGTGTGATTTCACAAATGAAGCAGAAAACCTCATCCTAATAGAATGGTATCAGATACCTTATCAAAACCTAAAACTATCTCCTCCTCCACTCCTTATTCACCTCCCAAAGAATTTCATTTCAACAAAAAGAAACATATGCAATCACTCCCTTTCCTTTCTTTTCAAATCTCCATCTTGAACTTGAAAAGAAAAAGAAACTTAAAAAAAAAAAAATACACAGATAGACGATGAAACTCAGGTGAATATCTCAATATCTCAGAATCTCAGAAGTAATAAACTTTTCACATTCTGTAATGAAATTAAACTCAAACAGTAAAAAAGAAAGAAGACATAGTGTAAACCTATCAGATGCATCCATCTACCCCCATTGACTAAACCGTACACGAAACCATGATCTCTGAAATAAAGTAAACAAACTCCATATATTAAAAAAATGAAAGGTAATTCAGGATCCGCATAAACATGGAAATAACAGAGCTTTGTTACATATATGTCTATTAAAACATGAACAAATATAAAGAAGTGAAGCCAGCAGAGAAAACATAAAATTAAGAACTAAGAGGGAAGATTGGAGTTGGGTTGAGAGAGGAAAAGAGGACGATCATCGTTGTGGTTGTTGTTGTTGTTGTTTATGTCATCATCGTTGTCGATGCTGAGGTTGATGCAAGAACAGCGTTCCAACGAAGCGAAGAAAGCAGATGCCACGTTGGCACCGACCCAGTTGGCCATTCGGTCCAGTTTGTCGCACGACATGAACCCACAGTAGTTGTTGTTATTGTCGTTGCTGCTGTTAACGTTGTCCATTCTGGGTCGTTGTTCCTAATCACACTGTTTCTGCAGAAAGAAAGAAAGAGAGAGAGAGAGATGCAGATTGTGAGAACAGTATCATATAGAGTGCTTCAGACCTTTTTCTTCTTTCTCACCTTTTTGACTTTTCTCTGTCAATTTATTAATTCAATTTCTGTCTCTTACGTTTTTCCAATTCCAGACCTCAAATTCAGTGTGCACACCAGCAGCGTTTATGGCTTCCCTGAAGATTCACTGTGAAAGAAATATGATGTCAGCTTCTTAATCTTGAAGCTTTGATGGTTTTTATTTGAACATAGAAAATGAGAAGAAACGTAAACCATAAGAAATTTGCAGATATTGGTGAGTTTGAATTCTTACAAGACCTTTGACTTTTTAAGTTAATTACATATTAAAAATGGACAATAGAAACGACAACTAATAATTACAGAATATACGTCAAATAATTAAACTTGCAAGACAATCAAAGTCCTCAACAACCTAAATTCTCCACACAAACAACAGATCTATAAAACACAAATTATTTATGTTTTCACTACTGTTTGTTCAATATTTCGGTACAGTTTTCTAATAAACATGTAAAAAAAACCTAAACTTTCATTTGTCTAATAATACAAAAAGGTTTTGATAAATGAATATCTTTATAAGAAAACTCAAATAAACTTCTCACCAGTGTACTTTTTTAACAAATTCTTATATTTCCTTAAAAAGAAGTTTTATTTTCTAAAAAGATGTAATTCTTTATACTTTTCAGAACTATGTCATTTAAAGGTTTTTAAAAGAAAATAATTATTCAAGACTTTGTTACTAATCTGTTATGCCACAATACTCTTTTTTACACGCTAATAACTAATTTTAATTGTTTAATTGGAATGGAAGGCTTGCCTTAAAAGATTTAAAATTCAAATAAAAAATCATATAATTATTTTAAAAATTAACTGAATAAATTTTGTAGATTTAAAACATATTCATTATTATATTTTAAACTAAGTTTACTATATATTTATCCTTTGTAAATTGTAATTGACTTATTATTATCACTTTTATGATATTTATCATTGTTACCATTTTCATGCATGACTGATTTATAAAAGATATTTTATATGAGTAAAATATAAAAGTATCCAGGAAAACAATTCTAAACAATTTTCAGGTGTAAATTGCAGATTTAGTCTCCTTTAATTCTTATCTGCAATTGTTTCCTTTATTGTTTTGTATGATTTAGTCCATAACTCTTTTTACAATCTACAGCTTTAATTTAATCCTTAGTTGTATGTATGTTAATTTTTTTAATCGATTAAATTATTTTAGAGTAACATGACCAAGATAAAATAAACAAAAACACAAGTAAACCAAAGATTGAAAAAAATTACAAATATTTTTAAATTTTAGACAAAAAATTATGAAGAATAAAATAAAATGAAAAACTATAATGGTAGATTAGAAATTAAACAACAAAAGACAACACAAACCTCATAAATACGAACCTCGGGAACCAGAGAAAGAGAAAGAGATAGACTGAACAAATCTATATAGGCTATTGTTTATTTCTCATCTTCCTTTCAAAAACTTAATCAAAAATTTCACATATTATAAATTGTAAAATAAAATTGAGTAATTGATACCTTTAACTTTTGAATTACACATTTTAATAATTTTTGTCGTGCATTTAACTTACTTTTCTATGATTAGTTAAGACTTCTTTAACCGTTTATTCAAATAACATACTTCTTATTACTCTTATTTTAAATTAAGTTACAAAACATTTCTAAAGAAATAATAATAAATGTATGAACATGATTTAAATCATTTCCTCCAAACTCTTTAAAAAGGCTGGTTTATTATTAATTTATTTAAAACGTTTATTTACCCGTTATAATATTTTCCCTGTCTTCAGCTGCAACATAGTTTCTCTTCCTAAATTTAACTGAAAAATAGGTTAAAAAAATATTTTGTGAAATCAAATGGCAAAAAAGGAGTCTTTATTGTTGATTTAAGAACAAATACCACCACCATGCACACTTGCATTCATCAAGCAATACAAAAAAGAAGCCATTGTTGCAACTAAGCAATTGCAATAACATAAACTTCTCTCTGTTTCGTAATCATGGACTTCATTTCTCTGTTCTTCCCTTTCTTCCTCGTCAAGCTTGTCCTCAAATTAAGGTATGCCAATTCCCCCATCATCACGCGTCTCTTCCAAGCAACCTTCCACCACTACCACCCCTAATCCATTTCCCCCTTTTCTCTCTATTTATCACTTTCCAATTTTCACCACAACCCCAACAAGTTTCCTTTCTCTTTTCCAAATCCCTAAACACAAATCATGATGAAGCTTCCATCTTTTCATCTCCACCCACAATCCCAAACCCTCAAATACAACACTTCCCATTCAAATTCCTAACAAAAGTTTCAATTTTTATTTCTGGGCAATCCTTCATTCAATTTTTCCCCATGCCGCCCCAAATGCAGCCCTTCGCCGATTTCCTCCGCCCCGCGCCAGACAGCGGCGAGGGGCGGACCCCACCGCTGAACCGAACCGTGAAGAAGACGCTGGTAGTAGAAGAGTCCTCCTTGGACAATCCGGATCTGGGCCCGTTCCTTCTGAAGATGGCCCGAGAAACGATAGCGTCCGGTGAGAGCCCGGTGAAGGCCCTGGACTTCGCCATTCGGGCCTCCAAGTCCTTCGAACGGTGTGCAGGCCCGGGCCTGGAGCTCGCCACGTGTCTCCACGTGGTTGCTGCGATACACAGCAGTTTGGGGCGGTTGGATGAGGCGGTTGAGGCTCTGGAACGGTCCATTTTGTTGCTGGAAGGGGAAAACGAGTCGGGTCATGCCATGGCCCAGTTTTCCGGGTACATGCAACTTGGTGACACGTATTCCATGATTGGACAGTTGGATAGGGCCATTTCGTGTTACGAGTCGGGTTTGAAGATCCAAATGGATGTTCTGGGTGAGTCCGACCCGAGAATCGCTGAGACTTGTAGGTAAAGTAACACCATTATCACCTTATCCATTTTATTGCTATGACCCACATGCCCTTTTACCATTGTGCTTGACCAGTATATAAAAAAATTATAATCTCAACCATTAAGAAATCATCATCTATATTATTTTAAACAATGATTATAAAAGTTAACAAATTTATTATACATATATATCTGTGATTAGACAAGAATACTGTGTAGTTAGCACATGGCTGATTTTCTCATAATAAATAATTTTCTGTAGGAGTGCCACGTAATGCTCTCTCTTATACTGAATTAGTATACTGGTTGTTTGATTCTGTAGAAGTAAAAGGAAAGTTCAGATTTCGTTAAGAAAGTATTATTAGCAATATTGTTTTTGAAAAGAAGAATTGTTTCCATTATTTTGTCACATAGTGTTTTTGATTGAATCATTTTTATTTCAAGTTATCCCTCGCTTTAATTTCTTTCGTTTTCTACTTTCTGTTATCTGCTGTCAAATTTTCTTAGAGAATTACTGGCAAATGGGGCCTTGCTGTTGGAAAAATAGAACAGTGGGTTTGTTGTTATCTCTGAAAATATGACTTTGTTGGTATAAATCATTTATAGCCTTTATCTTGTGGGCATCACAGTGCAGTGACAAACTGCATCACTGCCAATTTTGTACATTTTAAAATGTCAAATTATGAATCACTGATGTGCTGGACCCTATGTTGATAAGCATGTAGCTGTTGGCCACAATGGCCTTGGAATCTATTGCGAATCTGGAGATGTCAGTTTCAGAATCTAAGCATTTTCCTAAACTACAAGCAACTGTTGAATTGGCTGAACCTTCTTGGAACATAGCTATGATAGTCCCTCTCATACTATAATACGCGTTTGCTATCTATTTTCATTGACTCATTTTAGTTTTAGAAAGAAAAATAAAGAAAACAAACACTTCCACCAAGCTTATGTTTCACTACATTTAGTACATTCCAGATGACCAACATTTAAAACACTTTGGAAAAGCAAATAATTAAAACTAGAGTTTTCTTTTATGTGGGTTTGAGTGTTGGCATGTTAAAAGGCCAGAAGAAAATCATGCTTACCCTTATTCTTTCACCATATAACAAAATGTTTTTTTACTGATACATTGACAACTTATACAATCAATCCACAACTTAATTACTTCTCAAAGTATTTTTAGTAGACTGAGATTTATTATTATTATAAAAGGGTTGTATATGGAAAAGAAGTTGTGAATGAAGACATCATTTATCTATCTCTTTTCCTTTTGGGCATATACAAAAAGATCCTTTCTGTTGTACTTGAAGAAGAAAATGCTGCGTCCTTTAACATGTACTTGTAGCCATTTTCTGAGCAGCTGGTTGTTAAAAGTGAATGAATAGCTTTAAAATCACAAGAGGCAGTATAAGCAAGGGGAATTCTTTTAGATACAAATTGTTTAATCTTCTTTTTTTATTACACTGTTGGGATGAAATTAATTGAACTGTTTTATTAAGAATTATGATTTCAATGAAGAATATGAGCTTTACAGTAAATAACATAATTTTGTGTTGTGACCATTTTACTTAGCACTCTGACAGCACCTTAAATTATACCATTTGTTAAGAATCTTTAAGTTTTAAAGTACAGTGTTTTGATCAGTTGAAACCCTTGTTATCTCATGTATTTTCTAAGTGAAACTCTTCGTGGAAGAAACACTGTGTTGTTTCTGTGCTGTCATGGGCTAGCTACTGTTTATGCTTATATATTGTTAACATCATGTCTGGTTAATAGGATTAGAACACTTTGTGGTGCTGAAAATTTCCCAAAATAATTGGTTTCCATGAAGGGCAGGTACTTAGCTGAAGCTCATGTCCAAGCCATGCAATTTGAGCAGGCAGAGAAGTTCTGCAAGAAGACCCTCGAAATTCACAGGGAGCATTGCTCTCCTGCATCTCTTACAGAAGCAACAGACAGGCGTCTAATGGCACTTATATGTGAGGCCAAGGGAGATTATGAACCAGCACTGGAACACCTTGTCCTAGCTAGCATGTCAATGATCGCCAATGCACAAGAAAACGAGGTTGCAGCAATTGATGTTAGCATCGGAGACATTTACATGTCACTCTGTCGTTTTGATGAGGCTGTTTTCGCGTATCAGAAAGCACTAACAGTGTTCAAATCCACCAAAGGTGAAAACCACAGTTCTGTGGCGTTAGTCTTCATTCGCCTTGCAGACCTTTACTACAGAACAGGAAAACTAAGAGAGTCAAAATCATATTGTGAAAATGCCTTGAGAATATACAGTAAGCCTGTGGCTGGAACAACGGCTGGGGAGATTGCAAGTGGGTTGACTGAAATCTCTGGCATCTATGAAGCTCTAAATGAGCCTGAGGAGGCACTGAAGCTGCTGCAGAAGGCAGTGAAATTGTTGCAGGATATCCCTGGACAGTATAGGACAGTGGCAGGAATAGAAGCTCAAATGGGAGTGATGTTCTACATGGTTGGGAGATACATGGAGGCATGGAAGTCTTTTGAGAATGCCATCACCAAGCTGAGAGCAAGTGGGGAGA
>Ga0209389_1006002_pt1 | contig 10470 bp, 9 predicted proteins | sample CowpearedBW_FD_187526 | JGI IMG/M metagenome (GOLD analysis project Ga0209389, IMG submission 187526) | Root nodule microbial communities of legume samples collected from California, USA - Cow pea red BW (SPAdes) (version 2) | ecosystem: Host-associated > Plants > Roots > Nodule | place: USA... | reverse complement strand
TTGTATCTAACTAAATATAAATTAAATTATATAAATAAAAATAACCTGTAAGTAAAGATATATTAAATGATATAAAATGATAAAGATAAATTAAATAACATCATATATATATATATATATATATATGACATATAATTTAAATGATACAATTACAAATAAATAAATAAAATTAATGCGTAATTCAAGATAAATAAAATGATAGTTATTGTACATATATTGACTAAGTATATCTCTGTAACTAGAAGGTTAAGGACGCCTCGCTTAAACCAAAAGAATAGAAATGTGTGTCACTCTTGTAATATGGAGTTATTTAGACAAAAGGACAAATCACATAATGATTAAGGATAAGTAAGTATATTAAGAAAACTTTAAGATGACCTAATCCTACATAGTCTAGGACCAACAATCAAGACTCATCCATGTAGTATAAATAACAGTATTCACGAGGTAAGTGAAGAATCTCATTTTTATTATAACCTCACTATTTAATTACTATAGTAACTAACTTAGGTGTCAGAGTCTCTTTTTAGGCTTCCAGTCAACGTGGTCTTTGCAACTTTCATAGGAGAAGAACACTTTGATATGAGTAGTGAAGAAGACTAGTAACTTTGAGAATAAACTTTAGAGTGGACCCAAGTGTTGACCTGAAATATCTTAACCTTGACAAAGGATTTGTATCATTCTGAATATATATAAACTTAGTAGGAATAATCATAAAAAAACATAATTTCGAAAAGAAATATTTCAATTGAAAGATAAAAAGAAGAAGTATTACGACCATTATCTTTATTATATTTTTATTTGTTTACAAAATTATTACATGACTCATAATTATTATGAACATTGTAATTAAATAGTTTTTTAATAAGGATATGTCAATTTAATTAAGCATTTATATGATTTATTTTTATTAGTAAGTGTTATAAGTATTAAATTTTTGTAGTATGAAATACTCCAACATTTGGTAAGTGAAAATAAATCCCCTATAAAGATAAAGTTATTATTACAGCATAATATGATTTTGTATTCGTCCAATATGATTCTTCTTTATCGTAGAAATAAAATCACCATATTGTAACGCGTTTTTGGAAACAAATATATCTATTTAACGATGTCCAGATTGGATTGAATCAAATTAATTTAAAAAATCCACCCAAATCAAACCAAGCTACAAGCTAATTTAATATTTAGATTAAATAACATTTTAGTTCAAAATCCATCTAATTTGGTTCAACTTATCTTCATAGTTCATGTCATGACTATTATGATTCCAAATCATCTTTATATGACAAGTAACCAAGTGCTATTAATTTTTGTAATAAATTGAAAGTGATAACTATGGTTAAAGCAACTATAACATATCTTTTCAATATTATTTTAGGGCCCTCCTTTACAGCGAAATATATATTGTAAAAGTAATGCCGGAGATTGATGCATCCCAAAGTGTCGCAAGTTGACTACACCGCCCAAAGCATAATTATTTCAGATATATTTTTTTAACTTAAATGTATTATTTCTATTTTTCATTTCACGCACATTTCTCCAAACTTCAAATTATTATTTTGAATCTCCACCTTGAAGTTTTTGAGGTTACATATACCAATACTTAATAATATATATAGTAGTTAAATTATTAATTTAAAAAAATATTTTATTAATTTCATCAGCAGGGCCATACCAACGGTCAAGTTTCAGGGAATGGGGGATAAAGACAGAGGAGAGAGGTTTATTAATTGCGTCTATTAATGCAACAGTTCAGGGCACTTATTTAGAATTGACCATTATTGTCATTATAATTGCGCCATCCTAATTAAGTAGTATATAACACCAAATTATGGATCAAATAAAACAAGTAAATCAATCATAATAATAAAAATTTAATAATAATAATAATAATAATTAAACTTTAAACCAAGCCAGAAAGTAATCCGAATCAGCGTTCCATTTGCCGACAGAGAATCAGCCCACGTGGCAACCGGTGAAAGCTCACACGCAGTTCCTAACGGAAAATGGGGCTCGACACTATGAGGGGGCCCCACACTGTATTCGTGCTACTTTTTCTTTGCGATTATATGAATAAAATCGAAATGTGAATTTGCAAGATAACCGTTCTGCTTCTTCTGCACTCTTCTTTTCTTCTTCACATTCCAAACTGTCTGTTCTCTAATATTCTCCGTCATGGCGGAGGATTTCTCCAAGGCGGTCGACGACGGACTCAGGCTCTCCAAGCGTATATACTTCGGGAAGGACAGGGCGGTGGCGCCGCCGAGACCTCAGCCCTCGATGGCCCGTTCCTCCACGGCTCTTCTCCCTTCCGCGGCGATGGTATACGCGGTGATCTGCGATCCAGGAATTGTGGACAACCCCGACATCCCTAGCTACCAGCCGCACGTGCACGGAAGATGTGATCCTCCGGCGCTGATTCCGCTTCAGATGTACGCGATTGAGATGGAAGTTGACTGTCACCACGACACCGCGTTTGTCACTGTTTCTGGCACTTGGAGACTCCACTGCATCAAGGGAAGCCGCTCCTGCGATTGCCGTGTCGCCATTCCCATGGGCCTCCAGGTACTGCGGTATACAATCATGGAGGTTTATTTGGTTCAATTTTAATTTAATTTGAGTAATGAGATTTTTAATGTGTTGTAGATTTTTGTGTTCTGATATAATTTGGCTAACAGGGTTCAATTCTAGGTGTTGAGGTTAGAGTGCCTAGAAAATCGTATACTACTGAACTGGTTGTTCTGGAAGATGACAAAGGGAACCAAAACATCGCGCCACCTCAAAATGGAGGGTTTCTTGTCTCTAATATATTTACTTTAACTATACCACAGGTAATTAGGCTTAATACGTTGTTTGATTACTTGATTTGTATGGTTTAGTTTTTTTTCCCCTTGATGTGGTGCTGATTGTGATTGGATTTTCACTGTTTGTGATAGATTGATGGGGGTTCCAATTTGTCGATTAAAATTCGTTGGTCTCAGAAAATAGCGTACTCAAATGGCATGTTCTCTTTGAATGTGCCTTTTAACTTTCCTGATTTTGTCAACCCTGCGGGGAAGAAGATACCTAAAAGAGAAAAGATTCGAATTAATTTGGATGCTGTTACCGGAGGTGAGCTTCTGTGCAAGACAATAAGCCACCCAATGAAGGTTCGTGTTTTCTTTTTTTGTGGCAACGCTGTTGAGTTTTACTTGTGACGTACGTATTAATTGATTGATTGTTTGTCGGGACTGTCCAGCAAGTGAGGCGTCAGGCGGGAACTATGGACTTCGTGTATGAGTCTGATGTTCTGGCGTGGTCTAAAGTTGATTTTAGCTTTTCATACGCTGTAAGGACTCATGATTCATGACCAACTTTTTTTTTCTTAGTTTGTGAAGTTGAAAGGTTATTTTATTGGCTCACTGTCTGCATTTAGGTTTCTTCAAGTCATATGACTGGTGGTGTTATTTTGGAATCTGCATCCGCGCATGATCTTGATCAAAGAGAATTGTTCTACATGTATCTTTCTCCAGGAGATATTCGAAGTGAGAAGGTTTGTACTATAACTTCAAACTTTGTAGGTGTACTTCTGGTGTTTAATATATGTACACACACACACACTCGTGTCTTTTGTCCTTACTTCTGGTATTTTGATTTGCAGGTATTCAAAAGGGAAATAATATTCCTTATTGACATCAGTGGTAGCATGCATGGAAAGCTAATTGAAGACGCAAAAAGTGCACTGTTAGCCGCTCTCTCCAAGCTTAATCATCACGATTCATTTAATATTATAGCCTTTAACGGAGAGACTTATCTATTTTCCAAATCGATGGAATTGGCTTCCGAGGATGCTGTCGAAAGGGCTACTGAGTGGATTAACGTGAACTTCGTTGCTGGAGGTGGTACAAATATTTCACGTCCATTAAACACGGTACCTATATAAAAGACTCTTTCTCACTAATATAACTATAATGGAGACTGGTTAAACTGAACCAAGATATACGAAGTGTAATATACTTGGCAGATTAATCAGTTTTCTTTTGGAGCAAAAATAATCTTTGCAGCTTGATGCAGGGAAAACCAATTCCTTAGATTCGGTTTCATCTTTCTGTGTTTTAAGACTTGTTTTACGTATTATTATCAGTGAAATTGTTTTCTTCGTTCTATCAATTATTAGAATGCAGTTTATTTGTTTGTTTATTTATTTATGCCTTTTCTTTTCAGGCAATAGAGATGCTATCCAATGCTCAAAATTCGGTTCCAATAATTTTTCTAGTTACAGATGGAACTGTTGAAGATGAGAGACAAATTTGTGCTATGGTAAAGAACCGAATGATCAATGGAGAGTCAATATGCCCTCGAATCTACACTTTTGGCATTGGTACGATTCCTAGTATTTTTTTAGCCCTGATCAAAACTTGCTACTTGTCATAAATTTAATCATTGTGACATTGTTTTAATTTTCATGAACCCTGTTTAAGATATTGCTCGTAGTTATTCTAATTCATTGTAAGTATTGGGAAAAATTGTTCATTTTGTCACTCATCTTAAACTCGTTTAACCACAGGTTTGTTCTGCAATCATTATTTCTTGCGGACCCTTGCAACGTTTGGTAGGGGCCAATACGATGCTGCAATTGATGTTGGTATGTTCTAAATTTAACTTAAATAAATACATATCATTGGCATTATTTATCTTTTGCTTTATCTTTATATTCACAATTTTTATTCTAAAGAAGGAGAAGGGTTGTCTTAGGTCATTGACAGCCAACATTACTCATCAGTACACTTGAGTGACGGTGTTTCTCGTAAGTAACAAGTAGTATATCAGAGGAAGAATGACACGGGACAATATTTAATCTTAAATTAATGGTTTCATCAAAGACCGCCGAAATCATCAATTTGTATGCACATCATCAATACGTGCATCACAATTAAGATTGGAAGAACATTTACTAGGTAAGCTTTGGATAGATTTAGAGGGGTTTGTTGAAGGCTATTGTATCCAAGAGGAAAAGATTATCATAGGCATGCATCTAAGTTGACATGGTAGTACTTTGTAGCGAGACAAAGTGATTTTGGTTTCAGAGAAATAATGAGGAAAGGCAGATTATTCTGGGTTTCTCTATGTTTTATGATTTCAATATTTTAATTACTTAGCGAGCAGAAGAAACATCAGTTTAAGGTCACAAACTGATTTCCTTTAGGCTAGAGGTGTTAATAACAGAGTTTGTAAGCATTACAGGATGCTTCCAAAAATAATAGTGTAATGCAATGCAACATAGTTACTGATCATTGATGTTTGTTTTAAGGGACAAGTTATTAATCTAGGAATCAAATTCTGGCAGATTAAGGGAGTTAAATCTTACTGTTATGGATAAATTATTATAAAAAGGTTTTTAGGATTTACAAGGGAGTTTAGTCTCATTTTTTATGACATGCCCAAGAGGATTAGAAAGATTTTTGATAAATCATGAGATTTCTCTTGAGAGATAATAAATCTCAGTGATTGAATTTAAGTGTTTGAGCATATTGATTAAGACGAGTGTAGAGTTTTTTAATTTAAAATTACTATACTTAAGTGTCTAAAACTTAATTTTGTTTTCTGTTGTGAGAGTTGTACATAGTTTTTGTTGACTTTATATGATCATGTATGGAGAAGTATTGCGGAAGAATATAGAAAAGAAAGGTGTTACTTATATTAGAAGTGTATAAGATATGTATGATGAGTGAACTACTTTAGCCTTAAAATTTCAAGAAAAGAAAGGTGTTTACTTATAATTGAGCCGTGTAAAATATGTATGATGGGAGTGAACTACTAGCCTGATATTTTCTGGATGCGCGAGACTTATGATTTTACCAAAAGAATAGGATTACATCAAAATTCAGCCTTACGGCCTTGCATGTATTTTTGAGAAATCAAGTAAGCAACTGACTGTAATTTTATTATTGTTTGTAATAGGTCAGCGGCTCTTTTACCTTGATAAATCATACAATTACCTCATGGGTAGTTAGTTGCACCCACAAATGATATACATACTACCGTTGCATTAGCTTTGCTTATCAGTTGCATATTTATATGAGGTTGTTTTATGAAGAAGATGGATTACTTTATTTCACTAAATACATCCAACCAACTCCAATTCTTTTACCAACTTAGGTTTTGACTTTTCAGAAATGTTCTTGCTCATGAATCAATAGCTGTTGTTCCTGTTTCTTTTGTACCTTTAGAATTTCCTATACATGTCATGTTCCTTGGATTATTCACAAGCGTCGATCAATCTTTAATTTCTGCTACTTTAGCTGCGGCTGGCGATCAAAACTGTTTCATTCACCAAAAATATGCAAATAGGGACAATATTTTTATATGTCCCTCAGCACATTTCATCCTTACGTCGTTATTTAATTTAGTGTTGTATGAACAAAACAAGATTCTTTCAACTCAGTCACATGGGGTTATGTGATCTATATATTTTATAATATAATCTCATTTAGTGAAATATCATTTTTGTTCTGATATTTATTCTAAAATTATCTAATAATTGCTGATAGATCCTCAATTTTTTTATTATTTCCCAACACGGCCCATAAACTATTTAATAATACCACGGCTTAGCCCTGAAGGATTTTATAATTACATTTTAACATTGGAGTTTGAATGACTAAAGTACCCTTGCCTGGTATATTACGAAATTGTTGAAATTTAAGGGAAGTAGGTTCAATGGATAGTATGAGAGAAGGATGTTAAGGCTTGATGCATTAAAACCTAATTTGATAACGGCCCCTCTTTCTTGACTTGCCAGATTTGATTGAGCCTCGAATGCTGACACTGTTTGACAAAGCTTCATCTCTCGTTCTTGCAAATATCAAAGTGGATTCATTGGATGATCTTGGTGAACTCGAGGTAAAATTTTACAGAATACCTTGTAAGATTGGATTTGAAGAATAACATTTTGATACCTGTTTTTCACTCTTTCCCATGGTCATTACCAAAAAGTTTATATGTACAAAACCACTGTCCAAAGTTTTTCTTATTCTCATCCTTCAGTTCATGTGCCACGGCCACCCTTCAGCTTTTGAATCTGCATTACTGTCTTAATTTATGACCAGTGTTGAATTGATCACTCTGCATGATAAAATGTGCCGTTGTGCTCCATTTCATTATTATTCTTGTCGTTCCATCCTTCTTAATACTGTAGTTCCCTAATACCTACAGTGGTTATGGCGAATTCTGCTTTTACCTATGTCTTTTTAGAGTGACATTTCAAAACGAAGATTGATATGAATGCCATGGTGAATCTACATGTCCTTGCCTTTTATGACAATTTATTTTCTGTCGCAAATATGCTGAATGTCCAACTTTCCCTGAGTTTATTACTCTCATGAGATTACCTGCAATGTATGTTATAGGTATACCCTTCTCATATTCCAGATCTTTCATCAGAAGGTCCACTAATTTTATCTGGAAGATACAGGGGAAATTTTCCTAAAGCTCTTAAAGTCGAAGGTATTTTGGCTGATTTCAGTAATTTTGTAGTAGATATGAAGATACACAATGCTAAGGACATGCCTCTACAAAGGGTAAAGTAGTCTTCTGCCTGGCATACTTGAAATCCAAGTTTTATTGTATATAAATTGCGACTAACAATATCCGAGAGAGGAGGCTCTAAGTTTTGTTGGTCGGTGATGCTGAGCTATTTAGTGCTTACATGAACAACCTCTTTGAAAAATCTGTTTTTCAAATAGCAAACTAGTTCGGTCAAATTTATCATAATTGTAAGATCTGTTGAAATGGGTACATACAGAATCATGGTTTATTGGTCTTTTTTGTTTAGTATGCCTGTGAAACATAAATACATGTCAGTTTCATCTTATTCTTTCAGTCATGGTCCCAACATGTTTTGATCAGACGCTGGTTTATAATTTAATAAATTAATGTCCACAATTTTACATTTCTGTTTCATTTTATTATTATTATTATTATTATTATTATTATTATTATTATTATTATTATTATTATTATTATTCATTTATATTGCTCTATTTTCTTTTTAACAGGTTTGTGCTAGAGATCAAATAGAGCATATTACCGCTCAAGCATGGTTTTTGGAAAATAAACAGCTAGAACAGAAGGTATGTTAATACTGCATGCCATCACTCCACACAATGTGTAGAGGATTTTGAGTTTCTTTTATTGTTGAATAAATTTTCGTTTGCAGGTTGCAAAACTGAGCCTGCAGACGGGCTTTATCTCCGAGTATACACGAATGCTTTTACTTGAGACCGATTATCTAAAGAAAGTCAAGGAATCAAAAGAAGTATGTATCACTCACCACTCATCTTTTTCAATAAGATACTAAATAACGCTTTCATTTAAACATCCTTCGGTAATTAGATGTTTTAATATAACATTAAATATCAAAGAACTATGCCTGTTTATGATGGTTTCTTTATATTATTTTGCTATGAATTGATTTTTATTATTTTTTCATTGATCGCAAACAGACGTCAAAAAAGAGCGATGGTGGAGGGCAGAGAATGATTTTACTACCACATTTGGGTATCGGGTTTGGCAACTTAAGTGCAACTGTTGAAAATACTCCTCCCGGATATAAATCGAAATTGCCTGAAGTTCCTGAGATCTTCAAGGCGGCCACAAGTTGTTGTGAAGCGTTGTTAAGTTACTGCTGCTGCATGTGCTGCATCCAGTGCTGTTCCCGCTTAAACAACCAATGTGCAACTGCTTTGACACAACTCTGCATTGCTGTAGGATGCTTTGGCTGCGTCACTTGTTGTTCAGAGATATGCTGTTCTGGAAATGAAGGCTAGAATCTCAATTTTCTTGTATGATTTTTTTTGTATTCTACTATGTTTATATAGTTGTCAGTTGGGGAATATGTATATCAGCAGGTCATCCTTGTTATATTGTATAGTTTTTCTGATCATTGTCCTGCAAGTTTAAACTTGCAATACACAGATATCAAATCAAATTATACCATTCTATCAACAAAGAAGAAAGTGAACCATACCAACTTTTTTCACTTGCTGATCAATTCCAGTCTTGGGAATAATTTTGACAAATTATTTTTTTTAAATTCATTATGAGCATGGTAAATTATAATCAAATTAGTTTTTATTTAAATAACTGTATTGAAAAGTAATTCAAGATAGTTTTATTGAGATAAATTAAGAAAAGCAGATCAGACGATAGATTGCAGAAAAGTTTTAAAAAGCTATTGAGAAATAATAAGCTACAGACGCACATACATAAAATTATATATATATTTTTAAAAAAGCTTAAATTTACATGTTATACTTCTCAACCAATTTTAAGAGAAAACAGCCATTTTTTTTAATTAAGCTATCATCGTTAAACATGTTTATTTTTTTAAAAATGTTGTAATCAATAATTTGCACTATCTCAATTTTTTTAATTGATCGAAAAATTTTAAGTTACTACTTCTATGAGAAAGATTGTTGAAAACATCAAAAGAATAAGAGATTTTGAATATTTGCATAACATTTCTAGTTTGAACAAGTGAGTTGTTGTAAATGTTCTTACATGTGTTTATTGAAAAAGTAGTATTACTTTAATTTAATCTTTTATAAATATATTCATATACACACTACAGAAATTTCGAGAATATTTCATATAGTAGTAACTCTCCTTTTCAAACAATCAAGAACGTATCATTTTCAATGTTGTGACAAAACATGTATATGAAGTCCATCTCCACAATTTCATAAGTTCCTTACAAGTGTAGTGTGCTAGACGCATCTTTTGTTCGATACAATAGAGAAATAATTTGGATGAAAATGAGTTAGTAGAGTAAAAATATATAAAAAGTAATATAAATTTTTTAAAAAGATTTGGTTGAAAAAATATACATAAAATGATGAAAATTTGAGTATAAATAAATAAAAATTAATTTCGAAAGTCTTGCAAATCTTTAAAATTATCTGTTGTCAATTCTTATATATATATATAAAATAATCCTATATAAATCTTATGTGATCAAATTTTCTCATCTCTCAGTAAGTCTACCTTGAGGCGGCAAGAAAGATGAAAAAGAGTTTAAAAATAAAATAAAAAGAAATATTTTTGTATTTATAAAAGTCAAATTCCCCCTTTTCTTTTCAACTTTTTCTTCGACAAAACTTAAAAAAAAAATGTTACGTGATTTCATTCCTCCTAAATTTTTCACACCAATCCACATTCATTAAATATTATAACTTCTTGTTTTACGTACTTAATGAGTCAATGCCAGTGGCTGTAATAAATGGAAACATCTGCTTTTGTCCAATCCACCAATTGAACAAAATACATAACAGTTAGAACTTATACTATTTTCCCAAAACGACCCATTCTCCTTCTCTCGCTACTCGTCCTAATCCATCATCTAAGTCATCTCTGCATGATCCAAATTGTACAATTTCATTAAGGTAAAGGCGTTGCATGAAAGCAAAGAACAACTAATATCAACATTAA
>Ga0209389_1006001_pt1 | contig 10471 bp, 7 predicted proteins | sample CowpearedBW_FD_187526 | JGI IMG/M metagenome (GOLD analysis project Ga0209389, IMG submission 187526) | Root nodule microbial communities of legume samples collected from California, USA - Cow pea red BW (SPAdes) (version 2) | ecosystem: Host-associated > Plants > Roots > Nodule | place: USA... | reverse complement strand
ACTATTACCATGTAGAGGGCCTCGATCCAAAAACATAAACTTTTTGCAAGTATGATTTCTTTTTGGAAAAGATTAGACCAATCCCGAAGAGAAGGTCTACATCCAAAGGATTCGACGACCATTACCATGTAGAGGGCCCCAATCCAAAATCATAAACTTTTTTCCAAATATTATTTCTTTTTGAAAAAGATTAGACCAATCCCAAGGAGAGGGTCTACATCCAAAGGATTTGGTGACCATTACCATGTAGAGGGCCTCGATCCAAAAACAAATACTTTTAGCAAAGATGATTTATTTATTTTTTTTAAAAAGAGTAGACCAATCTTGAGGAGAGGGTCTACATCCAAAGGATTTGGCGACCATTACCATGTAGAGGGCCTCGATCCAAAAACATATACTTTTAGCAAATATGATTTTTTTTTTGAAAAAGAGTAGACCAATCCTGAGGAGAGGGTTTACATCTAAAAGAGGACCTGAATATTGATTTAAGCGTAGACAAACACAACGTGAATGCCTTTTGAAAAAGAAGTAGAGTGAGCCTAAGTGAAAACATGCCCTTGTGGGCCCTTATTTTCCTTTTTGAACCTTTCAAAATTTTTTATGATGATAAAAATGAATGGTGTGATGTGATGAGGGTGCATGAATGCATGGATGCATAAAACCCTTACTTTTCCTTCCTTTCCTTTTCTTTTCCTCATTTTTTTATTATATTTACATTGTATTTTTTTCCTCCACGACATCCTTTAGGAGCTAGTATTCATTTAGCGAATATACCCGTAATGTTTTCTTGACACAAATATACCCTTTTACCAATATTTTTATTATTTTTAATTACCAACTCAATGTGACAACATTTTTGCAACAAAATTATTAAAACCCAAATGATATATTTTTTATCAAATAAAGCGAAATACAAAAAACTTGAAAACAATGTTGACATCCTTATTTGCATCCTTTAACATGCATAGAATTTTTTACTGCATTGGAATTGACTGGCAACGATAACTCCTCCCTATCTTTTCGTATGAGAATTAGTGCCCCATCGGAGAATGCTTTCTTCAACACATACCCACATACAAACCTTCGTAATTTGGAGTCCATTTTCCTCTATGGTCCTTTTGTATAAGTAAAATCTTTTTGAAAACTAAATCACCTTCATGAAATTCTTTGGGACGCACCTTTTTGTCAAACTTTTTCTTATCCTTCTTTTGTATAATTGTCAGTGACATACCACCATTATCCTTTTTCCACAATAAGGTTAAGTGGGTTAAATCTGGCTTGAACCCACTTTGCTTCTTCTAATTGAGTTTCCATTAATACTCGCAAGGATGGGATTTCCTCCTCAAATGGGAGTACTGCTTCCATTCTATATACCAGAGAGAAAGGTATTGCCCCAATTGAAGTATGCACTGACATACGATATCCATGCAAAGCAAAAGGAAGCATCTCATGCCAATCCTTATACATGACCACCATCTTTTATATAATCTTCTTTATGTTTTTATTAGCAGCCCTGACTGCCCCATTCATCTTCAGACAATAAGGAGAAAGTTCCTAGTCATTCTCGTTATCATCTTCCATATTGTCAATAGAGTGCTCAAAATTAGGAATATCAACATTAATATCCTCATATTTGTATCATTTAAATTTATAAAACGAAAACGATCAAAAATTAAAAAAGTTTTATATTGTCACACTAAGCATAAAAAAAGGTCATCTCGTAAAGTCTTGAATCCTCTAGGTAAAGCAAATAGGATAAACTAAAATTATTACATTTTCTCCAAATTAAACATCACGGGTAAATTCGTTATCTCTCAATTATTCAACTACATATCTGGAGGATAGGACCGCACAAAGTTTAAGCTTTCAGATCCACTTTCATCCTCGATGGCCGATATTTGACAAGTGTTAATCCATCCAGCACTACAGAAGCTCTATTCGATGTCATTGATGTGAATCATCCCTATCTTTTGTTCTTGTCCTTCGCTCCTTCTTTTCTTCTACCAGTCTTCTATTGTCCTTTTTATCCCTACAACAAACTTGAACGAAGTTCTTGTTGATCAAATTTTGTAGAAAATTTTCGAACTCGTTGCACGCCTCGATGGAAGGTTTTGCACCTGGATGGAACTCGCATGCATCCCTTAAGTTATATTCACCTTCCAAAAGTCCTATTGTTAGTAGTGTCTCAAAAATAAACCTTTGTGAACTCTGAATTTCGCTCATATTCTTCACCAACTGGTGTCCCTTGAGATCAATAGCATTTATCAAAGCATTATCATGCCTAGAGAGGGGATTAGCCTTAATGTTGGGTTTATTCTCTTAAACTTTTAACCACCCTGAGTCGATTAAAGCTTGCACTTTGTATTTGTAAGACAAACATTTCTCAGTTGTGTGACCAATGGCATTTACATCAAAATACATAGGGTATGAAGGCTTCAATGTCTTCATCGGGAAGATAGCTACCAAAGCATTATGGAGTAGATCCAACAATAACTCCGTGTAAGTCACAAGAATAAGAGTGAAATGAATATAATTCTTTTCTTGATTCCTTCTAGGACTAGTGATTTGCCCTAAAGCGGCAATAACTTCGTGTTGTGATTGATAGAATCCCTGCTGTGGAGATTGTGCTTGGTAAGCGAGAGTCTGATTTTCCCACCTAGGTATTGTTGATGCTGCATGTACCTCTACTTCCATCTTCTTCCCAAGACTGAAATCAGGCTTTTTAGGAGTTGTAGCCGCAAGCGGGCTATATGCAATTTTTCCATTTTTCAGCCCAATCTCTATCCTTTCACCTATGATGATGATATTTGCAAAATTTAAGGATACATTCCCCATCATAGAATGGTGGTTGCAATGTGTTCACAAACATTGCCACCATTTCCTTATCACGAAGAGGAGGTTCCACTTGAGAAGCAAGCTCTCTCCATCGTTATGCATACTCCTTAAACGATTCAGCATCCTTTTTGGCCATGTCTTGCAATTGCAACCGATCTGGCGCAATATCCATGTTATACTTGTATTATTTCAAAAAGGCATCCACCAAATCCATCCAAGAACGAATGTGAGACACCTCTAAGTGTGTATACCAACTTAATGTTACCCTAGCCAAACTGTCTTGGAAGAAGTGGATTAGTAATTTGTCATCATAAGCATAGGCAACCATCTTTCGACAATACATGGTTAGATGGCGTCTAGGGCATGTGGTACCCTTGTACTTTTCGAACTTTGGAACTTTAAACTTGTGAGGTATTATTACATCACGAACTAGGCTTAAACTTGCAACATCGCCAAACCCATAGTTTCCACCTCCCTCAATGGCTCGTAGCCGTTCTTCCAAAATTTCCAACTTAGTTTTGGTTCCCTCAATGTGAAGGGATACGACCTGCATAGTAAGGTGTGGTGTAATCTTGCCAAAGAGTCATCATCGACAATTGTGTTTAAAGGTTTGCGTATTACAATCATTTGTGGTCCCGCAAAGGTAGTCGCTTCATTTCTTGGAGTATTGATTGGGAATGAGAAGGAAGCATGTTTAGCCTTTGAATATTCTCCATTAGGTGGAGTATAACTTGGTGGTAATCCGTATGTCGAAAAAGCAACAAGAGCACCCTGGGTGCTTTCCTCACCCTTTGTTGATGAAGCTTCAAGGCCTCCAAGATTTGACCTACTTGGTCCTTTAGTTGATTGATATCTGCTTTTATTGTCTCTTGTGCGGTTTCTCAGTCCTCCATATTTTTACTATTTGCTCGAGTCTTGTAGGGGTGCCTTGGCCTTGCCGTATTTGTTTTTATTATTTTTGCTCTATTATTTTTATTAAACAAAAAAAAGATAAGAAAAAGAAAAGGAAGGAAAAACATCATGCAAATCGTTTATTTAATTAAGAAATTATAAAGTTGTGAGTAAATAGAAATTCACATGGAAAAGAGTCCACACAAACCCAACCCTCTAGAAAGCTCATAAATTAATGCATTAGAAAGAAAACTTAATCTCTAACTGTAGCTATCACGTTCTCAAATTACTCAAATTACTTTCTACAACCCTAAAGGATAATTTCTTCTTCAAAATATCAAATCCTAATTGACCTCAACTCCAGATTCCATATTAACTTCATTTTCTTTTCAAATTTAATCACAACTTTATAATTTCGAGCCTAAAATCAAATAAACATGATGAAATGACATGGAAAAACATAAATACATGAATGTAATATGTTATGCATGATTTTATTACTAATTCAAAAATCAAGAGGAAAGAAAATAAATAAATAAATAATAAAATAAAATAACTGAGGAATAAAAAAATTTGTATCCCTTTGTGCCTTAACAAAGGTTTGGCGCCTAATGGATCATTAACATTATTCAAATCGAAGTTATAAACAAAATAAATGCCAACAATTTAGTCTAAAAGTGCAATATAGTTCTACTAAAAGTGTTAACATAACATAATCTAATGTAGTCCAAAAAGTGCTCAAAGATTAAGCGTTAACAAAACATAATATAAAAGTGCTAACATAATGAAAAATTGTAAACATCTAAAGGCCTAATTTACATTACCACTGCCCTGCAACTTTCTATCTCCAATTCTTCTAAGTTCTTTAAGCAAGGAAGTACATGAGATGGAATCACATGATCTTTTGTAATGTCCATCACCACCAATGTTTTTAAACTATGAAAGTAGTTAAATTGAAAAACAACTTTGTTTTGCCAAATTTCCTCCAACTCATAAACCTCTGCAATTGTTAAATACTTTGAATTGAAATTCAAATTAATCCACTTCAAAAAGTGTCAAAAAGAATGAATTAAAAATCTTCATAATTGTGTTTTTTAAACTACTCTTTTGGGTAAGTTCAAGTACCATATAGGAGCAACTATTTTCAGTGCTAGTTGATCTAGTGGTGGTGGAGGCAAAGATAAGAGGTGTAGCTACCTTTGAGTGGTGTCCTGATGATTGAAAAAAGAAGGATGATTGAAGATTTAACTCAAAGTGAACCTTGAGAAAATGGATGAACCAACCTAAATTCTTAACTATTGTGTAAGTCCGTAGTGGCTATTTGACTATTCGATCCCTTTGTATGATTGAAACCTATAATAATAAGACAAAATTGAAATATATAGGACAAAAAGATCCAGCATGTTAAGTAAGTATCTTTCAAAATTAGGAACCATTGCTATGGATTAAACATATGACCTCAACTAAGTTCAAAATCATCAAAGAACAGCTCAAGAGGTAGCTCAACTTATCTTGTTTACCATTATTCTTTATTAGTCTCTTTGTTAGTAGAGGATATATTCATGGTGAAAGCATGCATAGAGAAGAGGATAGGTAGTCCAACTAGAGCCTTGAACCTCCAACACACTCACCATATCAAAGTCGTGAAAAATCATGTCAGTAAAAAGCAAGCTATAAGTTCATCAACCATTTAAAGGTATGCAAGCAAATTCTCTTGCCTCTCAAGAGACTACACCAGTGTCTATTGATTATATGAATCAATAAAACATTAAAACCTCACTTTGAAATTCTACAGCAAAAACAAGTATCATTACATGCAAAACATGTATTAAAGGAAATCACTACATAGAAACACTAACATATATGTATATATGAAAGTGTTCCTACATGGATAATACTAGATAATTATGGGACTCAAACTTTATCTTACCACAATCTTTGAACTTCTCGGATGAATACTCTTCGGTCCTATTTGTCATGTCTTCGCCACTCAACACTTGAAGGAGCGTCAGAATTTGATAATGCTATCATTGACGCGATCAAATTAATACTACTTATCTATAACAACTTCAGTATTGTTTAAAAGGTAGTCAACAAAATAGAAAGGGTAAAGTAACCCAAAGTCATCTCCCAACGAACATGGAATTGATTTTTAACAAATTAGTTGTTATAAAAACTATACAAAATGGTTAATCAAATAAAATAAGGAATAAAGATATAAAATTTGAAAAGGATAAAAAGATAAAAACAATGATAAAGAAAAATAGATTGATTCCACTTCTTTTTCAAAATAGATCCATCATTGGTTATCTAAAGATTATTGCTGAATTGATTATTATTGTAGATTTGCAAATTAATCAATATAAATTCATAATTAATTTGTTGGCGTTCTCACTATTAACCAAAGTAAATTCTCAATCAAAAACGAGAACTTTGTAGATTAATCATAGTAAATTTAACCAAAGTACATTCTCAATTAAATATTACTACCCTTAATATGTCCATTCTTTTACCTCTAAAATCCTACAAAAAACTAATTAACCAAAGTACATTCTTGATTAATTCTAGTTAAAGTTTTCACCTGTAATCAAAGTATATTCTCAATCATTGGCAAAAACTCATTCAATCACATGAAGGTTTCTAAATTTAATCAAAGTACATTCTCCATTAAAATTAACTCAAATTGATATGCATATAGATTAAAACATCTCACCAATTAGCTATGATGTAAAAATCATTACTTTTCACGTGATTCAAATATCAAAGACATAGATGAATAAAACCTCAACAATAATAAAAAGAATAAAGAAATTATTTCATTTTAACCATAGAATCCATAATGAAATTACAATGGAATCAACCCAAGAAGCTTAACACTTCATGAAATCAAAATAAAAGAAATAGAGAAGAAGAAAGGAGAGAGAAAGAAATTAGGCCCCCCCTAAGGGTTCCTAAATTGTGAAGTGTCGAGCCTCTTCTTCTGCTTTCCCTTGGTCTCTTTATATAGGCTTGATTGGACTTGAATCTTATATTTTCTACTGCTGAAATCTTTTATCTTTTGATATAATATCTCTTAGATTTTATCAATTTCTTAAATAGTTGGAAGATTTCCTCTGGTGATAATTTGAGATATATCAAGATAATTAATAAAAAATCTTTAATTAATTATTTTAGCAACTTAATTTTTGTCCAATTTTCAATTTTACCCCTCTTGTAATCTCCTCCACTTATCTTCTAAATAATCCAATATCTTTAAGATATATTTGTTTGTTGTGGAGATCTAAAAAGAATCAAGAAGATCTTGCCATATTTAAAAACATTTGGTAGTTATTATATTTTGATATTTTATGATATATTTAAATAAGATAATTATTTAAAAATATCAAATAAAATATCTAAAGATATATTTTCCCAAATTATCTTTTATCATAAATATTTATGAATTATCAAAGCCCTTCTTCTGGAAAAAGATAGAGAAAACCGCAAGGTCCAATTTTTGTTGCCCAATCCCTCTTTTTGGTTTAACCAAACTTTTTCACTTTTTCAAGATTTTCTTGCCGTCTTCATGCAATGCTTGGCTTGGATTTCATGCAATACTTGGCTTAAATCTTTGTGATTTTTGATAATTTCCTATTCTTGGATTTATCTTTAAGGTGTCATGAAGCTTTAATCAATTTATTTCCAAACCTCCATGAGTTAAACTTAGTTGCAGCTACACTAACACACCTCAAAATATCGAAAGAACATTTATACAACTAAAAAGTTATTTTTAACATCTTTTTGAATCTCATGCTCAATAAACCCAATTATAAGAAATGTCAATTAAATCAATCTTTTAAGAACAAAATTCAATTAAAAATCTAGAATTAAACATTAAATGAGGGCAAAAACACATACTCATCAGGGGGTAACCTGCAGAAAGGACTCCAACGATTAAGTTAATAAAAGCTCTCAAAGTCAAATCTCAGATTATGCACTAATCAAATGTGTACCTCTAATCGTTGGCCTCTGCTCTTATTTACATAAGCCTAAACTTATTTTACTTGGTTTAGACCATGGTTGGGCCTTCATTATCTCTTTGGTGGTCTAGTCCTTTATTGGGCTTATGTGGGTTTGGTTGGGCCTAGGTTTCAGGTCCAACACTTTTTCATAATGTTTTAACTAATTCATTCTAAGTTAGAGTATGCGACATTACTAGTTACGATAGGTTACGATAGGCGTTTGAGGAGACCGTATAGTTAATTAACTTGGTCATCATGTAGGCTTAGTTAATTCGTCATTTTTGCCGTTATATGTTTAGTTATAGACCGTGTGGTATTCCTTTAGGCTTAGCGACTATTTGCAAGCTAGCGACCTTTAGGGTTGGCAAATTTCCTAAGATGGTGGACCATCTGGATACTTATGTTGTAGTGACTAACTCGATCATTGTGGTACATATTGGCCAATCTGGCCATTATGATACAAATTTGATTTCTTCTATAAAAGACAATTTAGGATATCTCAATGTTTTGTTGCCATGACAATATATAAGATTTAATGTCAATTTCTTTGAGGTCAAGTTTTCACATATTGTCAATTATATATTACATTTTCCGGACTAAAAACAAACAAATGATTGAAAACATTTATCTTTATGAAAATAAAAATGTAACCCTTACAACTTAAAAACGTCGTCTACAAATCAATATTTGAAAATTTTTGGAAACAATAACATATGATAACACATTTCCAGTACAATTGTTGTTGTATTTATTTATTTGTTAGTTGTCTTTGGTAAAATCTAAATTGCAATTGCTTATTAAATAAAATACAAGATTATTAACTTTATAAATATTTAAAAGTTATCCAAATTCATTTAAGCCTCATAAACAGTTCAAATAAAATATTTAAAATTATTATTTATTACAATAATTGTTATATATTATTTTATATGTTATTTCTCATAATTAAATCAATTTCAAAAACTAAATGATTTATTCCAAATAAAATTTGAATTATTTATTTAAGATTATATATAATGACTTTTTTCACGCAAAATAATTTTTTTGTTTAATCTATTTCAAACTTAACACATTACATTATATCTAACCACTATAATTTTTTTAATAATAATTTAATATATATATCTAACCACTATAATACGCGTAATTAAAAGAAACATCACACATAAATAGTATAACAACGCAGTCCTGGGGTTCTTAACACCACCCCTAAAACACTAGGCACACCACGATGCCGACAGAAACAGGATAACGATTTGACTAAAAGTATATAAATTCAAGAACAACAAATACATGGGCCATAACCCTAAATAAAAGCCCAAAGAAACTAAAGTCCAATCCACATAGACTATGCAGCAGACCTATCACCACCCTGTTGTCCGCGGGTGTTCCTCGCATCTGCTCACACCAACGAGTTGATGATCATCGCAAGAAAGAGTACCACACAACAGAACACACAACAACAAAATTAGGGTAAGCTAAAGCACAAAAGATTTCATCCATCCAGTCAAATATAATTTCACAATATCATGCACTCGATTCAACCAAGCATGTTATGACTTGTCAAGCAATACACTACGACTCGACTCGACTCATCCGGAGACATATAACTTGGTCAGATTCAACGGATGCTTGCACTTGTGGTGGATACCTCTGCTCACCCCCGAGTTGTTCACCCCCAAGCTATGTGTTACAAGTGTTACAATAAATCAATTTCCCTAACCACAAGGTTAGCCCTTAATGAATTTCAGGCCTCCTGCTACTCTCACCACAGGAGTCAGTCCGCTCTAAGTGAGACTAACTGACTCCTTAGAGTGTCAGGATGCAACCTTACCTTGAATCCTTACCTAGTTATACAGATGGGGCACCACCACGGACACCCACTAACAGGGACCATGGAATTACGTCCCGACCACTGAAGCACGACCCTGGGAATCCCACCTAGAGAATCCCAAGGAATTACGCACTGACACGGACCAAACTTCCTTAATCAACCAAACAGATTCAGCATACATACCCACAATTACATACATACATCTCATACGGTTTCTCATGATTCATCGCCTTCGTATTCTCAACCAAGCCATACCAACTCCTTATTCTCGAACCCAGAATATGGAACTCCATCTCATATCGTTACCATGCCACATTGATACCAACCCTTTCATGTCTCATGTCAAGTCATACCAAACTCATCATTTCAATTTCATACATCATCTCATACAATTTTCATGCTAAGATCGTACCAACCCATTATTCATAATTCATAATTTACCTCACGCATGTATACTCATGTATCTCATACTCTCATCACAATACTTAAATTCAAGCCATACATTCACCAACCAAGTTAAGAAACAATCACACAGCGCCCTACCTCGCCCAGCACCTCGCTCAGGCCGAAGGATCTCGCTCAGGCGAGACGTGCTTGTAAGACCCGGGAAAAATTAGATTAAAGGGAAACACATAGAAAGAAAATTAATGGCTAGATGAATATTGTTGATTTATTTAATTTAATTAGGTTATTAAATTATGAAATAGAAAATAATTATTATTTGAGTGATTTAAGTTATTATGGTGTTTATAATAATTATTTAAGGGATTTAAGGAATTATGGTTTGTGGAGTATAAGTGTTTTAATAAATATAGTGCATGTTATGTCATATGAAAGTGTGCAGCCTAGTGGTTGGCTTAGTTTTAGATTCTTTCTTTTTCTCCTTTAAGGAGTGGGGCCTACAAAAATA
>Ga0209389_1005994_pt1 | contig 10474 bp, 5 predicted proteins | sample CowpearedBW_FD_187526 | JGI IMG/M metagenome (GOLD analysis project Ga0209389, IMG submission 187526) | Root nodule microbial communities of legume samples collected from California, USA - Cow pea red BW (SPAdes) (version 2) | ecosystem: Host-associated > Plants > Roots > Nodule | place: USA... | reverse complement strand
TTACGCTAGGATTTTATTTATGAATATCATTTATGGTTTTTTTCTGGATTTTCTGAAATTGTAAAGTTCTAAATACTATGATTTTAAATATTGTGGGGCGATGTTTAAACGTTTAAAATTTTTCCCGCGTTTTGGGAATAATAATATCGTGATGTTTTATTTTATTTCCTTTCTTGATTTATTTAAATTAGTAATATTCCCTAGGGATGTTACATTGATACTTGTGATACTTGGACAGGTTGATACTTGTTGTGTATAGGGAGATTGAACTCAGGTTGTAATCAAATTGGGATATTTGATTAGTGAAGTAAGTGCATTACTTAAGGTATTAGACTTAGCCCTTGTGTTAAGGGTGTACTAGTACACATTTCATGTGTGCTTTCTATATTGTTCATTATGCTTATTTGGCTTTGTCTTCACTTATCTTTGTTCATCGTGATTTCCTTCGCTTGTGTTGGCTTTCGTTTCACTGCTTGCGTCCTATTCGTACTCGTCTTCCTTTTCTTTCATTGGTGCTTTCTTCTCATCGCATTACCTTCATTCCATAATTTGATAGCGAGAAAGATGGATGATTCCAATTATTTGCATTGGAGACAATATGTTGAACCAACCATTAAGTCACACAAATTGTCGAGGTTTATTGTTAATCTTGGGTTCCTGCATGTTATCTCACAAAAACTTATCGTTTGGCCAGCATGGTCAATCCTGAGTATGAAGCTTAGGAGGTTCATGATCAAACTCTTCATCTTTGGCTACAATATACTACTTCTATTTTTTTTATCCAAAGTGCTTGGTTGTAATCATTTTTATGAAGTCTGGAAGAAGATTCATGAGTATTTCAACCTTCAAACAAAGTCTCAAGCTAGACAATTACATATTGTTGTAAGAATTGTTAGACTTGATTCAAAGTCAATGAAACAATACTTATTGAAAATTAAAAACTATGTTGATGAGCTCGTTGGAGTAGGTTTTGTCATGAAGAGCATGTTGACATCGTTTTACAAGTAGTTCTTTTAGATTATGCACTAGTGGTATCTATCATTGAATGCAAGAAGCGCACTCTTTTTATAGAAAAAATTGAAGGATTGATATATTGTCATGAGACTAGGTTAACTAGATATGTCCAAGATACATAATATTTAGTCACGCCTTCTCTCAATTACACTTAAGGCTTTTACTCTGCCGGTGGTAATCATCGAGGTGGCTTTTGTGGCTTCTATCATGGAGGGAGTAGTTCAACACGAGGTCATGGTGGAAAGTTTGCTAACTTTCAGTGTCAAATTTCCTTGAAATTTGGCCATACAACCATTTTTTGTCTTTTCATGTCTGATACATCTTTCCATCCACATGAATCCTTGTCTTTTATTGATCCAGCCACATAACAATCCATTCATTACTGAGCTAGTTCCTACAAAGCGTCCAATACTTGGTAAATCCAAATCCTAAATCTATTACCATTGTTGGTCTTAGTGCCATGGTTATGGAATCTCACTCTCAAGGTAAAGATAAGACTTCATGGATACCAAATTCTAGTGCTAGTTTCCATGTGACTTGTGAACCTCTAAATATTAAACAAATGCAAAAATTTGATGGACTAGACCAAATTTTCATTGGCAATGGTAAATAATCTCACTTTACATGGGTTGTGTAATGCACACTTGAGAGGTGATTTGGATGGTAGAAAGAGCACAACAGGTTACATTTTTACGTTGAATGGTACAACTATCAGTTAAAAGTCTAAACTTTATGGAAAAGTCTCCCTTTCAACCACTGAAGTTGAGTATATAGTTATCTTAGAAGCAGGGAACGAGATGATATGGTTGAAAAACCTTATAAAAGAATTAGGAAAAGAGCAACATAACTCTATGTTGTTCAATGACAATCAAAGTGCTATATGTCTTGCTAAAATCCCAATTCTTCATTCTAAATGCAAGCATATTGAATTAAAGTATCATTTTATCATAAACTTGATAAATGATGGACACTTGTTTTTGTTAAAGATTCTAGGTGTAGAGAATCTAGCTGATATGTTGACCAAGACTATCACAACCAATAAGTTGAGGCTTTGTATTGCCTCAACTGGCGTTTAAGAAAATTGATCATGAAAGTACTACACTAGGTGGTAATGTAAATAAAACTGCAAATGTGAGAATTGTTAGTATTATAGAGCTTTATTTAGTCCCACATCATTTAGTATTGTGAGATATGATTAGAGTTGAAGATTAAAGCTTTTTCTAGGCAAGAAGAAACATCTAGGAGGCCAATTTTAGCGTGAGCAAGGGTAGAGCAAAAAGAAAAGAGGTAAGGGGACATGTACTGTGAGTTTTTTTTTCTAACTTTTGTGTTTTTGGTGGTGTTCTTGAACAAGTGTGTCTTTCCCTGAATTTATTGTGTTTGTGGGTCACATTTTCTAGGTTCTGCCTAGAAACTGTCAGGCGGTGTTCATGAGCCACCAGGCGATACATGGAGGGTTGGTGGTTTTATGTACCATGTACCATGAGGATATTCTGTAATTTTAGTCTTGATACGTATTAATACATAATTCGTTAAGAAGTCAATTAGCTAACTAGACATGAGTTGAATACATATAAATATATGAAAATGTGATGATGTTGACTATGTGGTGTAAATGAAAGTTTGGTATGTATGTTAAACTTGGGTTGGTATGAGGGACTAAATTAAATGAAATGTTGCAGGTACTATTTTGGTGACTTATGATTCTGAATGAGTTGTATGAGTGCTTGGTTTCTGTTTTTGAGTTACACTATGAGCATGAATGGTTCTTTGATAATTTCATTTGTGGACATTGTCTAAATTGACGAATGTATGTGTGGTTATGTACGGTTGAGGCATGTGATGTGTGGTAGTGTGGTTTGAGTCATGTTGAGTCATGAGGATAGGTGTTCTTTAACTCTAGAAATATACAATTAGATGGTTTGTATGCATGAACCTGTTCTTGTATGCTAAAAGTGTGATTATGTGTGGTAAGTGATGAGGTATGAATCCTATGGGTTCCTCATCATGGGTTATGGATATGATATGCTTGAATATCTTACGAACAGGAAGGTTCATAAGTGAGGATTAGACGCGTGATGAATACAAACTAGGAGGTTCGTAATGGTGGTGTTAGTGTGTGAGAATTACAAGTAGGGAGGTTCGTTAGGATTGCGTCCACACTTGATTGTTTTACAACAGGGGAGGTTCGTATATGGTTATAGCTCACGTGTGTTGGACTAAGAGTAGGTAGGTTTGTAGAGGTTGAACTATGAGCGGGCAAGTTCATAGATGGGTGTGCTATCCTGAAAACTCTAGTTAAGTAGGATAACGATGGGTTTGATTGTGCTGGTGATTGGGTATGTTGTCATGATAAATTGTTTGGGGGAGGTGTCCATGGTATATATGTATGTTTTATTCTGTTAAGCTCACCCTTTTTGTTTGTGGTTGTGTGATGATCATGTGGCCTTATCACACAGGAACATATGTGGTTTCAGGTGATGCTGGCAAGGCATAGGTGGGGAGATGCAGGCTAGCTTTGGGGGGGTTTCGAAAGAACTCTATTATCAACTATATTATCGGATGTGTTTATTTTAAAGTTGGTTTTGAATTTCAAAACTTGTAATGGATTGTTACAAATTATTGGTGTTTTTTAGACTGTTGTTAAAGATTTAAATTTTTCTGTATTTTGGGAAAGATATCAGATTTTTATTTTAATTATATTTTACTGTACCAAGTAATATCTGCCTAAAGTGTTACATTTAGTGTTAGTCAGATTGTAAAAGATGATTTTGTTTTCTTTGAGTTTCATTCTGAAGTGTCTTGTTAATCTTAAGGAATGAATAAAATTCTTCTTCATGGAGTTGTAGGACCTGATGGACTCTACTCATTCACTAATGTTCGTATTTTCCCTCATTCATCCACAATGTAGTTACCATCCTTGTTTTTCGCTCATGCAACCTTAGCTTTTGTTGCGTTATGTACTGTAAATAAGGTTGTTTCTCACACTACTAGTTTTCATTTGTGGCACAATAGATTAGGCCACCCTAGTAGTCATATTACGAGTCTTGTATCCAAGCAATGTAATCTTTCTTTGCATAATAAAGCTGATTATATTTTCATTAAATCTTGATGTGCTGGTAAATCTCATAAGTTGCCCTCTCATGAGTCTACTTCAGTAAATTCTCCTTTGGAACATATTTTTACTGATTTGTGGGGTCCCATACATGTCACATCTTATGTTGGGTATACATATTATGTGTCCTTTATTGGTACGATTTTTATATACATGCGGATTTTTCCTATAAATCTAAGAATGAAACTTTGTTAGTTTTTCAGACCTTTAAATCAGTAGTTGAGTTGCAATTGAACTGTAAAATTAACCAAGTCCAATCTGCCTAGGGTGGTGAGTTTCGTTCTTTTACGTGCTATTTATGATATCTTGTTTTAAATATTGGTACAAATTATGTTTATGCACCTTGTGTGAACATTTATCCCATGTAAACCAGGTCCACAAAAGTGCTCCTCACTAACACAAAGTTCATCCTTCTTTGTTATTATCTCATTCTAAGCTTGAGAATGTAAAACAAGCTCTTAAAGATGCAAATTGGAAACCTACAAGACATGAGTATGAGGCTTTAATTAACCAGAAACTTTGGGATTTGGTTTCTCTACCTGCTGGCAAGAAAGTGGTTGGCTATAAGCGAATGTTTAGAGTAAAAGAAAATGTCGATGGCTCCATAAACAAATATAAAGCTCGTCTTGTAACTAAAGTGTTCCACTAAGTTCATGTTTGACTTCCCTGAAACCTTTTCTTCGATGATTAAACCAGTTATAATACGTACCATTCTCACAATTGCAATTTTTCATAGTTGGAAATTGTTCCAACTTGATGTTAATAATGCTTTTCTAAAGGGTTATTGGATGAAATTGTGTACATGCAACAACCACCAAGATTTGAAATATCTAATTAGTCCTTAGTTTGAAGTTCAATAAGGTTCTATATGGGTTAAAGCAAGCCCCTAGACAGTGGTTCACACATCTACAAGCTACTCTTCAACAACTAGGCTTTGTTTCTAGCACTTGTGACACTTCTTTGTTTATCAATCAACATGGATCTGGTGTTTTTTTATCTTCTGTGTTTGTTGACAATATTATTATCACTGGTAGCTCTAGCATTTTGATTCAAAATATCCCTTCCTAGCTTCATGCCACTTTTTCTTTCAAACAATTTGGTCAGCTAGATTATTCTCTTGATCTTAAGGTCAAATATTTATTTGATGGCTCAATTCTCATCACTCAAACTAAGTATATTCGTAATTTACTTCATAAAACTAATATGGCAGAAGCTCATGCTATTTCTTCTTCAATGGTGTCTAATTGTAAACTTTTTAAACATGATGCTAACACTTTCTCAGACCCCACTCTATATAGGTTTGTTGTTGCTACTCTTACTAGAGCAAAGATCCGTTTTGCAGTTAACAAAGCCTCTTAGTTCATGACTAATCCTATTAATAGTTTTTTTGTACAATGACTTTATTAGTTTTGAGATCGATTAAACAATTATGTTCTATTTCCATCTTTTCTCTCTACTCAATTTATCTAAGAAGCATCATCAAAACTTTTTTTTCATGTGATTTAAATGTTGAACACCCATTTTTAACAGTTAATTGTATGGTGTTAAACTCTTCTTTTTCCTAGTCTTCTTTTGGGGACTTAATTTCTCTTCGGTCTCTCTAGTATGGAAAGTCTTTGCTAAGGATGGAGGCCCTTGGCGTGCTCTTCTTTTGTTGTAAGTTGTTATTTGATTCAACCAGGGCTATGGTTTCCCTTTCCTTTAGACATTAAGTGATGCTTACCATTGTAGAGGATTGATACCAATTGTGAAAGCAAGCCAAAAACATAAAAGACGATTAAATTGTACTTTCAAACTTTGTGAAAATTTTGCAATATATCTTCCAGTGATGCACAGCTAGACCATAATTCAATACCAAAATATGCAATGAACAAAAGTAAAAGAAAGAAAGATTTGTACTATGATTTGATACTACTAGGAACCACATAGTTCTCAATAAATCAATTGAGTTTCAATATGTAAATTACCTCTAATAACATGGACCAAAACAATAACAAAATTTATGGTGAAAGATAATAAAAAATAATTAAATGCCAAAACAAAATATAAACATTTGTTGAAAACCAGAAAAAAAAAGAATACACTTATTCACTTAACCAGTGCTAGCACATAGTAGAAACCAGAACATAAGCCAACATTTCTATAAGAACCGAAACGAAATTTAATTTAGTGAGAAACACGTAAAATTCCCAAATTTACAAACCAATAAACCATGAAAACAATACCCTTTTGGTGGTAATCCTTTTCCGAAAGAAAATACAAACATTATATAAAAGCAAACAACCTTGTAAGTCTAATATCAAGTCTGACTAGTATGTAATGTAAAAATAGAATAACACACAGAAAAGCCTTTGATTAACCTATTCAGTAACACAATAGCTATAACAATTAGAAGAATCCAGGAATGGTCGGTCACAGCTCAGTATTTTACCAGCTACCCTCTGTGTCAGAATTCAGATACAAATAAAAATAAGCATACATACACCTGGTAACAAGCAAAATATAGATTAATCGACAAAATAGAATGTAAGGTAATCCTATTCTATAAATTATATAACATACACTGATGATTAATCTGGGTAGAAGAAATTAACTTAATCTGAAAGATTATGATCAGACATAGATACTATACTGTTTACACGAACTTCTGTAGGAGATGCAACAATATTACAGTATCTTGTCGGCCATGAAACAGCATTATTCAGTTCTCAGATTGGCTTCGCTTAGGGCCTGCCCCGCCTCAAGCTGCATGATGGACATTTGTATTGCTTTATGCTCTCAGCTTTTGCAGGGGTAATCTTCACACATTTACCATGGAACCACCTCTCACATATGTCACAACCAATCCAAAATTCATCTGCATTGTAATTTCCACCACAGCTCCCACACAGGGTTTCACTATGCTCGTCATCCTCCTCTTCATATCCTTCATCGGCGAACTTCGGGTTGCTTTTAACTTGCCCATCACTTGATCTCTGCAGATAAATGAACAAGCAAGCATCATATAGCAGCAAGGTTTAACAACTTTTGATTCAAACCGATTTCATAATCAGAGAGTTTCTAAAATCATTTATTCACTAGAAGTATTTGCAACATGAAACAGATTTCATGGTCAAAGGGTTTCTAAAATACAGTCCATTTATTCACACACATAGTAATTTTTATTATCATAATGCAAAGAGAAGAACATAATTGTGGCAACATCAGTGTGACAGATTCTGTACTTAGTTCTATAAAAAGATTAAGATCCAGAAACTTTAAAGGCCCGCTTCAGTTTTTGACTGTACTAAAAATTAATAACCAAGTCGATTATTAGGTTCAATAAAGTGTTAATTTTGTGCTTAATTTTTAGTACCATAATAACTTGAGAAGATATAGTGGCATTGATAGATTTACTTTCCATACAAACTTTTATAATGCATGAGTATAACCTAACCATGACGAAGTGCTAATCAACTAAATTCAGATGATCCGACCATAGAATAAATAAATAAATAAAATGCATACACTTACAACAACACTAACCTTGGTGCTGCCCCTAGATTTGCTTCCACTGTCTGCAGTGGGCTTGTCCTTTACCGGCTTCCTCTCAGTCACAACTTCAAAAACAGTAGGAAGATCATTTATCAAGCCAAACAAACGTTTCCTGCCATAAGGAATTTATGGAACCATCAATAGAAAGTAGGGATTATAGGCTCGATTCAGAGAAGATGTCATGGAAAATGAGAACAGGAATTCTACTAAGGAAAAACTTCCAAGAACCAAAGCAACAGCATATACATATTCCGCCGTTCAAATAATAATTAAACTCAGTTCGTTATATTTCCCTTAAGTATCTTTGGGACATATAATGCCCTTTGCAGCTCTAAATTGAATGTCGGAGGGAAAGATAAACACGATTGCAGAAAGATAAAGGCATTTATGAATTGCTTTGAAATAATTATTGAGTTAAAATATAAAGCATATTATTGCAGCTTAAGATATAATCCCCTTTGCAACTCAGAATTGTAAGTGGGAAAGATAAACAAAACACGAATGCCGAAAATGAGGCACCGATGAATTTACTTGAAATAATACGTGAGCTAAAATATAGAACTTAAATTACATAATAAGAATTCAAAGACGCACGATGGTAATCCCTCCCACCAACCTCAAATTTATGATAAGTTTCCTGAATTGTTACTCTTTTGGATGAGGAGGGAATCTAGAAGATAAGATAGCCTTAAGAGACCTCTAATAAAAGGACTACTTGAATAAAATAATCCAGAATCACAACAGCGCACAAATAAATTACATTCATTTCCAGTTAATTTAAAAACCATTATTTCTTCAACAACATTCACCCATCACGATCCTGATGCATCTCAGAACCAATTATAATAACAAGACCCCAGTTTTCAACATTACACACAGCACTTGGGCATCAGCATTGCACAGACCGAGCAAAAACCAACTTAAATACTCAACACATGCTCACACCCGAACCAAAGATAGACTGTACCTTTCATTGCGGTTAAGACGAGCTCCAAGATAAAAGGCCACAGAAAGCAGCCACGAATCACTGTGCACAGCAACCAGAGAAAGCCAGTCCCTGCGATTCATGCCATCCCTAGCAAAATTGATTCCAAGCGCAGGCTCCGGAAGCTCCGGCGGAACTTCCTCCGCTGGCAAAGTCACTTCCCAAGTCTCATTCGGATGTCCATAGAGGCACAAGTTCTCCTTATCTTAAAACAAGCAAACCAGTAAAACCTCGAACTCAATGTAACAACAAAAATTAACAGTAATCGTCACAGAAAACCATAACAACTACCACATCTAACTCAGTCATATCAAATTCAAATCTTAAGCCCAAATCAAAATCGTGAGTCACAGAAGAACAAACCCAAGTTAACCTTAACCTTTCCCAAATTTATCCGATTACGTATAGCAACAACACATTCACTGTTTAAGTGTTACACATACACAAACTAGGAACCCAAAACCAGCTTAAATCACTAACTGAATAATGATAATTAGGTTGTTAACCAATTTACAAATATTATAAACAAATAATAAATTTATATTTATTTATTCGTTTGTTATAAAACATGTGGATGGGACATGTCAAAGTTTGACTTTATTTTATTATATGTTTTTTTCGCTCAAATTCTGATAAAAGAAAAAAAAGTCAACTTGCTCAATTTACAGGGAGAAAAAAATTCCCAATTCGAAAATTAGTAAAGGAAAACAGTTTCGGAACGTAAAGTGGAGGACAAAAGCAAACAGAATTCAGATCCGCGGGTTCGCTGTACCTGGATCACAGAGTCCGTAGAATTCATCGACATCTGAGAGAAGAAAAAGCCCTAAAGTGTTAGGGCGATGACTGAAATTGGAAGGAGAAAAAGAGAAGTGTGAGAGAGAGAGGAAGGACCTTGAGAGAGAGCGCGAACGATGGCGGTTCTTCGGGCGGTGTAATCCTTGAAGATCTCTTCGACGGTGCGGGGAGTGGAAGCCATTTGCATGAAAGGAAGGGGCAATTGAGATCTGAAGGAAGGTTCTAGAAGGCGCGGCTTGGGTGCAGGGGCGAGACCATGGGAAGGGATCGTAGGGATCGCGGGTGCATGTGATGGTGTTAGGGACTGAGAGAAAGAGGCTGAAATTTGGAGAGGAAAATAATAAATAGAACAACACAGAGTGAAAGAGTGTATGCCTGCGTGTCTATGTGAATAACGCTACAATCAAATTATTTTTATTATACTTTATATTCAGTGATTACATTCTTTTAAACGGTAAATGAAAAATCAATGCGGAATATTGAAATTTTATCCCTTTTTAAAACATTTCTAAATTAATAATCTTAATAATTTATGTGAAATTATTATTAATTAAAAAGAATCTTCAATTGCAATGATTATAGAACACACAGAATTGTGATTTAAATAAATTATTAAAAGTGATAAAAAATCCATAAATATAAATAGATTTTGGATTTCATTACTTATTCTTCCTGGAACTGGATCCTTCCCTTGGTTAAGTGATAGTCAAATACCAATATCTTAATAAATCGAAAATTCAATTAAGAAGTTGATTTTTCTCTTGTACAATTTTTTATGCAACCTAATATATTTTAAGAACAAGTTTTATTGTATCAAGTTGATCATATATATTTTTCAAAAAATAATTATTGGAATGATTGTATACCGACAACAAATTCCTCTTTTTGATGAAATATTTAATATTACCATTATTTATTTATCTTAAATTGTATTTGGGAATATACACCATAATTGTATGATTTACGTGGTTTATATTTATATATATATATATATATATATATATAATTTTAAATTAAATATTTTATAAAAA
>Ga0209389_1005990_pt1 | contig 10476 bp, 5 predicted proteins | sample CowpearedBW_FD_187526 | JGI IMG/M metagenome (GOLD analysis project Ga0209389, IMG submission 187526) | Root nodule microbial communities of legume samples collected from California, USA - Cow pea red BW (SPAdes) (version 2) | ecosystem: Host-associated > Plants > Roots > Nodule | place: USA... | reverse complement strand
GTTTTTTGGCAATGTGATTTGAGAAGATGGAAATATGCACCGTAAGCTGTCAGTCATTAAGAACTTGTCATACATGATAAATTTGTTGATCTTTATAATAATTATTTTAGAAGTCATACCAAACATATGATTGTCTGAGAGTGCATAGAAATTAGTCTCATGTCATTTTTGGCTGTATGGCTATTAGCGTAGCTAGCTTTATACGAAAAATTACATCATCTCACTGTTCTTCTAATGCATTCTGCTAGACATGACACAACTATACTTCCTCTTCTCTGTTCAAATTTTGGGCTACGTTGTTATGAATCTGTTTATTCAAGACTGTATATAACCATCCGAATCTTTTGGCCTTCTCTATTTGCCCAGCCCTTGTGATATGTTGGTTTATTGTGCTTGTTCTATTGAGTCTGTTGATGCCATAGATAGATAGGGACAGTGGGTGGGAAATGCATGGTAGGTGGTTTGGTTATTTTTCATTTAGATAAATTGCTATAATTTTTCTGTTCAGTGCATTACTTATTTGGCAATGCAGAGTTGGATGCCGTGGACAAAATAATAATAAATAAAAAATGAGATTCCAAAAAATGAAAAGAGGAAAAAGAGTAACATTCTTTATTGAATAGGCTGAAAAGAACACAAAATAGGAGAGCACTCTCTCCTCCAAGGGTTTCCCCTTCACAAAGAGCTAAACCTCAATCTACAAAATTATCATTCTTCCCTCCAAGGAACTGATTGGTCTAATTATATAGACCAACTCCCAAGTGACAACACTGCATCCACTTAGTTTTTCAGTCCTTCCTTTATTCATCGCTTCCTTTATTCTTATCTTCTATAATAATTTTTTCCACCGCTTCCTTTTGTTTCTCCTTCTACAATAAACCTTCCATGAGATCTTGTGTTGCTGCTTCCACATATGTTTTCCCTACTTCAATTTGCTCTGGTTTAGCTTCCTTCAATTCTTCTTCTTGTAATTCACCAATTGACTTAGAATTTGGTTCAAGCTGCTAATACTGGTATTTCTTCATCTGTTATGTTGTGACAAGCCAAATTTAAAGATTCAGTTTCATCCTTCATAGGCTGGTTCACATCGTTGGCATACTCAACCCATTTGTTTATAACACATTCGTTTTATTCCGTTGCGTCATCACTAACGGTTAACGAGGAATCAGAGCAGCAACGTCTTCACCAGCCTCCACATGAGTCAAAGTTGTAGTATGTTGGTAAGTGTTAGATATATTGTTAGATATCTTAGATATCTTATCTTTATCTTATATCTTTAGTTTCTTTGTTATTATTCCTTGTCTTGTATATTGGGCTTAGCCCATGTCTGCTTTATTATATTACCCTATGTGTATTTTTACAAAAGAGGAGATTAATCTCACTTATTTCACTATATTCAGTATGGTATCAGAGCCTAAGGTTCTTTTTGGAAGTTTTGTTTCGTTGCCTCTGTCACTGCCTCGCCATCGCTAGAGTTGCCGCTGCTGCCATTTGCCGCCACCATCATTGTCACCAGAGCATCAATTTTGACCGACGACTACATGATTTTGATCGTCTTGTCCAGGCGACCATCGTGCCGTCAACGATTGATAATTCTTTTGCCGAACAAAAACAAGACAAAGACTGGGAGAGTGGGAAAGATACACAAGAATATTAGAATGAATTTTAGATATATCACATTAATTAGGGAAACATTAATTAGGGAAACATAGCGTCTATTGTTTATTAGGGAAAATAGATATTGTTTGATATTGGTAGATATTGTTGATATTGTTTGATATTGGTAGATATTGTTGATATTGTTTATTACAATATCTTCTATTTACCATATTTATGTTTGATTGCCATGTATACTTATATCACTCTTTATTATAAATACATTTCATCCTATGTGTATTTTAGACACAAGGGAGATTAACCTTATTCAGTTTTTCTAAATATTCAACATCCTCTTTTAAGAATTCATATTTATAATAATTTGGGATACATTAGATACAATGTATGAGAGGGAAAGGATGAGAATTCTAAAAGATACATCTAGGAACTAGGTCTAGCATAAAACATATAGTACTCTACAATAAATCCTATTTAAGACTATTTATTCTAACAAGAGCTAAATTTTGACTATGGTATCTGAAATTTGATCCCTGTAAGCATGATGTTTGCTTCCTAATTTTGATATAATGTGGGCTAAATTCTGATTATGGTATCTGCTTTTGTACACATACACTCTTCAGTTCTGTTTACCTGCAAGAAATAAGGCTAAATTTGCATCACCACCTCAAAATGCCACTGTGAAGATTAAAATTACATTTACCATTACCAACTTCAAGATTGTATATTGAAATGCTGACACAGGTTATGTCGTGACTTGTATGTGCTTCTAATGTTCAGTTCATGAAAGGGTGCTTAGGACAAGTGACGACTTTGTCTGGCCTGTTGATACTGCATTCCTTGGTCGCTTTGTCATTGATGTTGAATTTCTTGACCTGAAGGCCTGCCCTGGGAATGTGAGTCCCTGATTTTTATGATCATTACTATGTTTATATGATATTGATGTAAGTAGTTAATGTTATAGTGTATCCCCAAATACAACGGTGTTTGTTTTTGCCTCTAAATATCCATCTGCTTATAAAGTACTGCTATAAGTTACTTGCGAAGCACTAAGAAGCACATGTTCTTTTTCTAATCAATTGTATTGTCTGGAGTGACCCTTTGAAACTGTAATAGATTGTTGTTTTTCTAACCTTTGATCAATTCTTTGAACAGGGTGGAGTAACCAGATCTGTATGGCCATCTGATGGAAAACTACAAACTGTTGCAGATCAAAGCGCTCTTCGATGCCTATCTCGCATGCTTGACGAGTCTATACATGCTGACCTCACCATCATTACTGCAGACGGTACTCTGAAGGCTCACAAAGCAGTTTTATCAGCTAGTTCTACAGTGTTCCATGGCTTGTATCTTCAGAATGGTGATGAAGAAGATACATCTACAATCCACATGGAAGATATGTCTCAAGAATCCTGCAAGTCCCTCCTTAGTTACCTGTACGGTACTATAAACCAAGAAGATTTCTGGAACCACAGGCTTCCATTGCTTGGAGCAGCCAATAAATATGAGATTGGTGATCTCAAAGACACCTGTGAAGAAAGCCTACTAGAAGATCTTAACTCGGGAAATGTTCTGGATAGGCTAAATGACGCTTGGCTTTACCAGTTACACAACTTAAAGAAAGGATGCTTCACTTTCTTATTTGATTTTGGTAAGATATATGATGTCAGAGATGAAATAAATACGTTTTTCCAACATGCTGACAGGGAGCTAATGCAGGAGATGTTTCAGGAAGTGCTTACAATTTTGAAATAGGTTATCATGAAACAATTATCATTCTTATATCTTTCCAATGATGGATCCTTCTGTATAATGATGTTTAGTGTAACTTTGTATTGTGCTATATTATAATATGATGTGGATATTAACCAATGTCAAATGAGGAAGTACATTACTTTGTATGTAATTGCAACTTCAGTTTTATCGGTTTTTCTATCTCTACTGTATTCACAAGTCAAATATTTTCTTTGGGGCCCATTATCACTTTTCAAGCTGAAAGAAGACCCAAGTATGGCTCCAAGGATGGAATTAATACTCATGCTAATCTGGTTAGTTTGCTGTCGAAGTAAAGGGAAATACGTCTTTGGGATGTTAGATGCTGCTAATATCATGGAAAATGGTTGCAAAGATTAACGGACAAAAGGTTTAAAAGACCAAAAAATAAGAACCAGTCTCTTCTGTAAGAACTTTCTTTAATTTACATTTGCTTTATAATTCCTTATCTTTGTTTAGCCTTCATTGATTGTTCAGCATTCTCGGTTTTAGGCTGTGTGATGATAGCTGCAATATTCTTGTCAAATTGGGTTTTGGCCACTGGTTTCCTTTTATTAGTGAGGACCAAAGTCAGGGAGAATAAAAGATTCCCTCTTGTGCTCATACTGTGGTGGGTTTTCTCTTCTCTCGTGGATGTGCTCTCTTTGCCTGTAAGGGTGGTGAAAGATTTGGAAGTCCCTCTTTGGTTTTGGTGCACTTTTAATCAAAGTCCTTCATATAACAGTTATGCTAATTTTTTATGCTTTGTTAACACTTGTATTGTAGGTGTTAACACAGGTGCCTCTTATATAGGTCCTTGTTGATCACAAATTTTGTGAATTTTTTTATTGGGAAATAATGAGGATTCAAGCCTTCAATATGGATTGGTTCTTGCATTTGTTTTCTTCCTTGCTAAGACTGTGGAGTCATCAAGTCAAAGACAATGGTACTTCAGGCTCAACAAATTGGAATCCGAGTGTGTGCAGCTCTTATGCCTCTAATTTACGGCAACTTGTCAACGATGAAGTGTACATTTATTTGGAAGATGAAAATCATGTACATTTATTGTAAAAGGATTATTTTGAAAAACGTACTCAAGTAAAACCTTATAATTTATTTTTTTTCGATTTCATAGTTCAAAACATCATTTGTCTAAAAAGTTTTAAATAACAACGACAAGTAAAAAAAATTACATCAACTTTAATATTTCATTTAAACAACTTAATAAAAGATAATAAAATCTTAAGTTCATCTCATCCTCTCGTCAATGTACTCCACATCAAAAGCATCTACATTATTACTTGTTCTCATATAACACACGTCATATGATCGTCACACACATAACAAACACACAAAAATAAACAAATAGAGGTAAACTAACCACAAATAATGATATATAAACGAAATTTAGCGAAATGAAACATTACAAGTAATACTCAACGTCATATCTATGTAAAATACTTGAGCATAGCAATCACAACCACGCACTGGTTTCCCTTCACATGTTTCCTACCACATCATCTAGTTTCCTACAACCAAATGGTTTGAGTCGTCCTGCCATCACAGCATCTGTCTCCCCTACCCCTAAAGGACTTATGAGTAATAACTTTGGTGAATCGCACACCAAACACTATACTCAACAACGAGTTGGAATTAAGGTGAAACATCTTTCCCCTCCCACTACCTCGCACAAGCGAGAGAATACGGCACTTGAACCCATCCTCTTTCACTATTTCACATAGGCGAAGAGAACTCATTTCCACTACCTCACACAAGCGAAAGAGTCATTGATCAAAATGATAAAAATTATAACAGTGTTCCCTAGCAATGACACCAAATTTGATAACGCAGTTGTTGATGTGATCAAATTAATACTACATATCTATAACAACCTTAGTATTGTTAAGATAGTAGTCAACAAAATTGAAAGGGTAAAGTAACCCAAAGTCGTCTCCCAACGAACACGGAATTGATTTCTAAGAAATTAACTCTTATAAAAACTATACAAAAGGGTTACTACAACAAAAATTGGTATTAACGACGGCCAAAATCTATCGATAATGTTTAAAATCTGTTCGTAAATCAAATTTACCAATGGACTATCGAGAGTCAAAATTCTGTCGATAAAATCATCATCGATAAATTTTACCGACAGATCATAAATTTCGTCGGTAATTACCAACAAAAATCCATCGATAAAATCCAAAAATCCGTCCAAATTTTTTTATTATAATTATTTGTTTAATCCTGTACTGATATATATTTGCTTTATTTTCGAATTTTAGATTTTTAATGTCCGATCACTGAATTGATTTTTATTGATTTGTTTCCTTTCAATCTTATTTCTATTTTCATCTCAGAACAAAATTCTAAAAAGATTAAATCACATAACCATAAAATTCATTTCCTCATTTAGAATTACAAAACAAAATTCAACAAAGAAGTTTCATCACCATTCTTTATTTTTATCATCTTCGCCTTATGTTTTAAACCAAAATCATTGACACAAACCATCTCCAGAAACACATACCATCTCTAGAAACATTTTAATCCAGAAAAATAAAAAAATACAAAAATTCATCTTTATCCCAATACCATTCACCTACACAAATCATCAAATATTCATTTCCCCCAACCAAAAATCAAAAACTCAAATATCTCTATTTACAATCTTCACTACTATACAAAAAACATCACATAATAAACCACAAAGGGATCAACAACTCCAACTCTACGCCAAGTTATAGTATTGCTTCTTCACCATAGTCCTTTAATCTAAGATGCTCACTATCTTGTTCACCTTGCCCGCGTTTTCAACTTTGGACCAATTTAGTCTTTTATCTTTCGAAATACATGGATTTAATCTTTTTAATCAAATTTTGTTAAGTTTATTTGACATTTCAAGCGTATTTCATAATAGTATTTGACTTAACATTAAAACAAAAATGTGTTAAACAGTATAAAATACTCAAATGCAATCCTGAAATGCATACGAAACATCAAATAAACCTAACAAAATTTGATTAAAAGAACTAAATTCACATATTTCAAAAAATAAAGGACTAAATTGGTCAAAAGTTTTGAAATAGATTAATTTCAAAATTCACTGAAAGTTAAAAGATCAAAACATATTTATCCCTTATTTTTATTAATCACTAATTATTATATTTTATTAGTTTTTTAAAATTTTATGTTAATTAATTAATTAATCAAAATTATATTGTTACAAATAATTTTATTTATTGAAAAACATTCATTTCAAATTTCCTTTTTTACAATATTATACTTTCTCACAGTTAATTATGAATATTTTATTACTTTTTTAATTTTTGATCTAATTAACTATTGATTTATTTAAATTTTATTGGTCAAAATAATTTTAATTATAGGAAAGTTTATTACATATTTTAATTCTAGAAATGTTGATATTTCGTTACTTTTTTAATTTTTTTGTTAATTAATTATTTAATTTAAATTTTATTGATAAAAAAAGTAATAGTTAATATTAATAAAATTAAAATAATTTGATTATTTAATTTAAATTTTATTGATAAAAAAGTAATAGTTAATATTAATAAAATTAAAATAATTTGGAAAAGAATTATTATTTTTTTCAATTTTGTTTTAGTTAATTAATTTATTTATTTCAATTTTATAGATAAAATTAATTTTAATTATTGAAAACTATTTATTCCAAATTTTATTTTTTTTAAATAAAATATTTTTCACCATTAATTATATATATTTTATTACTATTTTAATATTTGTGATAGTTAATTAATTAATTTATTTAAATTTTATTGGTAAAAATAAAATTAATTATAACAACATTGCAAATTTTATTTCTTTTATACTATAAAATATTTTTTACTATTCATATAAATTTTATTGATGAAAATAAGTTTAATTATAGGAAAGAATGTATCCTAATTTCCATTTTTTTAATGACTAATTATTATATTTTTCTTTTTAGTTTTGTGTTAATTAATTAATTATTTTTTAAAATTTTAGAGATAAAATTAATTTTAATTATTGAAAAACATTTATCCCAAATTTCCATTTTTTTAATATAATATTTTCTCACTATTAATTATAAATATTTTATTTCTCTTTTAATTTTTGTGCTAATAATTAATTGATTTATTTAAATTTTATTAGTAAAAATAATTTTAATTATAGGAACGTTTTTTATTGCAAATGTTAATTATAGGAACGGTATAACACCCCCCCATTTAATTAATAACCCTAATTAAAGGAGGCGTCACACAGAATAATATAATAGCACGGTCTTGGAGTATAAATATTATCCATACAATTGTTCAAAAGAAAACAAAAGAGAAACTAGGCATCCGAATTGCACTTGTGGTGGACTTCCCTGCTCTACCGAGCTGCTCTACCGAGCTAAATGTTACAATGTCTCATCCCCACACACAAGGTTAGCCCTTAATGAGTTTCAGACCTCTTGCTACTCTCACCATTATAATGAGTACGCTATATGTGAGACTAAGTACTCTCATCCACTTGAGCTAGTACTTTTCCACGTCACATCAATCAATATTAAATGCCATAAAGGCTCCCATTACCCACATTTATTAATTAATTAATTATTTAATTAATTAAATTTCACGGGTCTTACAAACACCATCCTTTGATTCCATATCACATGGCCACCACCATGTCATCCATGATCTACGTCTTTAGATGAATATCTCAAGATGTCTTGCTGCCATACCTACAAGCCACAACTTGTAGAACACATGCGGGAAACCTGCTACGGACCATACTCCGTAACGCCAGGTGGAGTTCCCAATACGAACATAGTTCGTAACGTCCCAAGACTACCAAACTCGTCAGCTAAATACTGAGGAGGACAATCTATTTGGACCCATCCGTACGAGCCACAACTCGCACACTCACACCGACAAGCCGACCTTTAAGGTATCACCAAAGCTTGTTAGACCATGCACATCCAAAGTAAACAAATCATAAACATTGCCTTACATTATCGCTTGGTGTTGCTCTAGAGCCGCTAGGTGAAACTCACTTCCAGACTGCCTAGCGGGGGACACGTGCCGCCAAGCGCCAAGAGCATCTGCACACACAGCCTCTATAGGTATCGCTTGGCGGGACGAGCCTCACCGCCAGGCGTCACACGCTCTTGTTGCCATCTGGAATTGTAGCCATCGCTTGGTGGTTCCCACATTGTCGTTAGGCGCCATACAAGTACTTGCGCAGTACTGGTTTTTGTTTAGGTTTAGGTATAGTTGCCCACACCCTCAGCTCACATAGCCACTCATCCAGCGCATCACAAATCCTAATTACTAACTATCACACTAATAGCAACTATCAGACTTCATCTTCACATACCCATTCATTAATTGAGTCACCTATGAAATTTCCATGTAGTCATTCTCATATTTTTATTCATTACTGATCCACATTGTCCTCTTCCTTCTAAACATAACTACATCACTATTTCAACCCTACTACATTCTTTCTTAGTCTCTTGCCACATAGTACCACATTTTTACTACTTGAATTGAACCATGACTAACTCAGCCACCCACAAGATACCCCAACTCCTAACTCTCGTGCTATTGCCAATCCATTTCATACTATTGGTTTAATTACTATTATATACTATGATTAATATCACAATTTCTCCCGATTATCATGCAATCACATATTAATTCATAATAGTTGCCACGTATTTTATTCTCCATTTTTCCCTTACTCTAAATTTCCTAATTCCATTGGTGTAAGTAACATATCACCATAGAGTCCCCAGGCCCTCGTTGCATTTCACAACCACGTAGTGTAGAATTAACTGTGTTGGCGCCTAGCGGCTCCATCAGTACCGCTAGGCAATGCATAGTATTCTGGGAAATTCCCAGAATTTCCAACACCTGTGAAGACCCCAACAACCATCAAATCCATCCCTCTAAGTATTTTCACGATCCACCCATCAATCAGGCTGCCAAGGAGGTCTAATACTAATTTAATTATGAAATTCCAATTTCCTTAGGGTAATTCCTGCATCCTTTAATCCTAGAGGCAACATTCCAATCCTTTCCAAACCCTAAAATATATCCATATCATTATTTACTCAATTCTCTTAACCTGTTGCACAATTTAACAAACAAATACATCTAATATTAAACTCACAGTTAAAGATACTTCTCCCCCCGATCAGAATCACACCAGAAAAACCCAAAACATCATAATTGAGACAAAATAGGCTCGTGTCACCAGAAAAGTGGGTTGCTCATGGGAACCCAGGATTGCACACGAATTAAGATGAGTCGTTTGGCAGCTTTGAAGGACCGCCAGGCGGTTTTGGGTAATTTTCCAGAATTTCGCAGTTTCGCAACTTAAACGAACAAAGTCTTAATGATTGTCTCATATTATCACTCATCATGATCAAACACTTTATTATTAAAATAAAAATCAATTAAATAACACATAAATGACATGCTTAAGATTTAAACCCAAATTTTCTCCACACAATCAAGTATTCTCAACTACTTTAGCTAATATTATTCTACATCATAATAATTAACATTTAATGTCATAAAGACTCCCACTACTTATATTTATTAATTATTTATTTATTTAATTAATTAAATTTTTTGGGTCTGTTAACACCGAAACATAATTCTCTAACGAAAAAATGAGAACTTAGTTATCTAATCAGATCATATGTCCTTGATGTACAATTTTAGTAGGTGGAACAGTGGCGTGTTGTCTTATTACTTCGTTCTAAAAAGTGGATTTTTTACTGCAATTAAAACGTTGTACGAACAATTTTTTAGCAACAACATTCTTAAAATTTGTTTCTGTTAATATTTATAGTTTGAGGGAGTTAAAAATTAAATTACTTTAATGATGAATTCTTATTGGCATAGCTGAACTGAGTATGATGGGAAACAATGATTTTGTCAAATTTTCTAAAAAATGCATAGATGTAATAAAAAGAATCAGTTTTTTTTTTTTTGATAAAAGCGTATGAATGAAGTTGAAATAAGATAAATGTAAAAACTCATAAATTTCTAAATCTTAACTTTACGATGACAGATTCTTGTAAGAATTTATTAAATTTTAATTCATTTG
>Ga0209389_1005989_pt1 | contig 10476 bp, 11 predicted proteins | sample CowpearedBW_FD_187526 | JGI IMG/M metagenome (GOLD analysis project Ga0209389, IMG submission 187526) | Root nodule microbial communities of legume samples collected from California, USA - Cow pea red BW (SPAdes) (version 2) | ecosystem: Host-associated > Plants > Roots > Nodule | place: USA... | reverse complement strand
ATTTGTAAAAAAATAAAGTAATTTGAATATTTAAGTGTAGTGATTTGATGTATAAATTCAAAAAAATTATTTTAACATGTATATATAAGTTATAATTAAACTTATTTAATAATTTGGTTTCAAATTGGAATGAACAAAATTGGACCGTTTTAAAAAATAGGGTATTAAATTGAACCAAAAATTTAAATAGAGGACTAAATTGAAGACAACTATTACCATTATCACGTGTCATGACTATAAACTACCTCATGGTATGATGGTAACCTGACACAAGGCCGTTTATTAAAAATTCCATGGCTTGACACATTTTTTTTACGAACACGGTTAACTCCAACTTAACATAGATGACCAAATTGAACCTTTTTAAATAATTGGGGAACTAAATTAAACCAACCAATTATAAGGGAACCAAATGGAACTAAACCAAAAAATTAGGAGACTAAATCAGTAATTATACTTTATGTTTATAATAAAATTTTTAGTTCCTGAACTTTGATGCAAAATTGGAATTCGTTGCTGTATGAAACTTTGATACATTTTGGTCCCTAAACTTTAAAAATGAATTGATATATAGTCCTTTAAACCTAATTACGTTAAATATTTTGACATGACAAACACATTTTCCAATAAATATAGAATTAGAACAATATAAATAACTTAAATACTAACATAAAACGAGTTTAACATGTCAAAAAAGAATTTAATATAATTAGATTAAAAATACTATATTCATTATTTTTAATGTTTGAAATTAAAATATATCAAAATTTTGAATTTCAACAAATTTTAATTTCACATCAAAATTTAGAAAATAAAAACGTACTTGAAGCTAAAATAGAATTGAACTTGGTAAAATTTTGAAGCGTTGGAAGATTGATGAGTTGGAATTTTCTTAATTGCTACTTCAAATTTAGTATCAAGAATCAAAGTCCTGTATCGAGGACTTGGAGTGGGAATCCTGGAAATTCTTACCATTATTAGTTGAAGTGTCATGTTGCAATGGTTTGAATCAAGGAAGCAAGTAACATCAATTGTTCTCGACGTGAAAATCGAGACTAGTGACACAAGAATATTGATTTTGTATACTCATATATTTGAACATTAAAAATTGACTATCTGGAATAAAAATCAACACATAGGACCCTTGAATATTGGAAAATGTGATGAAACACACTGTTAACGGTGAAAGCTTGTTTCAAAAATCAAAGTTGTGATTTTCGAACATATGACTTTCTACAGTGAGTCTTCATCTACAAATCTTTTTATCTTAATTTTATTATAATAGATATTTTAAATTGTTGTGTTATTTTAGAATTTTCATCCTGATTATTTTTAGATTTTTAAGAGAGTTAAAATTTTCAGATATAAAAAAATGTCATGCATAAATTATCATTAATGTGTTGTTTGGTTGGTGAGATTGTGGGAGTAAAAGATAAAGGAAGAAATATAATCAAGGTGTAAAACTAAAATGTTTATATTACGTGAAAGAAATTAAAAAGATATGACAAATAGGAGAAAAGTTTGTAAGTATATATGATTTATTTAAAATAAGATGATAGTTGATTTTTTTATGCAATGACCATATTGTCATTATTTTCAATTTTACTTATTAAATATCAATACATAAGTCAAATTTTAGTTGGATTTACATTCAAATCACTACTAAAAAATCACTACTAAAAGAATATATATTTCATGTTTTTTTGAATTTTTTTATAAAAAAGATTTGCAAATTTTATTATGAATAATAGTTTACAATAATTTACTACCAATTTTTTATAAAATATTTTGCATATAAAAATACATATTTTCTGCAAATTGTTTTTTGAATTTATTTTATAAAACAAACTTACAAATTTTATTATGAATAATGGTTTGCAAAAATTTATGATAACTTTTTTTAAAAAGTTTTGTATAAAATATTTTTCACAGCAAAATTTATAAGAACTACTTACTAACAAAAAAAAAAATAACAAAATTACTCATAAAAAATTATCTATTTATTAAAATTCATAGAAAAAGTTAAAAAAAAATTTCTTCCAAAATTTTACAACTTTTACAATTTTTTTTTTACGAAATATTAAAAATTCCGACCGATTATGATCTATTATGCCACAGTTAATATATTTATATTTGACCACATATTCCACATAATCAATTATAGTCACAACATTATAAATTATATGGGCATAATGAACGGAAAAAGGATATGTTTCCTGCGTAAAAGAAGGTCCAAATTCATGTGCAAACAAAGAAATAAATATCAAAATGTTTACACGGGTACATCTCGAAGTTATCCGAATTTTTTGAATGTCACTCCAAATTTAATCAAATATATATCATCATTATGTTGAAGTCTTTGAGAAATGCTAATTTACATATTGAGCATCCTATTATAGCACTTATCTATAGTTAAAAGGTAAAAATATTCTAAAAATGAGTATGAAATATTAAGAATGCATTAATATAAATTTTATTCTACGAAATACAAATTTATACTAATTATAAGAAAAAGAGAAGAAAATTGTTGGAAAAATAATAAAGGCTTAAATACCATTTTGGTCCTCATTTTCACAGTGTTTGTTGTGAATGGTCCTCATTTTGATAGAATGTTTAAAATGGTCATCATTTTTATCGAATGTTTAAAATGATCCTCATTTTCGCAATTCGTATTTTATTTGGTCCTTCTCTGTAACGCCGTTTAAATCATTAACGGAACATTGTACATGTGACACGGTTTGTATTAGGGTGTGTTGCGTGTACTGTACAGGTGTACAGGTGTGGTAGTTAGATATTTGGGGTTAAACAAGTGAGCTAGGGTTTTGGTAATGAATGTTTGGGCAGTTGGTAAGTTTTGGCAATCTTGTTCCTCCATTCCCAATTGGTGTTGCTACAATTTTCTTCTTCCTGCAATCTCATTATATAGGTATGTTACTGTCCCAATCTTCTTCCTTTACCTCTGGTTGTAATCGTTGGAGGCAACCGTGTTGTATCACTTCGTGCATTGTTGGTGGTTCAACGAGAAATGGATTAACCCCAATTTGTAGCTGCGGAGAGATGACAACTTTAAGGATGGCAAGAACTCCAAATAATATTGGTAGAAAATTTTGGGTACAATCTATTTTTATTTTTGTGTTAATAATAAATTGGTTTTATTTTTTGATTTATTGATTTACAGAGTGGTGATTCCAATAATGTGGGCTGCAACTTATGGTGGTATTGATGAAAATATGTCATCATCATCACACAAATGAGACAGATTAATAATTTTAAAGTCCAATCTATTTTGTATTGTTGTTAAATGAAGAAATGAATTAGTTTGATTATGTTGATATTAGTCCCAACATGTTCAAAATGACATCTTAATCTAAGCATTGAAGTAAGTGATATAAATTCATAACATTAATTAATCATCATCAAAATGCACTACATCAATATTTGACAAAAGTGAAATTGAACGAAGTTTAAGGAAAGTCCAAATGCAGTACAATGTTTGACTCTCCACTTCATTCCAAGCTCAAGAAAGACGAAGATGAAAAAATTTTCCTAATTGCAAAATGTACCCTAAATTGAAAAATTAAAGTTAATTAGCCACTTGTACAGTACATGTAACACACCCTAATATAAATCGTGTCACTTGTACAATTCTCCGTTAATGATTTAAACGACGTTACAGAAAAGGACCAAATAAAACATGAATTGCGAAAATGAGGACCATTTTAAACATTCGGTAAAACTGAGGACCATTTTAAACATTATACCAAAATGAGGACCATCCGCAACAAACACTACGAAAATGAGGACCAAAAAGGTATTTAAGCCAATAATAAAAATATTAAATAACAAGAAGTAAAACCAGGACCAAATTTTCTCCATGTAAATAATATGCAAAAATAATGATATGCTAAAAATATAGGAATGGAGAAATTAGCATACATCAAAACTTTTAATGTGCAAAAACCTTGATAAGGAGGAAAAACCCACATAACCTATACTACAAGAAAATGTTTTAGTAACAATCAATTTTAGTGATCAAAAGTAGTTAGTCACTATAGTGACAAATTTAAATACCAATTTACAAAATAAAAAATTATTGGTTACTAAAATAATCATTATTATGAATAAAAAATTACAATTGATCGCTAAATTGATGACTAATTAATTAGAGACTAATTTAGAAACCAATTTCTTTGGTAGGAAAAACCAAGGTAGGTAATGTTTAGTGACCAATTAATTTCCTTTGATAGTTAAAACCTTGGTAGCTAAATTTTAGAAACCAATTTAGAGACCAATTATATTTTTTCATTCATAATAGTGACTATTTTAGAAACTAATAATTCTTTAATTTGTAAATTGGTAACTAAATTGTTCACTATAGTGACTAACAACTTTTGGTCACTAAAATTTGTTACTAATGAAGTATTTTCTTGTAGTGCTAGTCCAGTAAAATCTTCCATTAATAATAATTAATGAGTACACTACAAGTTCTCTTGGAACTTCCAAGGTTCAATAGAAAAATAATCTCTTCACCAATAAGGTGGATAATAAACCCTAATGGGTACTTAAATAAATAATAGAGGGAACCTTTCTAACATCCCGAATGGATATTACGAATTTAAATAATAAAATAAGAAAATTAATAAATGCTCATCATTTAATAAAACATCATTTCCTAAAACGCGGGAAATTTAAAACTTTATTTCGTGATAACAATAACTAAAATCCAAAACAAGTATTCATCCATTATAAAATGAAAGTCTCATAACATAAATGTTTACAATTGATTTAAAATCATAAAATAAAATTCCCAAGCTTTCCCTGCTCCATGGCTAAGCGTCACCAGAACCACCTGCAACAACATCATCTGCTCACGTGTATCGCGTACACGATCATTGCCAAACACAAGCAGATAGGGTGAGCTTAACAGAATAAACATATAAAGGTACATACATGTATAAAACACACTTATATACATATATATTATACAATCACACCATAGGAATTCCCTCATTTGATTCCAGATCACATGGCCACAACCATGTTATTCGTGTTCTACATCTTCTAGTGATTACTTTGAGATGACTTGCTGTTATACCTATCGGCCACAACTGATAGAGCACGTGCGGGAAACCATGTTATGGATCATACACCATAACACCAGGTGAGTTCCCAAATATGAACATAGTTCGCAACGTCCCAAGACTACCAAACTCGTCAACTAACTACTAAGGAGGGCAATCTATCTGGACCCATCCGTATTGACCACAACCAGCACACTCACACCAGCAACACTCGCCAACCCGAGCTCAACTCAAGGGTTCCTCGTGTTTATCTGCCATCCTGAGCTCAACTCGAGGGATGCCATTCCGAGCTCAACTTGAGGAATGCCACGTGCTTAACCCCTATCCCGAGCTCAACTCAAGGAACACCAGCAAGCCAACCTTTAAAGCATCCTAAAAGCCTTGTAGATCACGCATGCAAAACCAGCAACCAAAGGCTGCTGCAGCAAAATTACCTGGTAGGGGACACGTGCCGCCAAGCGATGCCGCCTCCAGACCACCTGACGGGGGACGCGTACCGCCAGGCGCGTAGCGCCTCAGAACTAGCAACATTGCAGACCCCGCCTGGCAGGACTAGCCTCACCGCTAGGCGCACTCGCTTCCAGACCCCACTGACACTGTTGTTATCGCCTGGCGGTCTAAAAACCACCGCTAGGGGCTGTATCAGTACAAGCACAATATTGGTTTCTTTGCAATCCTGCACAAATTTGATTCCTCAACCCAGGCATCAAAACTCACGATGTCTTTCACCAGTTTAGTGGACTTGCTTTCCCAGAGGCCAACTCATTATCAAAATTCCTACGTCCATATAAGTTCAACCTCCCAATTTTACAAAAATTGGCTTTCTTAAAGTTAACCTTATTCCTCAACACCATACCACAATGCACTCATTTTTCTTATTTCTTAACCTTGATTCTAGTCATTACAACCATTCCCAACTCATTCCAAGTCAACTCCTCTTAGGCATCACAACTCACTCCCATTCTAACATTAGCTTTGAGTTAAATTCCCATTCACAACAATAGGTCAAGTCTCTAAACCCCTTGCACCCAAAATTATCCAAGTCCATAATTCCTTACTATGTCATAATTTATATAAGCAAGGCTATAATGGCTAATACCATTACATTCTAAGATAATCCCAACCTCTTTAATTCATGCCCAAGAACTCCATCATCAATTTCTCCCAAATATCACCGAATCCAATCTTCTAATTCCAACTAAAACTGTAACAGCACCCAAAACCATCATTGTGTTCAGCATTCACGCAGACCCACTGTCTCTGCGTTGGCGCCTGGCGGTAGACCCCATGCCGCCAGGCGGTGCGTATGATTTCTGGATTTCTAGAATTTTCCTCCCTGTGAGAACTCCCAAGTCTCACAATTCAGCCTTCTCCCTATCCAATTTCTCCCAGTTCTCACGTAACTTCACCTACATGAAGACCAGTATACAACCCATACCCATTCCATACAATTTCCCCTCAAAATTACATCACCATTTGGTCTCGCAGTATCAATCCCCAAACTTTCCAACCTTAACACATATTCACAATGTTCCATTCAAATTAACCTTCCATTACACGACATTCAATAGTATTTTCAACATCAGATCATCCCTCAACAACTATCATTGACTTTTCCACGATTAGAAATCACCCAAAACCCCAAAATCATCAAAATCAAGCCAAACAGGCCCGCATCGCTTGGGGGAAATTCATCACCGTCAGACAGTTCATCATAAAAACAACCCAGAAATGGCTACAAACATTTGTTGCCTGGCGGTACAGAGCTTCACCGCCAGACGGTTCCTCGTGGAACCTAGAAATACACCAAAAACGTAAGAGCCGCCTGGCAGCTATGAATAGCCGGCCAGGCAGTTTCTGAAAATTTTTCAGAAACACGAAATTTATCATACAACAGGGTTCATGGATGATTATCATACATTTTATCATGCAAATCATGCTTACACACATAAATGAACGCGTAAAACTCCCCTAACCTAGAATTCCTTTGCTTAAAATATAATGCTTGAGACCTTTCTTTGATTTCCAATAGTTCCTCTAAGTTCTTCCACTTTCCAACCCCTCAATTCCACTCCCTAACCACTGTTTCTCTCTGATTTCGTGTAGCTCTCAATACCCTCAAATGTCCAGACTCAAAAACCTTCCTCTCTCTCAATTAGCCTTTTATTAGTGTCCTTAATGCTTGATTAATTTCTAAAAAGCGAAAATAGGATTAATGGTAATGTTAATCACCATTCAATGGTCCTTTATGGTTTGTTTTTCAGCTACTTCTAGGCTGCCCATTCATCTAGGGTTTCCTTCAACTCTTCACATTCAAACCCAAAACTAAAATTAGCAAAAATAAAGTTTAATTTAAGTTCTCCAAGGCTTGAACCCATAACCATACCAATGCCAAGTCAATGCTAAACCATCAAGCCAATTCATGTTTCTTGCTAATTAATATAATTCAATGATTATATCATTGTCAATCATTATCAACATAATTTAAAAATAAAAACAAATAAATAACACATAATTGGCATAGATAAGACTTGAACCCAAGTCCTATCACATAATAAAGTACTCTTAACCACATAAGCTAGTACTCTTCCATATCATATAAAATAGAATTTAATTTCATAAAGGCTTCCACTATCCGCATTGATTAATTAATTAATTATTTAATTAATTAATTTCCACGGGTCTTACAACTTTTCTTTTCTCATTAGAGGCACTCACAACTTTTGTCTCTTTGTCTCCTCACTTTATTTTTCCCTTTCTAAACAAATGTATAGGGCTGCTTATAATTTTAAATTGCATAATGGGCTGAAAGCCTATAAAGAAAAATACCTATTTTATTTTTTTTTTAATTACGTTAGTGTGGGCCCAATAAATTAGTGACCTACTTGACAAATCTCCCCCTCACCAATTAATTGGGGCCATAGTAAACCAAATTGGCTTTCTCCTTATTGATAATAAATTTTCCTATAGGTAAAATCTTTATTATCATATGTAACCCATTCTCATCAGTATAAATTTTCTCTAATGATAATTGCTTAAGTTCTAATGCATCCCGTATCCAATGATATCAGACTTCAATATGCTTTGAGCTTGAATGAAAAGTTGAGTTCTTGATGAAATGGATTGCACTTTAACTATCACAATATAAAACATATTTTTCTTGTGATAATACCAAGTCTTGTAGGAACTTCCACAAGAGCTCCTTATCATCTTCTTTAACAACAATATATTCTGCCTCTGTAGAAGATAGATGGCAACACATTTTTGTAGTTTGGATTGCCATAACACCGCCCCTTGCAAGAGTCATCATATAATTAGAAGTAGACTTCCTAGAATCCACATCACCTGCCATGTCTGCATTTGTGTAACCGTTCAACACAAACTTACCACTTTTGAAGCTTAAACAAACTTTAGAAGTACCTTTGAGATACCTAAGTATCCACTTCACAACTTGCCAATTCTCTTTTCCAGGATTAGCAAGGAAACAACTAACAACACCAACAACATTAGAAATTTCTAGCCTTGTACACACCATGGCATACATCAAACTACCAATTATAGATGAATATGGAATCTTCTGCATTTCTTCTTTCTCATTCTCACTTGTAGGACATTACTTTGAGTTAAACCTGAAATGACTTGTAAGTGGAATGTTAACATGCTTATAATTTTTCATATTAAATCTATGTAATACCTTTTCAATATACATTTTTGATGGGGTAGCCACAATATTCTATTCTTCCTATCACGAACAATTCTCATGCCAAGGATTTGTTTTGCAAGACCCAAATCCTTCATTGCAAAAGACTTGCTCAACTATCTTTTTAGACTTTGGATCTCATTCTTGTCATGACTAACAATCAACATGTCATCAACATAGAGAAAAAGAATAATATATTTTTCATTAGCAAATTTTATCATACCCGTGATCCATCATGAAGGAATCAAATTTTCTATACCATTGTCTTGGAGCTTGTTTGAGCCCATACAAACTCTTTCTCAATTTGCAAACAAAATTGTCTTTACCTTTGACTATAAAACCTTCAGGTTGTACCATATAGATCTCTTCCTCCAAGTCACCATGAAGGAAAGCTGCTTTCACATCAAGTTGGTCAATTTTTAAATTTAAACTTGTTGCCAAGCAAAGTACAACTCTGATTGAAGACATTTTAACCATGTGTGAATATAACTCTTCAAAATCAATTCCCTTATTCTAACTAAAGCCATTCACAACCAATCTTGCCTTATACCTTGGTTGAGTTATTCTCTTATTTCAATTGGAAGACCCACTTATTTTTCAGTGTTCTCTTACCTTGAAGCAAAAAAGGCTTAATAGGTGGTTCAAGAGGAGCTACCTTAGTTGGTTCATTAACTTGAGTCTTAGGCATATCAATTGCATTGTCCAAATCTGCATTTTGATCTCCCTCATGATCCACAACTCTGGTAGAAGGTTTTGGCTTAACACCAATGAACCTATGAGTAACATGTTCTGGCTTTTCTTTATTGTCAATATCTTCAATGGTTTGTGCCTCAAGAGAAATAACATCTCAACTTCTAACAATCTTATTATAAACTAGGTCCTAAAATTTGTAACCAAAATCATCTTGACTATAGCCAAGGAAGATGCATTATTTAGGCTTTCCATCAAGCTTTGATACCAAGGTTTCTAAATTGGGAAGATAGCAAAGCTATGATACCAGTTATTGGGAAGATAATAAAAATATTAAATAACAAGCAGAAGCAAAACCAAGATCAAATCTTACCTATGTAATTAATATGCAAAAATACCGATATGCTAAAAATACAAGAACGAAGAAACCAGCAGGCACCAAAACTTTTAACGTGGGAAAACCTCAATAGGGAGTAAAAACCCAAGAGACCTAGTCCAGTAAAAGTTAAGTTTTGATTGACCAACTGGATGGAATTCCACTTATAAGATGCTTGATATTGCCATATGTTATATGGATGTGTTTTTTGTGTTACAACAATGTGAAGCTCAATAATTTCTTTGCCAATTGATTTGTAGTGGAAATTTGTAAGATATATTTGTGGAAGACTAATACTATTTAATGACATCACAAAAATCATTTCTGGCCTCACATACCCGACTGCCAACATCTTTTTCCCAAAGATTTGAGATCAAACTTACAATAGATGATTGGGTTAAATCTCCTAATACAACCATTCAAAATATGGCAATACAAATGTTACTGAAATTTTAAAGTTTATTGGAGTGTTGTTCATGATATATTGACAATTGCTTTAGTTTTAGAATCATGGTACAAGATGGACTTGCTAGAATATTTTTTTATAACTTTTAAGATATTGAATGTGATCCAAAACATAGTAGGATTCGCCAAATGTGGTATGATTTGGCTTTAGAATAAAAAAAGAA
>Ga0209389_1005985_pt1 | contig 10479 bp, 11 predicted proteins | sample CowpearedBW_FD_187526 | JGI IMG/M metagenome (GOLD analysis project Ga0209389, IMG submission 187526) | Root nodule microbial communities of legume samples collected from California, USA - Cow pea red BW (SPAdes) (version 2) | ecosystem: Host-associated > Plants > Roots > Nodule | place: USA... | reverse complement strand
TTTTTTTTTTTTTTTCTTTCTTGACCCATTTCTTTGTTTTTTCTTCTTCCTCTTTGATGCATTCTGTTTCTCTGTTGGTGACTTCTGTGTCCGCTTTTTCCTTTTTTGTTCATGTTTTAGGGTTTAGGTTTTCATGTGATCATGTTGGTTTGAGTTCTTGGATTTTATTACACTCCCTTCTGTCACTGTTCACAACTTCTTGGGTTGCAAGACTTTTGCATTACCTGCGTTTTATTACTGTCTCGAGTTGCGCCTTTGATTTTCTTGTGCATTTCACCACAAACATTGTTTTTCTTTTGGTTGTTTTCTGTTTGGAGTAGTTCATATGCAATCTTATACGTCCTTTGGGTCTTTAACCTGTTTCTTTTAGTCCTAAATATTTAATTTATGATGACAATCTGTCTTGTAGTTATCAACTGTTCTTTGCATGGTATGGCATAGCTGGATATTTTGTTTGCAATAACAAAATTTGGTTGCTGTGTGGGTCTCTGATTGCCATCACCTATTATTTTATTATATTTTGCTCCACATTTCTAATTAGCTGTGTTTGTCATTTTGGGGGGCTGGGAAACAGGTTAGATTTGTATATCTACGATTATCTTACGAAGAGACAATTGCATACTACTGCAAGATTATTCAAGGCCGAAGCAAATGTTTCAACGGGTCCTGTTGGTAAGATAATAATATGAACATTCTTAGGGGACTGAAATAAGGTATATGGAAATGTTATAAGTTGAATTTAACCGTTACTTTTGGCCACATTCCCCAGTTATAGAAGCACCTCGTGGTTTTCTTTTTGAGTGGTGGTCTGTCTTCTGGGACATATATATTGCCAGGGCAAATCAGAAGGCAGAAGCAGCATCTTACAGTAAGGTATATTTCACATACGTTAATTACTTTGTTCTCTTTCCTGTGATTAATTCTTTGTTATCCTACTTAGTATATACTACTTTATTTATCTTCCTGCTTCTAGTATTGGAATGGAAATCAAGATTAAGTACGTGTCTGTCGTTCATATTCTTTCCTTTTGTAGACATGCCTATATGTTTTCTTATAAATCTGATGGAGCATGTGTATGCTATTTGTGTAAAAGACATGATTTGGTATTTACATGCAATACCATTTTAACATGGTTAAGATTGTTAATACTGATATCTTTCATCTTAAGTTATTGTGACACTGTCAGGATCAGAACTAGATGTTTGTTTCAATATCTCTGGTTAGCGCATCTTTCAATATGTTTAATTTGTATTGTGGATAAATAATAAAATTCTTAATTTGAAAATGACAGAATCAACAAATTAAAGCTCGATTAATGCAGAAGCAACAAGAACAAGAGTTTCAGAATGCAAACCTAAATCAACAAACACAAATGCTGCTCTTGTTGCAAAGACGTGCTCAGCAGCAGCAACGTCTGGGTGGAAATCAATTTATTAGTGGCAGTGCTAGCTGTCCTATTAGCAATGATCCTTTAATGAGGCAGAACCAGGCAGCTCCTAATGCTATGGCAACAAAATTATACAATGACAAGTTGAAGCTTCCGTGTCAGAGAGATGTTTTAGAAGATGCAAACATTAAGGTATATTTAGTCTGTCTGGGATTATAACAATGCCTACTATTTTCATGTGATTAGAGTGACATTGTTTGTGCTGTTTCTCATGCAGCAAAAGGTAGCTGATGACGTTGGTAAGCTTTTAAATCCAAACCATGCAGTATTATTGAAAGCGGCTGGGATGTCTGGTGAAATGGCTTCAGGGTACCTACCAATTATTTTCTTTGATTAGAAAATTCATTATTCGTGTCATCTTGGGCTGAATTTGCTAGTTGTCAAATTTCTGTTTGCAGGCAAACATTGCTCGGGAACATTCAACACCTTCAATATCTGAACCAGAAGCTTCCAGGGTCTATGCAAGTAATTACGACCATCATTACTGTATTGATTTGTGTACAAACTCATTCCAAATTTATAATATTTTTGTATTTACGTGTCTTGGGTCCTTAAACAGGACGTAAAGAGTGAGATGAATGCATTGCAGGGGTCTCAAGCTATTTCAGAAGGATCCTTGATTGGTTGTCATGGTACGGATTTGTTGTCTCTAAATTTACATCCACTATTCGAAAAGCGAAAATAATGAATAGAAAATAAAACCGTGTATTCAATATTCGAGTGTTTACAAGTGATCACAAGCTTCTGTATACTGCAATTATATGTGGACTGCAGAAGCTCATTTAACAGATAATCCTGACAGGGACATCTGTAACCGAGAAACACAAAACAGAAGAAGAAAGCTATAATGAGCTAACAAATTACAACTAAAATTCACTCATATATCATTCACTTGTTAGTTTATGAAGATAGACTTGGTAAGTTCAATGGAGAATTGACTTGGTAATTAAGTTCAATAAGGAATATTTAAATGTATTCCTGTTAACTAAAGATCATTGTACATAATATCTATGCCCGTGAAGAGTTTACTTGTAACTTTTTTTTCATGAGGATATGAATTGTATTTGGATGCTAAAGAAATGAAAAATATTTTATTCTTATTGGGTATGGATACATCACTGTTATAGAGTAATAGAATTAAAAAAAGTACTTCACTTGAATAGTTTTATTTGTTTCTGGTATTTGTTGAAAGTATTTTGTCAGATGTCAGAAATTTGCTTATGATTCAAAGCTTTTGAATTGAATGGCTGAGGCAATTGAATCATTAGCTCAATAGCTTCAGATCTGTAATTTACTGCAACTGTCTCTAGTTTTCTTTCCCTTTCTTTTCTCAACCAACAATTGCAAATTTGCCTCCTTATTATCACTAATGTAATTTGATAATTATACCCTTTGGCTATTGGTGGCATGGTTGAAATTAAAAAAACACATAACACATTCTGAAAGTCTGTTACATCATGCCAGAGATACAAAATCATTCACTGGTAAACCTTCCCCTGGCAACCTAATATTTTCAGTGATGTGGTTTTTTGATTGTTAGTTCTGGTATAAATGGTTGTTACTAGAGTAGAAATTATGATGCAAAATAAAAGTTATAGAGTCCATAGTCTAAATTCATTTATCTTCACACATATGGTTCTTGAAATTAAAAATTGTAACAGTAAATGTACGTCAGGGAATTTTATTTATCCAATGACATGATGTTATTTTCTAACTTAAAGACATATTATAAATATAATTATGTATAAGAATGTGATGTGGTGCATGGCTTTTATGTTCCTCATTACAATGAAAATGCCTTCCTTTTCTCTTTAAGGAACATCAAATCAGTTGAGTATCTTGCAGACATTTCTATGTTTTTTAAGCTATTGGAGTGGATACCTCAACACAAATATGTCAGCTTTGATATCTTGAAACATTTAACATTTCCTACTAGGGCTCATAGTTGCTTTATAGGCCCCTCAATAATGATATCTCTTGGTTTTGTATTATATTGTAAATTTAAGGGTTTGATTTATGATTTGCATTTGATTTTTCATGATATTCGTTGTCATTTCAGGATCTAATCCAGGTGGTAGCAATTTGACTCTGAAAGGATGGCCTCTAGCAGTAAGAGTCACATTGACCTAATTCTCCCTTACAAAATTAAAATTATGATTCTGCCTATATGTTTGGTTTCCTGAATCCATCTTTCTTGGATCATTGATTTGTCACTTTAAAATTTCAAACTATAAATCTGAATATAACTAGGAAATAGTATGTGCTGTTGAAGCAAACTCTTATAAGTCCTACAATAAGGGGGCATTACCTGTCTGATAGGGCATCTGTATGGTTCAAGGTTAGGGTAATCTTTTTTAGCTGGTTTGGGTAGAATAACTTTGCTATTGGCCTCTGTTGAAGTTTTAACTTATAACATGAGATGAGATGTCCTTGTAAAATTAAAATTGCTAAGATCGCTAGTAACATTGATATTTTTGGTAATCTAGGTACATCAATGTTCTTTCTACTTACTGTATATCACTGTACATCAATCGTATATATGATTTAGTTGTAATTATTTCAGGGGCTAGATGAGCTTCGTTCTGGCATTCTCCAGCATAATAGTTTGATGCACTCTCCACAATCTTTCAATCAACTTTCTCTACGGCAACAACTTATGCTTCAGGCACAACAAAATTTGATTTCTCCTTCTGTCTTTGATATTGAGCGCAGAAGACTTGGGATGCTTTTTAATGATCGAAACATGAGTCTTGCGAAAGATGGCCAGTCAAATTCCGTAGATGATTTAGGTCCCAGTAATGGATCACCTGCACAAGTTGGTTCCCCAGTGGTGTCCCATCCAGACTCAGATGTGTTCTTTAAGGTATCATCTGGTCACGTAATCCACATTGTATGTATTCAGTAAATAGTTGCCTTGGGCTTTACTAAATTATTTGCGAAACTTTGTTATATTTGAATTTGTCTTTTACAGCAACAAATTCAAAATAGTAACCAGCAGCTTCAACAATATTCTCAACATCCTCTTCCTAGCCAACCATCTGATAATCTCCAGCAGCAGCAAGAAAAAATTGGTCCCGGTCCTGGAAGCATGACTATGGAGGGAAATGTGTCCAATTCCTTACAAGGAAACGATCAGGTTTAAATTTACTGCATTTGTACAGTATTTATCAGCTTCAGTGCATATCTTGGTATTTTAATCAGCTTGTTTGTATTTAAGGCTCCAAAGTGTAAACTAGTGCGAAAGCGAAAGTCAGCATCATCTTCAGGTCCTGGTAATAGCTCTGGAACTACAAACACCACTGGACCACCTGCCAGTTCACCTTCAACACCATCTACACAAACACCTGGAGAGATGATAACAGTCTCAACTCTGCAACAAAATGCTCCTTCCTCTAAGTCATCATTTATGTTTGGTACTGATGGTTTGGGCTCACTTACATCATCACAAAATCAATTGGTCAGAGACTCTTCATTCATATTTTTTTAGGATAACTGAATACATCCATTGTCTGATTTGAGATAAACATCTTCTCAAAGCTTGTTTGTGGTATCCTAATACTGCACCTCGTTTTGTTGATAACTAGACTACCGTTTCTCTGTCTGTCACATTAAAAATTCTTTTTATTTACTCTACTACACTGGACTAAATATTTATTTGTAAATGTTTGCATGTGTCTTACCCCTCAATAAATAAAACATGGGAAGTTAAGTGTAAATAAATCAGTACCACTGGGTATTGGTCATCTTTGAGATTGGCGTTCCATTACTACAGTGGACGTGTAAGGTGTTAGAAGAAATAAGAACAAAACAAACCCAACCGACCCACAGGTCAGTTAGGTAGGCAGTTATAGTGTATAAATAGCAATATTATTACTGTAGTAAGGGTATTTTTGGAAACTTATTTTGGGGGAGAGGCAAGACTCTTAAATTCAGTGTTCACCTCTCTATCTTTGTGTATTCTTTTAATTCTTGGTACTGGTTGTATCAAATGGTATCAGAGCTTTGATCTCGGAGCTGTGGGTATTAAGAATTAACGCAAGTGAGGAAAATAGAGGACTTCAATGGTTAAGAAGAAAATAGAAGGAAGAGTGGAAATTATAGAGAAAATGTTGGAATCTGAGTCGGAGAGTGAAGATTCTGACAGAGAGAGCCCAAGATAGAAAACATGGTGAAGAAGATAGGTAATCAAGTGCAGGGAGGGTTATGAGGCTTGAAGAACAACAAATCAGCGACTAAAGGTGATAGAATGGAGTCGTAAGCAGAGTGGGTAAGCCTTGCATTACACGATTGCTGGAAACAGTTAGAGATACCCATTTAGTTCCGAATTGGAGGAGCCTTAGAGAACAGGAAGATGGAAGCAGTACTGGTTTCTTTTAAGCACGATCACTTAGTTGGTTCCTTTGGTGGGAATCTTGCAATCCAAGATCAATTTGGGAGGTTTTCAAGACTGCCATTGTGGACAGGTTTCAACCAGTTTTGCAATGCAATTGGGGCTGAAATAAGGTGCAAGTGGCTAATTTTGTTGATCAGATTGAAAAGTATGCGGGGGTGACACAAGTAATTGAGAAAGATTATTTGTAAGACGTGTTCTTGAATTGGCCTCAGGGAAGATGTGCGTGCAGAAGTTGTGTTATATGTACCAAAATCATTAGTTGGAGCCATAAATAAAGCATTTGTGGTAAAGGAAAAGTAGTAACAAAAATGATGGGAAATAGTGGGACTAGACTAGCTAAGCCTTATAGGAGTTTCAGAGGGATACAAAACAACAATGTGGGCAACACCAGCAAAACTATTATTAGGCAAAGATAGGCATATGGAGGAAATGCATCTATAGGATTTGGAGCCAAAGCTGCCAATAATGGAGGGTTTCAAAGCAAGGGTGAAACAAGGAGAATATTCTCAAATATTAGGGTAGAATAGAATAATTTTACTGCTTAGAGTACATCAAATGTGTATACACACACACACAATTTGAAAACTAATTTTGGAAATATAATAACAACACTTGATATAATCAAATCCCTATCATTTAGGGATATAATCAAATTCCTTTTATTCTGGATATAATTAGATGCCTATGATACAAGGATATTTACATTACGCACTTTAATTATAATATGTTAAATTTGGAATAATAAAATATGATTGTTGACATATATAAAAGCTGAAAAAAGCAGAAGTGCATGGGGGAAAAAATAGAATGTTTTAGATGTAACTCGAAGTTTAGTCAAGATTGAATATGAAAAAGCAAGTAGTTCAGAGTCATGGTTTTAGCAGGAGCAAGAGGGAGGGGAGGTGGAAGATTGTGACAGCCCATGAGAAGAAGAGAGGGAATTTCAGCTATCTTTACACTGTATTGCTGGATTCACATCAAGAAGGTCCCTTATTGCACATCAATTGGTGAAAGGGCTAGATTTGCCTTTTAAAGATACTCCCACTTATTTTTGTGGAAGTGGGGATCATTTTCAGACCAAGGATCTTGGAAATTTGTAATTTTTTTGGGCATAGAAGTTGCTCAATCAACGGAAGGAGTTGTAATTTCTTAGAAAAAATGATTAATTGTAAACAAGTTGATTGTCTCATGGATCCAGATTAGAAATTAATGGCATAACATGGAGAAGTCTTTGCTGACCCTGAAAGATATAGGAAATTAGTTGGAAAATTTATTTATCTCACTATTACTAGATTAGATTTGTTCTTTGCAGTTAGTGTTGTGAGTCAGTTTATGCAAAATCCTTGTATTGATCACTAGAATGTTGTCATTTGTATTTCGATATATCTCAAAAACGCTCTAGGACAAGGACTATTATATGAAGATAAAGGATATACCCAAATTGTTGGCTATTGTGATGTTGATTGGACTAGTTCTCCTATAGATAGATCCTGTACGATAGGATGTTGCTTGGAGGAAATATTATTATTTAGAAAAAATAAGAAGCAAAAAGTTACCTGATTATCTGCCGAAGCTGAGTAGAGGGCAATGACATCCCTCATGTGTGAGCTTATATGGGTAAAACAATTCTTACAAGAATTAGATTTTTGTGACATTCAGTCGAGGATTTATTGTGATAATCAAGCTACTCCACATTGCTTCCAAACCAATATTCCTTGAGAGGACTAATCATATTGAAATTGATTGTTATTTTATTTTAGAAAAGTTGTTGTCCTTCTCGTATGTTGTATCTTATGTATCCAAAGTTATTGTAAATATGAAACCCTAAGAGGGGAAAACACTCTCAAATTCATTCTAATATTCTTGTTTATCTTTTTCAAGTATTCCCATTCCAAATAAGTTCTCTATTGCTATCATAAAAGAGTTGTTGGATGAATTATTGGGGGTTGCAGTGTTTTTGAAACTTGACCTCAAAGTCGTTAATCATCAAATTAGGATGAGGGGTGAAGGTATGGAGAAGACAACATTCAGAACACATAGGAGACATTATGAATTTTTGGTCATTCCATTTGGTTTGTCTAAAGCCCACTTTACATTTCAGAGTTTGATAAATGATGTGTTCAAAGCCCCTTTAGGTTTCTGTTGTTCTTTTTATGATATACTAATATACAACAAGGATTTAATAGCTCATGTGGAGCATTTAAGTCAGGTCTCCCAAAAATAAAGTGATAATGAATTACAGGTCAAGAAGAAGTGCACTTGTGGTCAAAGAAGTTTATAATACTTGGGCATATTATTTCATCACAAGTAATTTTTGTAGATCCTAAGAAATTGGAAGTCTTATCACAAGTTTGAGGGGTTTCTTTGGCCTTACAGATTCAATAGGCACTTGGTGAAGGGATAAGGTAGTATGACTAAACCCTTAACTAAATTGTTGAAAAAGAGCAACTTCAAATGGTCATTAGAGGCTCAAGAAGATTTTGAGACAATTAAGCAAGCCATTCGAGCTTGCCTATTTTGGCAGTTCTAGACTTCTCAAAGCCATTTACTATCGGAACAAATGCATCTAGTAAAGGACTGGGAGCAGAATTGTCGCAATAGGGGACAGAAAGTGCAAAAGTGAAAGTAGAATCTGCTGGGCAATCGTTTCACTTTTATTACAGATCAAATTATTTTTGCAGGATCATAGGCTGCTGACAGATGACTAGCTCAGATGGGCAACCAAATTATTTGGGTATGGTTTTAACATTCAAGAGGATATCCTCAGGTCTGCCAATGTAACAAGCAATAAAGCTTTGTCTCCTGTTTGTTTATTACAACCTTTGCCAGTACCTTCACAACTGTGGTAAGATGTTTCAATGGATTTCATTGGGGGCCTGCCTAGAGCTAAGGGAAAGGGCACTATTTTGGTAGTGGTGGATAGGCTTACTAAATGGACTCATTTTATTTCCCTCAGCCACCCTTTTAATGCAGCTGAAGTTGCTGCCATTTATATTAAATGAGATTTCCCTCAACTGTTGTATCAGATCAGGATTTATGAGCCAATTTTGGAGAGAACTCTTCAAGAGAGAGCAGGAACACTGTTGAAGTGTAGTTTTGTATACCATCTACAAACAAATGGCCAGACTGAAGTGGTTAATTGATGCTTAGAGACCTATTTACAGTGTACTGCAGGAACTAAACCAAAGGCTTGACCAGATGTTAAGTTAGTAAGGTTTTGGTTCAACACTGCATCCAGTTCAAGACTACACCAAAGGCTTTGTCCTCGAATTTATGGTCCTTTTCAAATTTTGGATAGAGTTGGTTAGGTAGCCTATAAGCTGAATTTACTGGAGGATTGCAGGATTTACCCAATATTTCATATCTCTCTCCTCGAGGAAGCCTTCAGCCACCACAACTTGTTCAACCTCTACCCATAACCTTGGCTCGTGACATGGAGCTCCAGGTTCAACCAGCAAATGTTTTGATCAGGTGGCACAACCTCTTCTACAACAAGCCTTCATCATTTTCGCCTTGAGGACAAGGTGGATCTTTTAGGAGGGGGAAGCGTATCGTTAGGAATACAAGGCTTATTACTTAAGTGTACTCTAGAAGAAATAAGAGCAAAGCAAATCTAACCGGCCTACAAGTTAGTCAGTTAAGAAGTCATAGTGTATAAATAGCAATGTAATTTACTGTAGTAAGGGGTTTTTTGGAAACTCATTTCGGGAGAGTGCTGGGACTCTCAAATTCTTAGTAATCAATACAAAATCACATAATTTTTTTGCTCTCTTTACCTTGTGTATGTCGTGGTGTAAATTCTTTTAATTCTCAGTACCAGTTGTATTGTACTGTAGGCATGGAAAACTAGACAGTGTAAATGGTAATATGAGACATTCTTATCTCCTGATGAATCATCTATTTGCAGGCTCATATGGATCATCTCGTGGGTGATGGATGTTTGGGTGACAATATTGAGCCATTCTTATCTCCCGATGATAATAACATCACAGAAAACGTTTGTAAAGGTATGGTAAATCTGATAGATGAACAAACGCTTTGTGGTTTAAATTTTCTGATATGACTGTATTGATAAGACTAAGAATTCAAATTCAAATGATTGATTGTACACTAGGATTAGGTTTGAAGGAGATCAAGCGTATAATGGCAGGTTCACATAAAGTTGAGTGTTGTCACTTCTCCTCAGATGGAAAACTTCTTGCTACTGGTGGCCATGATAACAAGGTAAGTGCTAGATTGATCTAACTTTAACTATGAAATGATCTCCATTTCATTAGAATTGTTGCATTTAGTGGTTGTAGGGAGAAGTTTTTGTTTTTATTTGAATTAGTTGTACTGTTAAATATAAAACCTGGACTGGCTTTGTTGGTTTGACACGTGAAGCAGTCAGTTAATAACATTGATGAATAATTTTTCTGCTTTGTCTGGTTCAGGTTTCTCTGTGGTGCACCGAATTGTTTAACCAGAAATCTACTCTTGAAGAGCACAGTGAATGGATAACTGATGTTCGATTTTGCCCAAGCATGCCGCGTGTTGCTACATCCTCAGCAGACAAAACTGTTAGGGTTTGGGATATTGATAATGTAAGACAATTTTCTCTTCAACCAAATAAAAAAAGTTTATGTTTGTTGTGTCTTTT
>Ga0209389_1005983_pt1 | contig 10480 bp, 5 predicted proteins | sample CowpearedBW_FD_187526 | JGI IMG/M metagenome (GOLD analysis project Ga0209389, IMG submission 187526) | Root nodule microbial communities of legume samples collected from California, USA - Cow pea red BW (SPAdes) (version 2) | ecosystem: Host-associated > Plants > Roots > Nodule | place: USA... | reverse complement strand
TTAAAAAAAAAAAAAAATTGATGTGAACTACGAAAGTTTAAGTTTTATTAAAGTGGGAACATGTTTTTCTTATATGTAGTAACAAATCGTAAAAGTAGAAAATTTCACTAATCATAATTTATATTACATGATGATAAAAAATTTATCATATTATAGTTTAATCCAATTAAATATTAAATTTTATTTTTCAACTAAAAAAATTAGCATAAAAAATTATACATATTTAGAAACCATTACATATTCACATCTTAATATAATATTTAATCCTAAAACCCTAACCGTAAGTCCTAAAATCCTAACTTCTAAATCTTAAATCCTAAATGTTAAATACTAATAATTAATGAAATTAAAAAAATATTTAATTTAGTGAACAAACAATTCGATGACTAATTACAATGCTATCCATATTTAGCGACCACCGCATTTTCGATCACCGATTAAGGCGTAAAAAGACTATACTTAGCAACCAAATATTTTTTAATTATTAATCACCATGTAATACATATTTAGTAACTACCAAGTTTTCAGTCACTAATTACAATGTTATCTATATTTAGCGACCACCACATTTTCAATCACTAATTCAAACATTAAAAAGACTATATTTAGTGTCCAAATATTTTTGAGTCGTTAATCACAATGTAATACATATTTAGTGACCACCAGGCCATATACATGATAAAAAGACTAATACAATATTTATTTTTCGGTTGGTAACGTCATTGCTAAAAACTCTTCGTCTATTTGTATAAAAATAGTCATTGATTTAGCGACTAAATTTTAGCAAAAAAAAAAAAGAGTTTAGGTCATTATTTCAATCACTAACTAAATTTATGTAGGTAGCATTATAATTAGTCACTATGTTGGACACAGATCATGACAAATATAATTTGGTGACTAAATCAGTCGTTAAATATTATTCGGTCACTATAAAACACTTATTTCTAGTAATAAGATCAAATTCACCATAAACGAACAAAACATACTAACATCAAGTTTGATTTTCTTCATACTAAAAAGAAAATTAAAGTGCAAAAGATTAGTATAAGGAGAATTAAAGTGATATGTTTAGCAAACCCATTATGACGAGCCATTGGTGTATGGAGTTACTCAATGTTGATTTTCGATAGTAAGTATTTGCTAACATTGATATGGAAGGAGACTTAACGTGGAAAATTATCGAGTTTTTCCTTGTTTCTTATTCTTCATACAGTGAATTGACTAATGACAACCTCTACTTGATTTGTTTGATAGAAATTTTCTGATGGACACTGTTTATTGTCCGTTAGTGTGTGTTTATTGTTATCTAGTTAGTTTTAGTTGTAGCAATTTTATATATACATGAATCTTACTAATTTAAAGTGAGTTGGAAATATATGTGTATATTCGTTATTGATCATTTATGTAATTCATTATTTTTAATTGGAGCATGTATAATAAATAAGAAAATATCTTATTAATAATCAATTTTAGTGACCAAAAGTGGTTAGTTACTATAATGACCAATTTAATACCAATTTATAAAATAAAAAAATTATTGGTTACTAAAATAATCACTATTATAAATAAAAAATTATATTTGTTACTAATTAATTAAAGATCAATTTAGAAACCAATTCCTTTTGTAGTAAAAACTATTAGGGACCAATTTATTTGGTAGCTAACTAATTTAGTGACTAGTTATAATTTTTTATTCATAATAATGATTATTTGAGTAACCAATACTTTTTTATTTTGTAAATTAGTATTTAAATTAGTTATTGTAGTGACTAACAACTTTTGATCACTAAAATTAGTTGTTAATGAAATATTTTCGTATAATGCAATATGTGCATTCTTGTATTTATGTTAAAAAGAAATTTATACAGAATAATTTGTTATTCTTTTAATTTATTTTTCCGTCATTACATGTTAATTCTACATTTTCACTCCAGTATAGTGTTTAATATGTTTTTGTTCATGATTTTCGTTATCTTTAATACTATGACTTCCTTTGACACAGTTTGCATTTATAATTCTTTATGCCATCGTATACATAACTAAATAAACAAAAAACTTTGTATCTTTTAGTTACACACGTACCCAATTAATCAACCGGTTGAACTATTTTCGTACGAAATTAAATTTTAAATATCTATAACAATCAGAATGTATTTATACTTTGAAAATTATTGTGCACAGTAAATATATCAAGAGAATAGATTTGAGCTATAAATAAAATTGAAAGCCGAATTCATACTATCAAATTCTAAACTATACTCCGACAAAACAATCAATAAAATTGTTTTATTTACGCAGAGAGGTAGGGACATGAAGAATAAATTCTACGATTGTTACTATGTGTTTTGATGGCTATCACGTGTTCGGGAATCCGAATTTTTTTATCATTATTTTAAAAATACTAAAATTATAAATAACTGTTACAAGAATTTGAGTAGTACGTATCTAATCATTTTAATTTCAATATTTGATTAATGTTTGTAATATTTCAATTAAAGGATTAAATAGACGCGCATATGGTTTCATTTTATAGTAATATGAATATACACATTGATAGATGACTTCAAATAATATTGGCAAAATTCTTGCATATACTTATGCTATGAAATTTTGTTTAAAAAATTATCCGAAGAGTAAGTTGTAGGTTTGAAGTTTGATTAATCCTTTTGATAAAAAGAAATAAAAAATTAAAATTAAAATTTATTTTACTGATGGGTATGGTTGAAGATTTTACTAGAAATAGATGGTTATCCTGAAATCCATGAAACATGGAATTTTAATGATAAAAGTAGTTGAATGATGAAGAGTCAGAATTGAATTGAATTGAAAGACCCCACTTATATTGCAACAACTCGTGGCAGCTATAATGCATCCAAATAGACATAGATCATATTCTTCGCTGAAAGTGCTCGTACATGCACTCATCCACCGTTCAATTCACGAGAATGGATACATATCACAAAAATGCTTATTCTGAATACAGATAAAAAAATTAACAGTACAATCTCATACATTACAATGACAAACTGTCGGTTTGAAATAAATAATGAGATTTTGACCTTTATTTTAATTGATCTCTTTTATGTTTAATAAAGTTTTATGTACGTGATAAAATTAAATTATTTCAATTGAGTTTCTATTTAATACTTAGGTTGTCCTGTTTATAATATTTTTTTAGGTTAAAATATCTTTTTGTCCCAATTTTCGTCAAGTTTTATCAAATAAGTTTTAATTTTGGTTTTGTGTTCAAATAAGTCTCAAATTTCTTCAATTTTGTTCAATTGGGTCCTTTTTTGCTAACACCGTTTAAATCGTTAACAGCCATAAACAGTAACTATCACTTATCACTTCGTAGTTTTTTTTTTAATTTTTTAATTTTTTATTTTTCTTTAATTATTTATTTATTTTTTTAAATGTCTATGAGGAATTAGGTTAGATTTTTATCCGCTTTGTTTTTCTGACTTTTCCTTAGGGGTCTTTAAAGGGAAAAATTAGGTTTTGTAAACGGGAGCTGTAGATTGAGTGGAGAGAAATATCGAGAGGCTAGGGTTGGTAGATGGGGTGTAAGGGAGGGAGAGAGATTGCACTGTAGGGGGGGATTTCTCCATTTCTGATGAGCACAAAGTGGCCTTCAAAGATTAGGTCTTCTCTAGTGTGTAGTTAGCTTCACTTGGGCAATCACGAGCACAAAGTGACTGAGATTGTTAAGTGAGCTTCTTGCACCATTTTAATTTTGGCATCTTTCTTGACCTTGTGTAACACTTATATGATTTTGCAATGAATACACTGATCTAATTCCAAGTCCAATTTCCAACTTTTGAATTCTGTTTATTTAGTCTTTGCTTGTTTTTTAAGCTTTTCAATCTTTACATTCTAAACTAGCTTAATTTCTTGTACTGCTTTCTAAGTTTTCAATTTAGTTTCACATTCTTGATTTTGTGGTTGAGCTTGGATTCAATATCTACACACAGTTAGGTTTCCTCTTGGAAATCACGTGACCCAAAATTGGGCACAATTTATCGAGATATCTTCTCTAGTGTAGATGAATTCACGTTCAGTCACTGCAACTGTTCCAAGTTTAGCTTCTCCCAATTCTACAACATTTTAAATTTCCTCTATTGCTTTCTGAGTTTCAATTCAGTTTCATGTTTATGTGTTAGTGAGTCAAGCATTGGTCAAATTGCACAATTCAATGTTTCCTTTTTAGGAACCAAGTGACCCCAAAGTGGACACACGTTCACGAGATGTCTTCTTTAGTGCAAAAGGGCTATAGTTTGATCATTAAAGTAGTTTTCAATTCATGTTTAGTTTTGCAGTGTTTAATTTTGAATTTTCTATTTGCTAGTCCCTTACTTAGTTATGATTCAGCACCAATTCATTTTCCTTGTCATTACTTTACTTTTTGATTGTAATCTATTAGGATTCATGTTTTTATTAGTTATTTTGGTAGAAAATTGCATCTCCATGCATGTTTAGTTTTTGTACCTGCATTAGTATAACTTGTGCATACCAAACATGCATTAAACTTGAATATGAATTTAACTGATTATAGTGGTTGTCAAGAGTTCAATTATGTTTAGATATTTTGCAGTACATTTGCTATCCCTTTATGCTTGAACATGCAACATTATCTTTTGAAATTTACTGGTGAACTTGAATTCAATTGGATGCGAATTTGACCAATAATTTTGTTGTTGTCATGTGCTGCTTTGCTATTGCCTTTAACGTTCGCACGTAGACCATTCATTCACAGTTTCTGTTTTGAGCATGCAATACATGTCAATTTTAATAAGAAATGATACATTAAGCATTTGAATTGCATACAATCAATGTTGTTAGTTAAACTTCATAGTTGTGATCATTTAAATTTGGTTTTACCTTATAAGATGTTGCACATCTAAAAACTATTGCAGGCCTATTCTTTCTTTTTGCTGCCACATGGTTTTGTGGTTACTACCATCTAAATTTAGAAGCGTTCATGGTTCCCAAGAGGGCATACACTGCATTTTAAGTTTTCAATTCCTTATGGTCATAATATCTTGAATTTCTAGTTTTCATGCATAATATTCTACACTTAGATTCTTCCTCATTCCACTTTAAGTATATTTTACCATTACTATTAGGTTCCATACATCATACCTTGCATTCATTCATATCTTAATTTAGTCTTATTCATGCATTTAGTTTAGCTTTTAATTGAAAATTCTATAGCTTCTTATTTTAATTTTCCCCTTTGTTTTCTTTTATCTTAAATTTTAGCGAGATTAAATTACGCAAGCTAGGCTTGATACACACCATTTCCTTAGATTTGATACCCAAGGTTAATATACTTCATTAGGGAAATTTTGGTTTTGTTACTAAATTGAGTTAACACAATTTCATTTTGATTATTTGCATAAGTATGTATTGGTTCATTTTTCTCCATATTTATATGTGTTAGTAAATTGTTTGATATTATATCATCTATTCTACATATTGTGCCTTTATATTATGCTTGTTTAATTTATGAAAAAAATTTCTAAAACAAAATAATTACACTAAACCACATGCTTTTATACTCTATTATTATTTCTATATAAAATTATATATTATGTACAAAGTTATATCACATACACACACACACACAAATACAAAAATGACGTCGATCCCCTTGAACCTCGACGTCAATTGTTGAAATGACATCGGCTCAAGAACCCCGATGTTATTTGACGTCGACCCCCCATAACCTCGACGTCAATTAATGTCTATGATGTCATATCCAACGTTATTTGATGTCTGGTAAGCAAAACTCTGACGTAAATTAACGTCTAATAAGCTAAGCCTTGACTTCAAAATGCTTTTAACGTAATAGCGCGATACCCATTACAGTGCATTGTTCTTTCACATTCCTATTCCCCACTAATGTAGTGACGACGACAAACCTTGCGCGGTGAGTTTAGAATCATTTAAACTCAAATATTTCTTGATTTCTTGCTTCCCCACCATCATTCTTGTGTTTTGAACCGATTATTTTAAGGATTTTCAATGTTTTAGCCTCTAACGCTCCCTTTGTAGCAAGGACGACGAAGAACCTTGCAAGCGACGATGGTGAGAAAACTAAGCTTAGTTGGGTTTTATTGAACTCAAATGCATGGCTTGTGGAGTTTTACGAGGTTGAAGTATACTATGCAAAGTCTCCTAGAAAGCTTAAAAAGGTCCACATCCTCGAATTCAAAGGGTACTCATCCTAAGAATGCATCAAAACTTGCATTAAGAACCAAAATAGTGGGGCCAAACACACATCCCCATTTTTGGTGAATTGCAATATTTGGTTTGATTTGATCAGTTAGGCTACTAAAATCCCATGTCTAGGACCTTCCAACAGTTAGATCATGCTTTAAGGCATACCACGAGACAAGCATTAAGCACAAAACAAATTAGTGGAAATCATAAACATCTATAAATTAATTGCATAAAGGAAAACAAAAAAAAAAAACTTATATCAAAGTATGAAAGAGATACAATGCCCAAATTGTCTTTGTTTTGAACACAAGTCCCCAACAACGATGCCAAATACATGTTACAAGATTGGGAAATGTATCAAATTGTACAAGTAATAAAGTGAAAAGTCCAACTATTGTTTCCAAGAGACGTTTGAAACACTTGGTAAGTCTTGAAATTATAACTCAATTAGACAATAAAAATTTCACAAAAACAAAAATAAAACTCGTTTTTGTATTTTTATCAAACATATAGTATGCAAAATATATGATAAAGGATTCACTAGGATTGAGTTTCATGATCCAATTGAAAGAGAAAACACCATACAATATTCTTCTAATTCCTACTCTAGCATTCACACCTTATGTAACAAGCCCTAATGTCTTAGCGACAAGTGTAAACTTGAATAAAAAAAACCTTAATGTCTTAGCAATTTTTACTACAAGTTCGCATTAATGATCAAAATTCTGATGTTATGAATGACCAATGATGTACTCTATGTTTAGATACACAATCAATTAGTTGTCTACCCTAGTTTAGGTTCTAATATCGTGTCCAATAATTAGAGACCCATAAATAATTATAACGCAGTTAAACAAGAATAGAACATATGAGTGATGAAAAATAATTATATTGAATAGTGAAATTCACAAAGAGCTAAGAATACATTACACCCAAGCCTCATGAATAAGGGAGTTAGTTACTCCTTAACATTCTGAATACAATAATAATGATGAAGATGAATGCCTCCAACCTTTAGAATGCACCTATACATTCTTTTCCTCTCTCCCCCAAAGGGGGGTTCCCCAAAAGGGGTTTCTTTTCTGCTTGAAGGGTTGTTGTTTTTTACCTATACCAAACCCTTATTTATAGATTTTTTTTTACTTGGACTAGGTCTGCATCTTTGTACTTGATTTTTTTATTGAATATCCTGAATATTTATCTTTTAATCTTATGAGATTCCTTATCTTTGATATATTCTTCAAATATTCTGATTTGTAATCGAAGTAACCAACTCGGTGGATAACTAATTTTGTTGATATATTTTTTTAATATTCAGTAATCTCCACTGATTATGTTGATAATCTTTTTAAATCTTTAAGATTTCCACTTATCTACAAATATAAAACAAATATTTTTATTTTCCAAATTTATTAAATAAAACTTGAAATATTTGAAAAGATAATAATAAAATAACAATAAAAGATAAAAATAAACAAAAAGTAAACATGATAAAGCTAATTATCATGTACAAATATTGAGCTTCATATTGATGCAAGCGGTGAAAGGGATGAGATAAACTTGCCTGTGATTAACTTGAAATATTTGAAAAGATAATAATAAAATAACAATAAAAGATAAAAATAAACAAAAAGTAAAACATGATAAAGCTAATTATCAGGTACAAATATCGAGCTTCATATTGATGCAAGCGGTGAAAGGGATGAGATAAACTTGCCTGTGATTCTCTATTATGATTGGGTTAGCTTTGAGGTCCGTGAGTATGTCACTAGCAGAAGGTATAAATGTTCTCAGTGACGATATAGAGCATTATGTCATAAACCTTCAGATGTGCAAGGGGAATGAGCATGTGTGTCACAACTTTGCACATTAGGATTCCTTTCAAAGACTTTCAGGTCGACGTGTTACGAGAGTTAAATGTGGCACTGACCTAACTGCACCTGAATAGTTGGGTTGCTATACAAGCTTTACGGATTTTATGTAAGGCGTTAAACTTGCCCCCAACTTTGGTGTTGTTGCTTCACCATTTTTGTACTTGCCCTAACAAGAAGAAGAGATGATTGTCCCTGATAAGTGTGTCTAAAAAGTTGCTCTTCAAGTTGTTTTCAACCTCATATAAGGGATTCAAAATAGTTTTCTTTAACATCGCGACAACGGAGGATGGTGAAAAGCAATTTTTTATGTTTAAGATCGGCCAAAATTCCCTCTATATTGGACTCAATCTCTTGCTCGGTTAACTTCATGGACGATATCCATGATGACTCTTGAGGAGGTGTTGAAGCTAGAAGTACTCGATCAACTTCCTCACAAGCTCCCAACCAGATAACTCCTTAACTATTATAAATGTCCCCATATGTGGAGTTAGGGTTTTGGTAAGTAGATTTCCTTCTTTCATTTTTTTTTTCAACTAGGTTCTTACTTCTGGCAAATTTTTGGTTGTGTTCCAAATACCATGGCTTCTGTTAATCCGGAGAAGAAGGATTACTATTATCAGATGTTGAAGAAGCATTCGACATTGGCGAGCGGTTCAGGAACTGCCTAAGGCAACCAAGGTAGTTCCTTTGCTAGTCTTACTCTTGATGTTCAAGTGGCCGGAAGGGTTGTCAATGTTGAAGGGACAAGCTATTTTGTGATTGAGCTTTCCCCTTTGAAGAATATTCCTTCAATGAAATATGATCACTACGATGAACGAAAGAAAAGGAAGATGTTGCGGCGCCATGGTGAAAATTCTTTTCCAGTCGATCACCCAAAAGAAGTTATCAAGGCGATGGTGAGACCTTGACACCTTTGGCAGAAGGGATCTTTGGAACCAAGCTTAGGCTGAGTGAGAAGGTTTTCTTTAACCTCAACAAGATTGAAAAATAACTAAAGAAGGGCCTTTTTGAAGTGGAGGCAGTCGACACACTTTTCAAATTGAGTGTTTAAGTTGTGTTGTTGAGCCAAAATGTTGTTCTTAAGAGAGTCGATGAGAGGTGTCCCAGAAAGAAAAAGAGCTCACAAACTCGTGCTAGAACTTGGAGGATGCTTTGAAGGCCAATTCCGCTCTTAGTGCACATTAAATGATGTTGTGGGTGCTCATGTCAATTGCTCAAAGGCCAAAGATGGTGTGTTAGCTAAGCTATCAACCTTAGCCGAGGATGAAAAGTGTTTGACTAACGAGAATCAATGCTTGTAGAGTGACATTGACGACCTCTTTCTAGGGATCCAAATGGACAAGGAGTGCATGGAAAAGTTGATCAAGAAAAGGACGAAGCTAGCTGTCGAGCTAGAAATCACCGAATGTGAGGTCATGGTGCTACATGAGGCATGGTCAACTGATCAACACATTATACGATGCGTTGGCCTTAAACAAGAGGTACATCACCTTGATCTCTCGACTATCTCTTCAAGAGTTGAACCTTGTTTGTAGGTTTGGATACCCACGTGTGTCAACTTGTTCTCTTGAAAATCTAACAATTTGCTCATTGTAGGGGATGATGAGGTCTTCTGTTATGTCCATTTTTAGGAAGTTTTTCCAATATAGGATATTGACTGAGCTGCCTTGGTCGATCAAGATCTTACTTATGGAATAGTCAACCAACTCAATCGAGATAACCATTTGATCGTCTTGGTTCGGGTCAGGCACTTTGAAGTCTTCATTGAAAAAATTATAGGAGGCATGCTTTTAATTATTTTCTCCACAACATTCACCATTTTAAGCATTTGGATGTCTCTTTTAGGAAAAGGTCGTGTGCCCTCCTCTAGCGAAACCCCCATAAATGGTATTCCTACTCTTGCTTTGGCTTCTTCATTAGGGTTGCTCCTTACGACATTTGTATCGTGAGGCTGCTCCTTTAGGGCTTCTTCTTTGTTTTTGGCTTTAGTCACTTTTAACAAACTTCTTCAAGTGCCCGATTTGAATCAATTCTTCTATCTTATCTTATCCTTAGATTTTGAGTCTTGATTCTTGGCGAACGAATTCTTCTCTGGGCCCTTCCTTTCACCAGCTACTTTCAATCACATTTTCTTGCAGAAGTCTCTCAAATTTTGAAGCTGCATATACTTAGTGGCTCTTTGTCTCATTTTGTCTAATTCTATGGCGTGCTGCATACATAGACTATCAGCGAACAATCCTAGTGTTAGGCAGCGACCATTAGAGATGGCAAATAAACCCGTCCCCGTGGGTATTGCCCGAACCCGTCCCCGTTTTGACGGGGAATCCCCGCATTGACTGGGTATGGGTATGGGTATGGGGAATCCCCGACTTTTTCAGTTGGGT
>Ga0209389_1005970_pt1 | contig 10486 bp, 11 predicted proteins | sample CowpearedBW_FD_187526 | JGI IMG/M metagenome (GOLD analysis project Ga0209389, IMG submission 187526) | Root nodule microbial communities of legume samples collected from California, USA - Cow pea red BW (SPAdes) (version 2) | ecosystem: Host-associated > Plants > Roots > Nodule | place: USA... | reverse complement strand
TATGGGAGAGTCTGCAGTAGAGAAAGGCACCCTTAATGCCCAATGATGTTGTTGTGTATGTAGTTTTATTGATGAGAACGTTTTATTTAAGCTTGAATTACTGGTCAATTATATATATATATATATATATTTTTTTTCTTTTTTTTCTTTTGACCTAGAATAATTCGTGATTGGTCATACATATGGAATTGGTAGGTTTTCCCATTCAGATATCGTATGTGGGATGTCAGTTCAGCTAAATTATTTTGGGGTCCAACATATCCTGACAGCTTCATGTAAGTTCCACCAATTAGTATGTTAATTGGATGCAAGCTAGGGCAGGTTAAGACAATGTATGATGAAGCTATCCTGACAAACTGGTATTTGATTGCTCACGGGGAAATTGGAATTGAAATCAATCAGATGGGCAAGAAATCTTGGAAGTTGTTTAGAGTGATAGGATTAACATTAGATATTAAATATAACTAAACTTGGGGCCAAGAGATGATGCAATTAAATTTTGTATTTGAAATTTTCTAGTGCTTTAGCTTTTGAAGTAGACAATCAAGGATAAGATTGATTGGAGGAAGCTTTTTGTTTCCCTCTCTGGTGTGGATGAAGAAACAAACTGTAAATTAAATCGTTTTCGTAAACTTATTTCCCTTTACATTTTCAATTTTTATGCCCCGTTGAGTTAGAAATTTGAAGTAGCTGCAAGCACTTTTAAGTTTCGATCTTTGAATTTACGTATTTGTTCTATGTTTAAGATGTTGGATTCCTGTCCTAAGGCTTTCATGACTGTTATTTATTGTTATTCTAAATCCTTCATGTGGTGTGGTCTGTCTCTTTTCATTCATATCTCGCTTTTTTTATCCAGTTGTTCTGTTAAGATGTTTGGGTTCTCTTTGTTTTAAGCTGTGGATGATAGGATCACTATGAAATAGCAGTAGTTTTGTAAAAAGTAGCACTGTGCAGAGCACTTACGTGAATTTATTGGAGAAATGAAATGAAATATTAATTTAGAATTAGAAGTTAATTTAATTAAGGACATTAGTGTCTTTCTCAAGGTTTCATCAACAACCTTAAGGTTACTTTAAGCTATATTGATTCTTTAGGAAGACCAATGGTAAGAAGCCAGATGGAAGAATTGGGATGTGTGCATATTATAATAAAAGCCTTTACATTCTTTTGTTGTGATTTGTTGTTACTGGTGCATCTTATTCCTATTGTATGTTGTGCTGAAGTTTGAGGAGTCATATAAGTGATTTAAAAGCATCAATTAGGAAGACCTAAAATATTCCTTTGGATGCATTTGTTAAAAACACCAATTCAACTGAGAAATGTTAGAATAGCCATGGAATAGAATCTGAGCAAGCTCACACAAGGTTTGATGGTTAAGACTTTTTCCTATTCAAGGAATGACTGAGTAACTGAAAGAAAAAAGGATATACAGAGAAAGGCCCTAGAAGGACCATGGAACCATATCCTTTTATCTGGTCATGAAGAAAAATAAATAGAGTCTAGGAGTCCCAAAAGGGTATCAAATTAAAAGAAATCCTTGTCATTTAAATTTTGAAATAAGTTGAAAATCCATGAAAACCAAAACAAATATTGGAGACTGAAAATTGTGAGCAGGAGAATTTTGAGATTATAGGTGATAAAGGCATGGAAAGGCACAATGTAAAGGGCAATTCCTTTTATTGAGTCGTTAAGCCTCCTTCAGTGTAAGCAAGTATTTAAAGGCAGCATGCATAGCCTTGAGGGAAAAATTTTCAATTACTATATTGAGAGTCTCAAAAACAGTTGTGGCATAATTCTTATTTGGATCTAAAACATACTTAAGATTATCTGGTGTCACCCCATGCCACACTCTGGCATTCTCTACTTTTTATGCTGCATATTAGTTTTGTAAACAATTTTATCAGTTGTAGTATATACATCAGCACTGCTAATTTTTATTTTGTGAATTTAGATTTCTTGAGTTGTGTAACTAAATAACTACTTAATTTGTTATAATTTAATCAAAGCAACAATCTGTTCATATTTTAACTGAAACTTTGATTTAACATATTTTAGTTGCTAATGAATAGAATCTAGATTACTATGCTATTTATTATTGTATAGTGTACTTCAAGTAGAGAAACTGATGGGGATGACATGGAGGTATTCCTGTGCCTGCAGATGATTGATTTCTTTAAATAATAAGTTTCATTGTTTTTATGAGATTAGCCTGTACTCATTATAGTTTCTTGTCTGCTTATTAAATGTAAATACGTTTTAATGATCACATGACAGTGGAACTGTATGGCCAACTTTTTTCTGATGATCTGATCTTGCCTCAACTGATTCATTCTGGTGTTTGGTATTTGTTACTACAAGCGCACCAGTCGTAATTGAACTGTTTCACAGATTTTGAAAATTTCCAATGTTATAATTTATCCCAGGTTGTGTCTCTGCCACATAGAAAACACCATGAATTTTGCAGCATCATTTTGCAGAAGATTGAATGTCAAGGAACTTGTGACAAATGTTCCTGTGTATAGAAGCACCAGTGGTATAGCCTCATTATCCTATATTGGCTACTGTATGATGTCTTTCTAAAGTAGGCTAGACTAATGATTTTTTGACCCATTATTGTAGATGTGTCTGGAGAAGGTTTGAGTATGGTGTTCAGGCGTTGGGCTTCCAAAAAGACTGCTGGTTCTACAAAGAATGGACGGGATTCAAAACCCAAGAACCTTGGAGTGAAGAAATTTGGTGGGGAGGTATTTGTTTTACACTTTTGAGTTCTAATTATTGCCATGCAGGTAGAGGAAGTGTGAACTGAATCTGGATGTTCTGAACATGGTTCATTGACTTCTTCATTCATGATGTAACTCTTCTCTTATTATGCAGAGGGTGATACCTGGAAATATCATTGTTCGACAACGTGGTACTCGTTTTCATCCAGGAAACTATGTGGGACTTGGGAAAGATCATACTCTGTTTGCATTGAAAGAGGGATTGGTGAAGTTTGAACGGAACAAGCTGACTGGTCGCAAATGGGTGCATGTTGAGCCTAAAGAAGGCCATGTTCTCCACCCTTTGTATGCAAATGCATCTGTTTCTGAAGTAAAGGTTGCTGTGTAAGTCTCACCAACTTCAGCCATGATAGAAATTTTTTATCCGCTCATAGAATTCAACTTACCTTCTTTAGCTTATGTGAACACCTAGATGTTGTCACTCTGCCCCAATTTTTTACCTTTAATTGAAAAATGGGTTTGTGGCTGGTACATACTCTTCTATTAGAATTATTTAAAAGAATGACTCTAGAAGGAAACATGGTTTGGTACTTAAACATGCTTCGGAGTTGCTCTTTTTTGTTGTTGTTTAACTATGTCCGATTATTAAGTACAATATTAGCTAGCATAGCAACATTTACTTTGGTTTCATAATGGTATAAGTAAGACTTTGAGGGCCAAAGTAATTTGTTAGCGCACCAAAGAAAGGTGTTTGCACGGTATTTAATGTAAGCATATGTTCTTGTAACTTTTTGCTGTTGTGGATGATATTACATAAGCTATATTAACAATAAAATATTTCTTATGAGGTGAGTAATGTATAATAATAAGATTCAATTGTTGAATTTAAACTATCCTATTTTTGTTAAATAGTGGGTTCTTTCATGAACAACAGTAAAATAGTCATTAATTTTTAACAGAAAATCACATCTACAAATTACAACTGGAGTTCAACAGTAAAATAACCTTTGAATTGAAAAAAAATCTCAATACATCTTATGAAATTTTTATTCATCATCCATTTTTAAGGCATATCATCAATTAACTTCATCTATAACGGATTGTCTAGAGGGAAACAAAGAAATGTCAAGAAAAGAAAACTCAACACAAAAATCCAATTCTTGTCACTACCATGCAAGAAAGACAAAATTCTGAAGTTGTAGTTTTAGAATATATGTCCCGTGTTAAGAATGATTATAAGAACGTGAAGGAGAAGGAAAACATTATTTTGACACTCATGTAGCAAGTAACATCCTGTTGACAACTGTGATATGACATCATCTGGTGTTATGTAAAAGGGCAAAAAAGTGAAAAATAAAAAGAGCAAAAAACATAAAAGGGCAAAATTGTTTACTGTGAATGAAAATTGGAAATCTGAAATGAACAAGGGGAAAGGGGAGGGAGCGTGAAAGATCTAACCGTGGTTGTTCTAAATGTCGTCGGTGGCATCGTTTTAGGTGTTTGGAGGAAAGCAGGAGAAGTCCAAAATGAAGTGAGAGTTGTTGAAGTGGTGTTTTAAGGCATGTGTTTGTGTGGTCGATGGTGAGCATCATTGCAATAGGTTGTCTCCTAGTGTCATTTGTAGGCTACCTTTGGAGTCACGGGTGGTGAGTGAATGTGAGTGTGTAAATCTGAATTTGGTGGAGGAAATATAGTTGTAGAACACTCCAAAACCGATTTGTTTGACATTGATAAACCTTATTGTGGCCTAATATTATGCAAAAATATTTCCTCGATGATACAAGATAGTGTAAAACCAAAGTAATCCAAGGAAAGACCAGAATTTTGAGTGAATGTGAGTGTGTAAATCTGAATTTGGTGGAGGAAATATACAGTACTAACTTTACTAACAATGCAATGAAGATGATTAATGAAGTTATTACTAACCATGCAAATAACATAAAAAAATGCGTGTGAAACTATGAACAAAGTGTTCTTCATTTTGAATTAGACATTCTAATGAAAGGAATGATCATTTGAATGCTTAGAATGCATGAATAGATGATATGGAAGATATCTTAAGTTTTGGAATGAAATGACACGGTGCAAAAAAGTGAATTTAGAAAGTGTTTGATCAAATGCCTATATGAAACCCTAATCTATCACAGGTGTTTGTGAGAATGCTTAAATGAACTAAGGTATGATTTTTACAAACGTGCTTCAATCTATTAGAGCAACTAGAAAATTTATTTAGAACTCAATAAAATGAACTAAAACACAAAATCATGGTGAAAACAAAAGAATTGAAAATTGGTGCAGAGGTGCTGATGTAGGTTCTTTTAGGTTTTGTGAAATATGATGTTTGATTTTGACGATGACGGACTCACAATTCAATGTCGGATTCGAGTTTTGATTAGAAGAAAATCTTCGTGAAGCCTCCAATCATCGATCTATCGTGGAAGATCAATGAGTCTCGCGGCGGAAATTGATTCTTAGTGGAAGCGGCATGGTTCTCTCTCGATGGAAACGACGTTTCCTCCGTTCAACACCTTGCGACACTCAACGCTCACGCTCTCACTGTTTTGGGGCAACCCGACGAGGTAAAAACCTCATCTAAGGTTAGGGTTACTATGACAAAAAGGGGGAAAAACTCCACACTCTTATTCATCAAAACTGAAAATTATAGTTTGGTGGCCTGCCTTTTATAGGAAGAAGAAGGCAGGCATGATAAAGATAAACGGAACTGAAAACGGGAAAAGGAAAAACCTTAACGGCTAGGTAACCTTGTACAAACTTTGTACAAGGGTTTAAGAATTCTAGGAGGTGTGGGCATTCGTCATGGGAGGAGGAAGAGCCTGAACCAAATGGCTACCTAAAGGGTTTGATGGTGAAGAACCCTAACTTTTGCCATAGACCTGTTTCTGAAGAATATGGAAGCCCTTCCACCCTCATATACGCAAAATAGATCACATGCCTTCATCAAAATGTAATCGGATGTTTCCAATTAGAGCCAATAGATGATGGTTTGTTGATTTGGTGTTTGGAGAAGACTAATTAGGCTGCTGGAAGAACCATTATGCAAGCCCAAAAGATGTTGCTCACTTATGATGCATAAGAGACGCTGATGCTGGCCAAATGGAGGCAAGGTATTTGGCCTGCTGGAGGACATTGGGTCTCCCAAACACGTGAAAATGATAATAAACTTTGAGGCTCATTGAATTGGGCCTACTCCCAATGGATAAATATTTGTTAAAGTGGCATACACATTAAAATGCCTAAACATTAGGTTGATAGCAAAATAAAGTCAATAATAATGGCCTAAAAGTACAAGGCCCAAAACATTTATTTAATTATTTAAAAAAATAATGAAAATGAGCTTAAACATTGGCCCAAGCTATAAGGACTTTGGGTGATTTCTATCATCCTCGTCCTCTTGAAGAGGATCTGTCCTTAGATCAAGAATGTTTCTCATAGCCTATAGCTTAGGACGCTTTGTTGCCTCCCGAATCAATTTTTTTTTTCAATAAGCATCAAAGAGGGTTAAAATCAACTTTAATTTCCCATGAGAAAAGCTTCTAAAAAGTTCCCTAGACGACCTTGTATTATGAAAAATATTTCCATTAAAGTCTAAGAGGTCCTTATAGTGATATCTACTAACTTAATTGTAATCTAGGTAACATTAACTCAAAGTGTTGCTAGGAAATATTGGAAGAGTTTAAAATATAGAAGAATAGAGGTGTAATTGAAAAATTTTCAAAAGAGAAATTTAAAATTGAAAAGGAAGGTCTAATATAAAGAAAAAAGTTTAAGGAAATCGAGACTCCCTTTATCATTCTTGTCTTTGTTCAGGGGTGAATTGGAGGTAGTGTTATTAGCCCTTCCTCCTTAAGTAAGATTTCCTCTCTTTCTCTTCTCTCATTATCTTCTTTTTCTCTTCCAACTCTTTTCTTTTCTCTTCACAAGCTCTTCTTCTCTCCTCAATCTCCTTTTCTTTTTTGTATTTCTTCTCCTTTTCTGTCTCATCTTGTTCTCTTTGTTTGTCCTCTCTTTCAGCTAATTTATTAATTTCCTTTTCATTTGCTCTTAATTTTTCTACCCACACTTGTTCTCTTTCTCAATCCTCTTTCTCCCTCAAGAGCATTTTCTCAATCAAGAGCCCTTCAAGTTTTTCTTTAAACTCATACCCTTTTAGAAAGTTCATTTTTATGTTTAATGGATGATTTTCCTATGTAATGAATTTTCTAATCTCACACATTTGCTCTTGGGATATTCTAAATGAAGCAAGAACAAAATTATGTCTCATGCATGTTTTTAAACCACTACAATCCTCAATTGGGGGTTTTCTTGCTCTCTCCACTATATATTGCTAATCTTCCCACCACTCTCTAACATGTCCTACTAACCTAGAAATGCACAAACTAAAAATGTAATATTTACTACTTCTAGAAAAGAAAGGATGCAACTCTTCAATTTTCCTCTCCCAAGCCAAATATGATAATGCACTTATGTCCTCACCAAAGAAAGGAATGTCACTCTCCAATCTATGATGCATCTCATTCTCCAAATGGCTACCTAAATGAAAACTACTATAAAAAATCATATTTCTTTTTCAAGGAATTTGCTCAAAACAATTTTCGAAAGATTTTGGGGTGAAATTTCTAAAAAGAAATGAAAGTGAAAGCTTTCTATAGATATTCCAGCAAAGGGTGATGAGTCACTTGGATAGGCTCAGGAACTAGGCCTTTCCTAGCTAGATTCCATTGTCCACTTTCACAAAGACTTCTCAATAAAAATTTCAAAACGAAGCTTGAGTGTGTGAAAATTGTTTTCATTGTGAGTTAAAGTCCTAATGACCCAACAAAGGTCAACTAGGTGAAAATCTTCGTAAGGCCTCCAATCATCGATCTATCGGTGAAAATCGATGATTCTCGCGGCGAAAGACTCTATTCTCAATGGAAGCGACGTTGTTCTCTCTTGGTGGAAACGAGGTTTCCTCCATTTAACACCTCATGACACTCAACGCTCAAGCTCTCACCGTTTCAAGATAACCTGACGATGTAAAAACCTCATATATGGTTAGGGTTGAGCTATGACGAGGGGAAACTCCACGCTCTCATTCATCAAAAGCTAAAAATTACAATTTGGTGGGCTCCCTTTTATAAGAAGTCAACCATGACAAAGATAAACGAAAGTGAAAACAGGAAAAAGTAAAACCCTAACGACTAGGTAACCTTGTACAAGGGTTTAAGGATTCTAGAAGGTGTGGACATTGCTCGTAAAAGGGTGAAAAGCCTGAACCAAATGGCTACCTAAAGGGTTTAAGAGGTGAAGAACCCTTACTGTTGCCATAGACCCATTTCTGGAGAATGAGGAAGCCCTTCCATCCTCACATACGCAAAATAGATCACATGCCTTCATCAAAACATAATTGGGTTATTTCCAATTAAAGCCAACAAATGATGGTTTGTTGATTTGGTGTTTGGGGATGCACGTGTGACACTGAAGCTTTTTGGAGAAGACTAATTGGGCTGTTGGAAGAACCATGATGCAGGCACAAAAGATGTTGCTTGCTTATTATGCATAAGAGACATTGTTGCTGGCAAAATGGAGGCAAGATATTTGGCCTATTGGAGGACATTGGGTCTTGGCCCAAATAGGTGATATTGATAATGAAATTTGAGGCTGATTGAATTGGGCAGTAGGCCCAATGGATGAATAATTGTTAAAGTGGCCCACAAATGGTCCATGAAGGAGAGCTTGACATGTGTTAGTCTCACCCTCATGAAAAACGCATCACTCATGTGTTGCCATGTGAAAAGGTGCTATATGAAACGTCTCTCCACTAGGACAATGACACATAGCCACTACCTTTATAAGAGAACTCTCCATTAAGGGTTTACCATGTGGCATGTGGGACGACTTTCGCTAAGCTATGCTTTATTAACTTAATTAATCACCCCAAGAGTTGCTTAAACTAGTGCACATGATGCTCCATACTTAAGCAAGATTATTTTAAACCCTACACTACTTGACCCTTCATACAAGGCTTAAAAAGAAACCTACACTACTTGACCCTTAATATAAGGTCTAAATATTCCTAATTATTAAAGATACTCCATTATGGCCCAAAAGAAGAGAGCTTTGCATCACCTTGGATAGATGCCTCTAGCACTTCTTAAAAGTGCTTGGCCATGGCTAGAGGTTTGCCATCAAGAAAACACGTCACTCTTAGGTGAAGACTAAAAGGCCAACTTTTTCTTAGAGATGAGTGATGAATGTTGTCACTTGATTGCTCAAGATAAGGCCAAAGATAGAACTCCACTCCTTGGAGGAGAGCTCACAGTAATATGGTTGAAACAATATATTATTTTACTTAAGTTGATCAACTAATGCACATGTCTTAGAGAACCCCTTAAATAGAGAGTTTAGGAACCTCTATGCAAAAAGAAAAAGTACAAAAAGGGTGCTATAGCAATTACAAAACCCTAATTCTAGAAGCTAGAAGGTAGGCTAACATAAATCAACAAATGGAATGAAATGAGCACTCCAAAGATGATTCTCAGCCAAGAGAAGGGAGGCGCAAGGACCACATGTACCACCATGGTACAAGTTACTTTATGTTTTATGCCTTTTCTCTCTCATCACATTTCCATGTGGTCCAATGATGCTTTGCCATGTGGGAACACTTTAATTTGTCTCCATTTGTGGCCATCTTACCCTAATCTGTCTCCATTTGTGGCCATCTCATCACATGACAAATAATTCAACATGTTGACTTGAGCCAAGTCAAATCTAGTCAACCTTAGTTAAGGTCAACAAGTCAACTAAGGTTGATCTAACTAAGCCAAGTTTAGGGAAATCAACATAATGAAATACTAAATAAAGACAAGGAAGAAGGATAAAAGTCTCTCCTCTAGTCATGCTTCTTTTGATCCTTCTTAGGAGAGCTTTCATTGCTTCTTGTGTTGTCAAGCCTTCATAAGGTGCTATGAAATAACTTTTATTAGGGGTGTCAAAACGGGCCAGCCCGGCCCGTTTTGGCCCGGCCCGTTTTTGGCCCGTATTAAACGGGCCGGGCCGGGCTGGCCCGAGATGGTAAAATGGGTTGCGTTTCTGAGCCCGGCCCGCAGGCTGGCGGGCTGACGGGCTGGCGGGCCGGCGCGCCAGTTTTTTCTCATCTGTATAATTTGTGGCCCAATTAGATTTTAATTTTTTTCATTTCAAATTTAGTTGACTGAATAATGTCCCAATTTTATATTACCAAAAGAAATTCTCCTGCAATTAAGAATACAACAACAATGATCTATTAAACAAGAAAATTATCACAACACAAACAGCCCTGCAATGGAACCAGAACGCTACGAAGTTGAAATGGAACCAGAACGCTGTGGGTGGAGGAGAAGTGAGTGCAGAGAAGAGTCGAGAAGAAGAGACGCAATCGCAGAGTGTGTGAGGTGTCTGGGCGCAGAGTGTGTGTGAGGGAGGGATACTGAAAAAATGTGCACGGCTGTTTTTTTTATTAAATGATACGGCCCGCGGGCCGGCCCGTTTTGGCCCGCGGGTTGGCCCGGGTTGACGGGCTGAATTTCTGGACCCGGCCCATGTATTTACTGACGGGCTAGCGGGCCGGCCCGTCGGGCCCGGCCCATTTTGCCATCCCTAACTTTTATGAATGTGCAAAACATGATTGATTTAAGCTATGGAATGAATCAAAACAGGAATTGGTTATGCAAATCAGTTCGAATAAAACATAAATAGAACATGGAAACTTAAACGAAATCAAACAA
>Ga0209389_1005969_pt1 | contig 10486 bp, 9 predicted proteins | sample CowpearedBW_FD_187526 | JGI IMG/M metagenome (GOLD analysis project Ga0209389, IMG submission 187526) | Root nodule microbial communities of legume samples collected from California, USA - Cow pea red BW (SPAdes) (version 2) | ecosystem: Host-associated > Plants > Roots > Nodule | place: USA... | reverse complement strand
TTTTGTCCACTGTTTGGTGGAATGGCATGGAATAGCAAATAATGTTGGTTGGTTTTTTGACTGATGAAATAGGATGTAATGTCATGAGAATGAAATATATTTAGTCTGATGTTTTCTATTGTTGTTGTTGTTGTTTAGAGGTATGACATGAAATGATGTTAGCAGGCTTAGATGGTTTGAAGTTGGATGAAATGAAACAGGCTGAAATTGAAACTAGCTGATTTACATTGTTTGAAATTGAATGAAATGAAATGTGTTGTAATGATCACTTTGATTTGTTTTCTGTCATTTTGAGGTATTGGATGAAACTTACTTGTTTTCTAATTTATGCTTGGGTTCAGTTGTTTTTCTAAATATTGGAATGAGATGAAATACCTACTAATGGTATCATGGTTTTATTTCAATTCATGAAAATTATTGTATGATTCTATCTCATTTCACCTTGTTTTTAGATGAACGATTTGAAAGTTGGTTTTGAATTGTATTAGTGAATTGACCTTAGTGTGTTGTATTGTCATTGTTATAGTTGAACTGGTTTCCTTTTTTTGTGAGATAGTACAGTGTGAAAAACAAATGGAAGAAGGGATAGATCAGTGAGCATATTGAATGGCTGGTATTAGCATTGATATTAAACGTTTGAGACAACAACCTGAAATCAAATTCATTGCATTAAAATTAATTGTTAAAGGAATTCAACATTCAAATGTCAAATTAGTGAATTGTGCAAGTGATTCAGTTGTTGTTGAGTGAAAGAGTGATCCTACTGAGAACATGTCACTAAATTCATCTATAGAGTAGAAGTAATTCTTTGTTTGTCAGTTTCTTGGACATGAATTCTGTATTTTATTAGATTTGACAGAAATGGTTGAAAACATCATATAAGTTTGTAATTGAAGAGTATATGAGAGGGTGGTTAACCTTAGTATAATTGGTTGTGTATTAGATATGTAGGTGTGAACTTTCTAAGGGTATCTGTGTTAAGGTTTATAATCTTTTGGTAGTTTTGGTTTATACTCTTGCAATAATTTTTTCGCAGAGATTGCTTTTTAACGTCTATCTGTACATTTGGATGGAATGAATTTTAGAGATTATCATCTGAATGATATAAAAAAGCATAGATAATACTTCTCACCTAATATTCTAAAGCTCTTATCTCTAAGTCGTCAACTTTAATTTGAATAATAGTTAAATATCATAATCTTCATAAAGGAAATGTTATGTTATTCTATGATAAATAAATTTTTGGACAATACATAAAAAGCTAAGAAATTGTTTCTACAATTAATTTAAATGCTATAAGATTATGAATTCCAAAGTTTTTAATTGTATTAAGAGTTTTTTTAAATAATTTAGTGGAAATAAAATATTTCAAAATTATTTCATTTAAGTTATTAAGATGAATTTATTCTTCTGATTTATTATAACAATAATTTGAAATATCTTAGTTAGGGTCCTTTTTTGGTAAGATATATTTCGATAAATTTATTTATAAACATTTTTTTATGAGAGAAAATAAGAAAAAAATGAATTTCTTTATAAATTAAATTTAGTTCATATATAAAATAATTTTGTAAAATTTCTTCTATATATCTTCATCTAAAATTTTATTTTTGATTTGTCAATAAATTAATCTTAATTTATAAAAAATTTTATTCTAATTCATAAAAAAATCATTTTGTTTTTTTATTTCTACTCTTAAATTTTGTTCATACTACCTTAATGTTAAGAGTCATTAAGTCTTATTTTTTTTAGTAAATTTCATGTCATGAGTTTTATAAAACATTTCTTATTTATATTTTATCCTTTCAAAACTTAAGCTTTTATTTAATTATTACAATTACTTTACATTTTGAACTTGAAAGTAGAAATATTTTTTAAGATTATAATTGGAGGACTTAAGATCCAAAATTTTAAATTTTATACCATATTAATATTTTTAATAGGAAATAATTTTACAATTCAAATCTTAAATGGTTAATCTAAATATGTCTTATATTTAAATTTTACCCAAGATGATAATGGAGGGAAAATGCGCAAAAATCATGATAGTGGAAGGAGAATGCAAAATCATTTGAAAAAACATTACAAAAGGGAATGGAAACAAATTTCATGGTGTTTTGGAAAGTTACAAAAAGCAATTGTATTATCTTTCAAAAATTTGAATAATAACGGTATAACAATTTTAAGATCCATGTTTCTAGTGATTCATATGTTTCCGATTGTTGATGTCGTCGAATGACTAGGAAAAAGCCTTCATGCAACGTTCTAGATTTCAAACATTTTCCTGTTTGATGGATATGCAATTAGTACTTGTTTGGTGGGGTTGTACCGTATTTTGAAACATGTACATATATAATCATATCACGTAACTAATTTATTTTCGAACAGACCCGAAATTCAGTAAATTGAATGTAGATAATGCATATTGCACCAACAGGATCATTGCTGAGGGAAGTGAATGAGTAAAATTTTGGGCCTCGCTGGGTCAAATCCTGAAACCATTCTCAGTGTCGAAGCAGCCACAACTTCGTATTTTAAACAAATGAAGCATAATCTTCAGCTTCAGGACGAGGCAAAATCATATTATTTACACGGGACAACATTTGAAAAGTAAATTTAGTACTTGACATTTAAAAGCTGTTCATTCTTTATATCTTCATCACACTGCAGTAGCTGCTAGTAATAAGCTTAACAATATGGTGTTCTTAAAATCCTTGCTTATTATGAAGGGGGTTCCTCCTATATAGCTACTGCAGTCTGATCTGGATTAAGTATCATATAATCTCTATTCATATTTCCATAACAGGAGGAAGCTATATTTTGGATGGTACCCCAGTTCCACAACATTAATCACCACAAAAATACATTTCATAATTTACACCCACACCAAAATAGAACCAAGCAGAAAATTAGACAGACAAATAGTCCATAATACGATTATAATGATAAAACTCTTTAAGAGTATTAAGTTTAGGGACTAATTTGAAGGGTTTTACAAAATTTAAGCGACTATGTATTAGTACTTTTATGACTGCTTAAATGAATATACCTTGAAGAGGGAGTTATCCTAATAATATCAAATTGGTCGTTTACTTAAAATCAACCACTCCAACAAACAACTGCCTATGAAATAAAATCTCATCACATATCTAACAGGTAGAATAAGAGTACTCTGCCGCAGGACTATGTTCATAACGGATTGGGCCATGTTTGCTCAAATTGGCATGACATACAGAAGGATCCGTGAAACATTATAATTGAAACAGAACAGTTAAAGTTCCTTGCTAACATTCTATACAGGACAATATCCTAAATGAACTAGCCTATGAAAAACTAGCTCCAAGGACAGAAAAATACACTAACAACTAACTATGAAAGACTACAAAAACTGAAAACTCCTATCGCTAATTTTGCACAACAACAAAATGATTTCACATATCAAACTATAGCCACCAACACAAACGTAACTCCTTCAAAACCCTAACAAGAATTACAACCAAACCAAACTTCATGTGGAGAAACAAAGACAAATGGACCAGGAGAACAGATCCAAACACCCTTTACATCTTCAATAAAAAAAGAAAATAAACGCCTCAAACTAAGTCAAAGGCATTTTCATCCCATTTCAAAACTAAATCAAAGACATTTTCAAAACTAAACCAAAACCAAGGTTTTGAACAATAATCCTCAAATTGTAACTACAGCCACATCGGTCACTCATGTTCGCAATCTCCTGTGAAACCATGAAATTAAAAACCTTAACCAAAAGTACTCCCAACAGCTTGTTCGTTTCAAGTGTTAGATATGAATTTTAGTTTCAAACTTCATTTTCAAAAGTAAATGGTTATAAATCTCCCGTTCCGTACATGACTTTCAAGAATTAATGGTTATAACTTTTATATGCCAAACGTAATGCTTCCATCCTCTAGACAAGTTCACAAATTGAGTACTTTTTGGATAACCCTGTGCTAGAGGTGAATCCAAACATATCAAAACACAAAAAGAAGTACATGCTTAGGTAACCCTTCCAAAAGTACGGGCAGAATAAAAGATACAATAAACAACCTTCTCCCAAAAGCACGTTCGAAATCGTCATCCAAGCATGTACTAATCCGTCTCATTCACAATCAGATCAACAAAAAAAGAACAAAGGAATCAATCAAGAAACACAGAACAGAACAATATAAGTATACCACCGTATAACAGGCTATCTTATTTCATTAACACTCACCATCCATATCTGGCAAAGTACACAGACAGACAACACCTTAACACCACCTACATCCAATTCCATCAGCACCACATCATAAAAATTATATAATCTCAATTAAAAAAAAAAAAAAAAGAAAGCCAAAAACCGTTACCGAAACCCTAATATTTCAAATCTTATCGATATCCTCATCCTCGAACTCGATATAATCATTGCCAGCGCCATCGTCCTCCTCGTCGAGGCCAGCGCCGATACCCTCGTTGAGCCTGGTGCTATCAGGAAGCTCACCGTAGGCCTTGAGGAGACGAGCCTCGTCCGGCATGTACTTCAGGATGACGTCAGCCTTGTCGTCCTGGTAGTCGCGAAGGCCGACGAGGATGATGTCGCCGGCGGCGATCCAGACCTTCTTGTGCATCTTGCCTCGGATGTGGCAGAGCCGCTTGGTTCCGTCGATGCACATGGCCTCGCAGCGGCCGTTTCCGAGCATCCGGAGCACCTGCGCGTACTCCTGGCCGTCCTCCTTGAAGACGAGCTCACGCTTCTCGTCGTCCGCCTCGTTCTTCCCACGCTTCCGGTTCTTTCCTCCCTTTCCCTTGTTCTTCGGCATCCTCGATTCGAAACCCTAACAATTGATCCTCACGCGCCGCCGAGACTGCTTTTCTTTTCCTCTTTCCGTTTCTGGTTCACGAATGAAGAATTTGCGTTGCCTTGCGTTGAGACGCAGGGAAATTGGGGTATGCGTGGGGAATACGAATTGAGGGTGAGTTCGAATTGACACTATTGCCCCGGGTGTAACGTCACTCTTAATAATTGATAATATTATTATATACTTAATTATCAAAGTAAGAAAAATAGTTAACGCTTGAGAACTTAACGAATAAATTAAAAATTTCAAAACAATTTACTGTATTTTTTTTAAGGACTAATGCTATAACAAATTAATGATTTATGCCATTTTTTTTAAATATTTGTAGGAATAAAATTATGATCGATTTAGTTTATTAATCTGACCTACATTTTATATATTTTATGGATTGTAAATCCATACTCTAAATCTAGATTTTCAAAATGGATAATCCAAAATATTCAATCCAAATTTCCAGTTTATATTTTTGATTAGGTTAGGCTAAAGGTTGAGAAGGACTAGCCCAAATTTAGTCGTATTTGATTGAGTTGGCGTGACCCTATACAAAAGTTGGCTAAATTAGGCCGAATTCTGTCAAGTTAGTCCCAGTCGAAATTTGGCCCAGTTGGTCCTGGACAAAATTTGGAAGTATTCGGTTGAGTACACCCCAACCCAAATTTGACTGCATTGGGCTGAGTTGACCTAGACAAAATTTGACCGTATTCGGCCGAGACAACCGCGACCAAAATTTGGCTGTATTTAGCCTAGTTGGCTCCAGTCAAAATTCGGTCGAATTCAATCGAGTTGGCCCCGATTGAGATTTGGCTGAGTCGGTCCTGGCCCAAATTTGGTCGTATTCGGCTGAGACGACCTAGGATGAAATTTGACCGTATTCAAATGAGCCGGTCACGATCGAAATTTGGCCGTATTCAACTGAGTCGGTCATGACCGAAATTCGGCCGAATTCAATCGAGTCGGCTCCGGTCAAAATTCGGTCGTGTTGGGCTCAACCAAAATTTGACTGAGTTGGTCCTAATATAAATTTGGTTGTATTCGGCAGAGTATATCACAACCGAAATTTGGTCAATTTAGGCGAGTCGGTCCTGACTGAAATTTGGCCAAATTCAGTGGAGTTGATCATGACCAAAATTTGGTCAAGTCGGCACTAGCCCAAATTTAGCTGTATTCGATCGAGTAAGTGCCGAACAAAATTTGACTATATTCAACTTAGTCGGCTGTGATCGAAAATTGGCCATATTCAGTCAAGTCGGTCCCAGCCGACGAAATTTGACTGATCAGGCCCTGGCCCAAATGTGGCCATATTTGGCCAAGTCGGGTCTGGACAAAATTTGGTCGTATTAGGCAAAATCGCCTGGCCGAAATTCAGTCGAATCCAGTCAAGTCGATCTCGACTGAAATTTTGTCAAGTCGACCTATGCCCAAATTTGGTCACGTCGTCCCCGACCGAAATTCGTTCGAAAGTCATTCAAGTTCATCCCATGCTGAAATTTGGCCTCATTGGCCCCGACAAAAAATCTGGCAAATTCTATGGTATCAGCCCTATGGACACAAGTTTTAAATATTTAATTTGAATTTATTTTATGAAAAATGGATTTTAGATTTTGAACTTGATCCAAATATTTAGATATGGATTTAAACTTGATCTAAATATTTGGATCTGGATTTTTAAAAAATTCAATCTACTTTATTTGAAAAAAATGGATTTGGATCGAAAATCTAATCCAATTATTTGGATCCAAAATGAATGTGGATTGGATTATTAAAAGTCCAATCCATGATCACCCCTGTCAAATTGGAACAAATTTTAAAAAATATGACCCAATTAGAACAACTAGAGGACCCAATTGAGATTTTTTAACAAATCAAGGACATTTCGTGAGATTAAACTATAGATAATAAATATGAATTATTTATTTTCATTAAGATAAAAACATAATTTTTAAAGGGAAAACTATAATTTACCAAATATAATATAAAATAATTTATTACTAATAATTTAGTTAAAATTAAGCACATATTTAAGTTATACACAAATAAGAATAATATAAATATGTAAACATGAAATGATTTAATACATATCAATATTAAAAAAATATGTGTATTTTTTTACTCATTGAAATAAATTTCATTTTGAATAAATAAACATAATTGATGTGTTCCTATAAACAGTTTATGAGTTCAATTATTTTAATCAATGTAACTTTTTTAATAGAAATTATTTTTCCATTAACATCCTTACCATTTTTATAGAAAAAATGTGTAATGATTAATTATTTTATCAATATTGGTGTTATAATTACTCTTTAATCAAAGTCACTAGTATTATTTGACGGTGATTTTCGTTTTTTTTTTATCCATATTTTGTGATACTTAATTTTTTTTATCCAAATAAAAAAAATGAATAATATAAATTATACCTACTAGTGCAAATTAATTTGTAAAAGGCACCCGTGCAAATAGAAAAAATGGAGTTATAACATGTTAGGGTGTGATTTAAATTCCGACAGTTAGAAAGTGATTTTTTCGAGCGAACAGGAATGAAGGCAAGTTCACTTCTCATATATATATTCTGAATCTAGTGCACATGCCTGTATATTTAAGCTTTTGAAAGATTACATGATAATTGGAGATCTAAAAAGAGGTCAGTGCTACTACCAATTGGAATAGAAAAGTTCAGAACTAGAAATGGGGGTCAGTGCCTGATGGTGAGCTCAGCTCTAAGATGGAGGACACCATTGATGAAGTAAAGACTATCCTCAGCCATGAAAGAGGTCCATGGAATAGCAAACAAGTTTCTATACCCAACGGCCTTTCCCCCTGTGAACATGTAGTTGCCTTTGTACTTGCTAACGAATTCCTCTGTTGGCCTAGACCTTGCAGCAAACTCATAGTCAACAGCAAAGCTCACCGACCCCTTCTCCTGCATTCCCAAAAACAGCCCAAAGCAATGGAAAGAGCTTTGTTGATCCATGTTGCAATGTGCTGATAGGAAAAAACCTTGACCACCCAAATGGAATGCCTGAGAATATACCCGCCCAGATGGGAATAGATTGGCGCACTCCTCCCTCTTCAGATCCAAGTACACCACACACTGCTGCCGGGGAAGTTCGAATTCAACCACCTTCACCGGCCGGTACTTGTATGCCCTCTCCACAAATCGACGGTTTGAGGAAGCAGAGTCTTCTGCTGCCAGTGCCCGTTGGCGGTGTGGAGCCTCAGCCTTGAAAAATAGGCCCTCCAGTACGAGCTTGGATGCAACATCATGGTCGAAGTCAGAACAGGTTAATACCTTCTTCAGCTTTCGGCAGGTCATGTAAGGGAAGCGAATTAAACGAGCAAGATGGGCACCCAAGACTTCTCGCCTTTCTTCAAGTTTAGGGTACTGTTGTCGAGACCACTTCAACACAAAATCATATACAGCATCTTCTGATGCAACCTGGAGATCATCGCTAGACAGTATTGCCTCTACTCCAGCTAGGGGCAAGGCCATGACCTCTTCCTGGAACCTGGTCACGTGCAAGATTTATTAGCATTCATAAATAAATATGATAATAACATGAAAACAATGAAAAATGGCAACAAAATAAACAGGTGTTCTACAAAGAAGGGGCATTTATAAATAATTCCATAAAAAGAGAAGTATTTTCCAAAGACGTTTTTGTCATGGGATTCTATAATAGAAAAAGCCTCTAAATTACTATAACCTATTAATAACTTGTTTGGACAAGTTATTCAAAATAAGGAACTAAATACACCATAGTTGATCAACCATAAGTAGAACAGATATATTACCATAAAGGTACCAATTATTAGACACATTAGAGTCACTTCTAAAAACATACATTTTCTTCCCCGACGCTTTTCAGTTTCTAACAAAAAATGGAAAGAAATTTAAAGAAAATACAGTAAACCAGCTACAACTGAAATCAATTTTAATAACAGCAGCTAACAAGAGAGACAAAATGAAGAGGGAGTAGTAAATGCCACTTGATACAAGTAAACACCAGGTCTACACAACAGTTTATTTGTAATCACTGTGTATCAGATAATGACTGAAATTAAAATAAAAAGCTGAAACACTTGCTTGGTTATATCCTTGTATCGACCAGCCAGATACTGCTTTGCTGCATCCGTCAATGGTTGGACTGCATCGGCCATCAAGACACTAGAAGGAAGCTCCAGATAAAGCAAAGCAGAGTCAGGTGTCATAGGCATGTTCCGCAATAACCGGCTACAGTATCTCATGCACGAAGCAACTTCAAATTTGTCAGCAGCCATCAACACGTCCAGCAAAGCAGGTGCTGTAGTAGTGGTCAAGGTATTACTGTACATAAAGTTCAGCAGCTCCATGAGAGCAGCTTCCTCTGCAACATAAAAAGTATGGCATTTATAATGTAACCATTAGAGGGAAAAGAGGCAAAACTGTGCAAAGAATCTACAAAGTACATTCCTACATTCCTACCTGAGGCATTAATTCTGAGGGAGACATGTCTCTGCTCAGACTCCCTCATCCCATTTGAGAAAAGCTGCATAAAGTAAATACATTCTAGTAAGCAAATAATTTTTGGTAAAAAAATAAAATCAAATGTACCCTATAAAGAAGACAGATCTTCCTCAACCTTATAAAAGAAAGGACTTTTAGCAGCCAAGATAGGAGAACTTATGTGCAACGTTTTAACTCTAACAACGGCACCTGCAGAGCAGTCCATGCTCCAGTCCGAATCATGACTATTTGTAGCTTCATCACCTGAATTAACCACGCCAGACTCAAGAGTATTCACAGAGCAGAAATGATAACTTTATACTGAAAAGGAAGGAACCAAAAGATATCCATATCCGTTCCTTGTTTAAAAGCAAATGATTGTGTCATATTTTCTGATAACACATAAACTTCTCTAAACAATCACACTCGTGTTTAAATCGTACTATCCATTTACAGTTAAATTAGAGGATATTTTATGCAAAAGATGAAGATTCCTAAAGATAATTGGTAAACAAGGGCATGTTTCATTCCCTTCTCATTTTCAGATTTAAAATAATTTTTCCAAAACAATTTCACACCTAATCAGCAATATATTTCTCATCCAAAAATTTTAAAATGATTTCCGGAATAATTACTTCAAAAAATCAATATACAAAAGCATATTTTGTCATCTTCTTCTGTTTTGATCTTGTTTGAGCTCTACCTCAATTCCACACTCTACTCTCGCCTTACAATACCTTCCACTAACTGTCTGGACAACATTATTTAATTACATTTTGAAAACAAAGAACGGTTATTGAAAATACTAATCGAGCACGCCATATGTATAACACTTTAAAGGTATTCAATTCAAATACCAGAATGAGGTTCTTCAACCATTGCAACAGCCTCCTCATCTTGGTTTTCACGCTCATCCACATCAGGTTGATTCCCGTTCAAAATTTGCTCGTCTGGCACAGCAGCAGGTTCCGTGCCTGAACCCAAAAGAGCACACATATTGGCTACACAATGAGAAAACACTCGCTTCTACGTAATCAATGTCTAACATTCCCTTTTAAAGAAAAACAAAATCTATCAAATTTATACAAAATAACACACTTAATCTGTATTTCCAGTTTCAACACTTCAATAATCCTTTTTTTTTTTT
>Ga0209389_1005968_pt1 | contig 10486 bp, 9 predicted proteins | sample CowpearedBW_FD_187526 | JGI IMG/M metagenome (GOLD analysis project Ga0209389, IMG submission 187526) | Root nodule microbial communities of legume samples collected from California, USA - Cow pea red BW (SPAdes) (version 2) | ecosystem: Host-associated > Plants > Roots > Nodule | place: USA... | reverse complement strand
GTTTTAAAGTGTTATCGTTAAAGATTTTGATTAGAACGACAAATTAAATTTAAAAAAATATTAAATAAAAATATTAATTTTAAACAGTTTAAAGAGTGAAATTTGTAAAATAATTATTTTAATTTACAAAATAGTTATTAAAGGATAAAAATGAAAAATGGATGTGTTCACGAACAATCAAAATATATGAGGAATTCTTTTGCCATCAAGCTTTTATCTCATGTGATCAGGGACTTATGTTTGTAATGAAGGGATCCAAAGAATTTTAGATGTGAAACGTTTGATTTGATACTTGTCCATGCTTCTTCAGGTGTTATACCATCCAATCTCTTGGTTGGAGATCTATTCAGCTTATATGAAGTTGTGATGACAACTTATCCTCACAAATAAATTGGTAGATACTTACTCTCAACATTCGTCTTACCATTACGTTGGGGGTGTGTAGGGAGGAGTAATTTCACGAATCAAACTCTCATCCTCACAGAATTTGCTAAATTCTATAGATGGTTGCATATCACTTTGTTTTTCAACTAAATTCTTGAACTTCTTGAAAGCATTCAAAACCTCATGCTTCCTTTTCAAAACATAAATCCATGTTTTCCTAGTTACATCATCAATAAAGGTGCAAAAATATTTGTTACTTCCTAGTGTCTTAACTTGTAAAAGTTCAACTTGTAAAGTTCACATATATCTGAGTGACTTACCCCTAGTTTCTCCACAACTTTTAGAGGTAAAGTCCTGCTGAAATTGCCTTTAGTATGCTTACATTGAACACACTTCTTCGAGTATGTTAATATTGAGTAATCCAGCCACCATGCCATCAGGACCAATAATTCAAATCTTTGGAATTAAGGTGACAATTTATGATGCCACAACCATTCCATTGTATTCTCTAATGTAGCAAAACATTATTGTTTCAAGGTATCCATCTCAACATGAAATGTACTATTATATGATAGATTAGCATGATTCACAACCTTATTGTTTTGATAAAAATCATTGAGAAAATTATTCTCCATTGTCATAGTAAAGCCTTTTTGCAACAATTGTCCTACACTTAACAAATTTGTTTTCAAACCAGGCACATATAACACATCATCAACGATGACTTCTCTACCATCATGGGCTCTCAATACAATTCTACCAGATCCGTTTGTAGTCATACTGCTATCATACACAAATCTAATATTCCCATGCAAAACTTGAATTTTCACAAACCAATCCTTCCTTGTTGTCATCTAAGTCGAACAACCCGAATCAAGATACTATGTTGCATCATCAGCACACTCTGAACTTGTATGTGCCATAAGCATCACAACCTCAAAATCAGATATGTCATCCTATGCAAGATGAGCTTGAGACTTCTTGTTCTTGGCACCATCTCCTGCCTACCGGTCTTAGGCATAATGTCTCAACTTTTGACAATTATAACATGTGACCTTCTTTTTATCAAACTTCCCTTCTTTATCTCCATTAAAATTTGAATTTCCCTCCTAATTACTCTTTTTATGATCATGAAATTTCATCTTTTTTACAACAGTTTTCTTGTCCTTCTCCTGCACTTTATTCCTCCTTTTATAATTTGTTCTAGATTGAAATGCTAATTCTTGGCTACATATCCACAACATGTTGGTTGTAATACTATCCTTGCAGGCTCTCATGGCATTTGCAAGCTCCCGAACTCTGTCAAAGTACTCAAAGATTGTCTCATTCTCTTCTATGCTAAGAAACTCAAATTGTTGTATCAAAGTCTGCAGTTTCACCTTCTTATTCTTGTCACCATCATTGTAGGTCTTTATCGGTGTGTCCCACCCTTCATTAAGAGTTGGAGCCTTTGAGATCTTGTTAAAGATATTAGAACTAACATATTGTAGAGGAGAAACCAACCTTTGTTCTCAAGCTTCTATTGATTCTTGAAATTCATCTTATCTTCATTAGTAGCCTTTTGTGTTGGGAAATATACTCACGCACACACAATAGAATGCTATGAGACACGCACTGCCCATAAAACGTCATTGTTGAATAAAATATCGAGGGGATGGGACACACACTTTGGAATAGGAAGAATGAAAACATTGTGTTTCACTGTTGTATTATATTGCATGAGAATAGGCTTTTAAATAGCCGTATCCACTGCAACAAATTAACTACTTTCAGCGCGTATATGACTTGCGTTATTTTAGCAGCAATATTTGCGATATTTTAGCAAACAATAAACTAAATCTGACTTAGTTTATTTTAACAAAAGTGCAGCTAAAATAAAACTAACTACTCTATATTGCAAATAAAAAACCACTTAAAGATTATCTTAACAAAACTCCCCCATGAGCTTTAAATTTTTTTTTCTCTCATCCAGAGCAATCTTTTATCTCCATAGCCGACTTGCTTTTCTCTTTAACCGACTTGATCTTCTCTTTGTACAACTTGATCTTCTCTTTGACCGACTTCATCTTCTCTTTGACTGACTTCATCTTAACCTTGCTGACTTACCCTTTACTGGGTTCTTTATTATCTTTGTGACTGACTTGCCATTAACCGGGTTCCTCTGAATGGGCCGAGCTCTCTTTAAGAGATCGAAAAATTTCCACGCCTTCACACCAAACTTATCATCCATTCCAAGTAGCCACTTCTCATTTTGCACCTCTAGTACAAATCTCAGATCCTTCTAAGCATGCAACTGCTCTTCTTGTTCAAGATCTGGGCTATCCATACTCAACGTTGAGCTATCCAAGCTACCTAGGTTCCTTGTTAAGCTTTCTGAGATGTTCACTTGCTCCCCCAAATGATATGGGCACTCTACTTGCGCCACCAACTTAATCAAGCTATCTGGACTTCCCACCGAGCTAACTAAGTTGGCCTCATGCTCCATCAAGCTCTCCACATGCTCCATCGAGCTATCTGAGATCTTCACACTCTTTGCTAAGCTTTCCGAGCTATCCACACGTCTTGACCACTTCTCCATGCTACTGGACTGATTTATGACATTCAACCTTCTTATTGACTTCTCCACTTATTTGTGCTCATCCCTCGAGCTACATCTCATCATCAACAACACTACTTCTTTTTTAACTTCTTCGGCAAGATTGGTTGTCTCTTCTCTTTCATTTTCATATCGCATTGCTTTATATGCTTACCAGACTCTTTCTCCACCACACCATTCTGAACAGATCTCGCATCGCCTTCACTGTCCACACGTTTCAAACACCTTTTTTGCAAGATGCTCAACTCCAATTTGTACATCCAATTTTTCTCCTTTTCTACCCGGGCTACTAGCCGACCGTGATTGTCCTTCAAGTACAGTACCTGGTTCTTTATCAGAATCGAGTTTCCTTTCTCCACTATCTGACCTATGCTCAAAATATTACTCTTCAGCTCAAGAACATAGTAGACATCCTTGATTTCTCCAACCCGTCCATCCTTCTGCATGTGCCGGATTGTTCCACGCCTTTTTATCACCATCTTTGAATCATCTCCACATGACACTAATCCGGCCTCCACCTTGGTGAGTTCGTTGAAGAAACTCTTATCTCCACACATGTGATTGCTCGCTCCAGTGTCCAGATACCAAACCGAGTTTAAACAACCTGGACTAAGCTCGTCACCTGATCTCCTTTCCTTCACACGGTCTGAATGCCAGTCAGCTTCTGATTCGTCGCTCTTGAGTTCGGCATCTGAGTTTTGCATCATCATTAAAATCCATATCTCTTCCTCGTCGTCTTCCTCTCTGAGAAGATTTTTCTCCTTTTTTTTCAGATTTATAATATTTTTCTATATGACCGACCTTGCCATAGTTGTAGCAACTTGCCGATCTGCATTCTCTTGCGTAATGGTCGTACTTGCCACACTTGAAGCATTCCACTTCTGACTTGGACCAATCGCTTTGGCCCCTTTCTTGACCACGACCATGCCAATTCTGCTGCCTGGTCTAATCTGTGCTTTCTTCAACATCACCTATTTCATGTCCACCTCGACCTTGGCCACCTCGTCCTTTGCCACTTCATCCTCTACCTCCAGGACCTCGGCTCTGGGTATTTCGAGTTTCATTCAAATCAAGTTACGCCTGTAGTGCTTGATCACGCGGTTTGTGCTTCTTCTCTCTCCTTTGTTCATGGGCCTCCAATGACTTGGCAAGTTCTTCCACTGAGAAACTGACAGGTCCTTCAACTCCACGATGGCATATACAATGCTCTCAAAATCATCTATCAATGATCTTAAGATTTTCTCCACAACCCGGCTTGCTGGCATTGGCTCTCCATTCCTACCGAGTTGGTTGGCCACCTTCTCTACTCGAGTTATGTACTCGATTACTTGCTCTTTATCTTCCATCTTCAGCCCTTCAAACTCTCCTCTAAGAGCTTGAAGCCAGACTTGTCTGACCTGGTCGTTCCCTCTGTATGCAACCTCCAGAATATCTCATGCTTCCTTTGAAGATGTAACGTTTGCAATCTTCTCAAAGCCTGACTCGTCCACAACAATGTACAAAAAATACAAAGCCAACTTGTCTTTCACTCACGTCTACTTCAACGCGGAAATCTGGGCCACCGTCTTATTTGCATCCTCTACAGGTTCTTCGTATCCACTCTCCACTATATCCTAAATGTTTTGGGATTCTAGAAAGGTCTTCATCTGTAGACACCAATTATCATAATTGGTTTTCTTCGTCAATTGCGGTACCGTCATACCATTCACAACTTTAGCCATCTCTCACTCAGGCACACTCTTTTCTTCCTTTCTCTCTCTCTCTCTCTCTCTCTCTCTCTCCCTCTCTCTCTTTCGCACTCGGTACTCATAGCATAAAGCTCTGATGCCACTTTGTTGGGAAATACACTCACGCACACACACAAAGAATGCTACGAGACACACACTACACATAAAACGTGATTGTTGAATAAAATATCGAGGGGATGGGACGCACATTTTGGAATAGGAAGAATGAAAACACTGTGCTTCACTGTTGTATTATATTGAATGAGAATAGGCATTTAAATATCCGTATGCACTGCAACAAATTAACTACTTTCAGCGCGTATATTACTTGCGTTATTTCAGCAGCAATATTTGTGATATTTCAGCAAACAACAAACCAAATCTGACTTAGTTTATTAAAACAAAATTGCAACTAAAGTAAAACTAACTACTCTATATTGCAAATAAAAAACCAATTAAAGATTATCTTAACATTTTGCCCTAGGACTTCAAGACCACTTAAGTTAATTTTTGATACACCTTGGAAACCAAAGATAGCCAACATCTTGATTTCCAATCATCAAACAACTTCCCGTCAAAAGCAAGCAATGCTCCCTGGATTATGCTCCCATTTTCATATCCTTCACACCTTTTCTTTATTGATTAATCAATTCTAGGATTCATCCAATCTTGATACAAATACACACAATCTTGGATTATCAAGAATCTTTATAACACAACAAAGAATCACTTGATTAACACATAACGTAGTTGCGCATGCCTCTTCATGAACCTTACTCTAGATACAATATAGAAACTTAGCAAAAACAAGAGTAACAAAGAGGAGTATCACACACATTTTTAAAGAAAGAATACCTCGTTAACCATAATAGGAAAAGTGGAAGGCAATCTGATTCAGTATGACTTAATTGTTGAATCTGAACCACTTGAGTTTGAAGACGCAACCACAAGAAAGAAATGATGGAATGCAATGAAAGATGAGATTACCTCCATAGAAAAGAATAAACCTTGGAATTGGTTGAACCACCTAAAGATAAGAAGCATATAACATTAAAATGGGTTTACAAAGTTAAGGTGAATCCAAAAGGAGAGGTAGTAAGGCATAAAGCTAGACTTGTAGTTAGTTGGTTTCCATAGAAAGCAAGAATATTACGGAGAGGTGTATGCTTTAGTGGCTCGAATTGAGAAAATGCATATAATGGTCTCTATTGCAACATGTGATAATTGGTCTATCCACTAATTAGATGTCAAATCTATCTTTTTGAATGGCTCTCTTGAGGAGGAAGTTTATGTGTTGCAACCACAAGGTTTTGAGATCAAAGGACAAGAACACAAGGTATAAGGCTCAAGAAAGCTTTATATAGTCTAAAGTAGGGTTGGGCAAAGTTAGTGTAACTGTACTAAACTACATTTAACTGTACTATAAAAAATTGGAAATAACTTAACTACTTATAATGGTAACTAACCTGAATCGTAAATCAGTTCAATTTTAAAAAATTGCACTGTCATTGGTTAATTAGACACTAAAATGAACTAAAGTCCATCTATAATTTTGCAATTTTTCTTCATTTGTTTTCTGTTTCGAGCTAGGTAACGATACACTCCATTTTTGCGCTTCTTTCACCACCACCGTTGAGACAAAGCTTTTCATCGCCTTCCTTGTTGTCGTCGTCGAGACATGCTTCTATTAGGTTTTCTTCCTAACCTTATCATCTTTAATTTCACTATTGTTGAGCGCCAATTGGTATTTTTCAAACCCTAACCTTAACATTTGATCATTCTCTTCTCCATTTCATATATGTGTATTTATTTTGTCATGGGAATTGTTTAAGAGGGAATGGGTAGTATTTAGTTTTTTAACATATGTGTATTTATTTTGTCATGAATTTGCTAGATTCGGATAAATGCAATTGCAGCTCTAAAAAAAAAATTTGGTTCTGCTACTGTATGATGGCTATTTTTTTGTGTTTGGGTTTGGGCTTTTGTTCATGGTTGAGTAATTTTCATTTTTGGCTTTTATGTTTGGTGCGGGGTTTGTTGAGAGCAGAGGAGGACGAGTAGGATCAATCAGAAATTGAAGGTTTGCAAAATCTAATTCCAAATTCCAACAAGGTACTCTGGTTTCTTCTACAATGCTTGATTAGTGAGCTGCACGATTCATTGTTCTTTAACTATGAAGGATTGTTGTGTGGCAGACTAATAAGACTTCGGTGCTTGATGAAGCTATTGAATACCTTAAATAGCTTCAGCTACAAGTATAGGTTTGTTCATTATTATTTTGATTCCTCTTCGGGGCATAATTTATTCTTGAACATCCTTTCTTAGATTACAAAATTTTGTGGCATTTCATAAAATAGAATCTGAGACTTTTTCTTAAGGTAGAGAAAGGACAAGTAACATACTTATTTGGAGAAAAAGAAATATTATTGTTGGTCAAGTGTAAAAACTAAAAACATTATGTTGTTTATCGTTTCATGCAGGGATGGGAATTTATGATGCCATGAAGTTCTAGCCTATAACTTTTTGTTGAGGAGAAGGAACTTTTTATTGGGAAAATTAATGTGAGTTTTACCTATTGTTAATTCAATTTCATTTCTGAACCTTTGTTGTTTGATGATGTTGCTTATCAAATTCAATTTCATTTTTGAAAAATAAATTATGTTTTTAGCTTAGTGGACATTCCATTGAGTAGTCTTGTACCCAAGTCCAAAATTTTTGACTTGCATACTTTCCCTCAATAGTATCATGGTTTTTCTTTCTTGTGGTTTTAGAGGAATGATTTTAAATTAACATAAAAACTTGTGCACACATAATGTTTGTAAAAATAGATTCAGTAAAACTGGTGCAATCTAAAATGCTATGATAACATGATGTTATTCTGGAAAAATCTAAGTACCCATCACATCTAAAATTAATTTGTAAAAACATTTTTTACATAAATTCATTTTAACTTATAAAAATTTGACCCATTTTATGTTTATCTAAATAACCATGTAAAAGATTTAGGGAGGTGAAACTGAAGGTGGTTAAAGAGTTGAAAGATAGTGGAAGCAATCATTGCATTACTTAGCAAACGAAGTGTACGTGTGAGATATAGAATACATATACATATGAGAAATTCTTTCATTCAGTTTATAATAGGTTTATAATTTTTCTAGTTATATATTAGTCCTTCATTCGGATATGAGAAATTCTAACAATAAACAAGTTCTTATAATAAATCATAAGATCACTTTTTAGTAAAACCTTAAAATTTAAAACAATCTCTATCCAAAACCTTAAAACAATTATTTTCACTTACATATTAATCATATTCATTTTTATTCAATATAAAACTTTTAACTCATTAAATTTCTAACACCACATCTAAAAATCATCCAAAACCGTAAAACTTTTTACTTTTGCTCTTGTATGTAGAATCTAACTACTTGAATATGTGAACTTAAAGAGACAATTGAAAAGCTTTCATGGATATCATATTTATAAGCTATTGTGTTGAATTGATTAAGATGATTTTTTTAATATTTTGTCTGCATATTGTTGTCATAAGCTTACAATTAAATATTCTATGCATATTGTAGGCATTGATTGAGAATATAAGAACTCAACATGATGATGGAACTGCTATTGTCTTAAGTGTAGTATTGGAGGCAACAAAAACTATAGAGAAAAAAGTGAAAATGGAGAATTCAGGTGAACCAGATTCCTTGCTTTATGATTGTGTTTTTTTCCCTAGTGGACATGTTGGATCATGTAGCTTGTTCCGTTGATTCTCTCTCCCTTGTTCTCTGTTTTATTATTTTGTAAAGAAGGATTCCATACTTTCTCCATTGCAGGCGATACATCCGTCTTCCCCAAGCTTTTAAACCCCAGAATTTACAACATACAACTTCTACTAGAATCAAAGTCTTTAAGTTAATTCTTTTAATCAGAGTACATGATGCATTGAACTAATTCAATTCACTATAGGCTTTCAGGTATTAATCATAGCTTTACAGAAGCTCACATATCTCGTTGTAAGGCACCCAAAAGTTTATTTGTATAAGACATAACTTCTCAAAAACAAGAAAGCATTGTTTTTTTATTTGTAGCAAGGTAAGACTATCATCTTCTAGCTTTAGTGGTTCCCAAACCCTCAGTAATTATCACACGAATCAGATGGATTTTACATTGCTAGAAACCGTCGAAACTCTCACACCAGCTACTTTTGGGATTGATCCTTTACCTCCTTGTATGGCTACATCATCAACTGAGCATAGTAAAGGTCGGTCAAATGTGTGGGGGCATTTTACCAAACAAAAACCTTATTCTGAGAAGAAGGCTAAATGCAATTATTGTGCTGATTTGATTAAATATTTGGCTGGAACAAATGGGATGGGGAATCATTTCATAAGATGCAAGGAAAATCCTAATAGAGAAGCATTCAAAAGGCAAAAACTATCATCATCAACTAAAAAAGAGGCTAGTGTTGGCCCTTCACCAACTATTTCTAAGTTTGAGCAAAATGCATCTCGAATGAAGTTGGTGAAGGTGTTTGTGAAGTCCGAGCTTCCTTTTCGATTTATGGAAGATGAAGATTTTCGTGACTTTGTACGGTCCTTGCAGCCACGGTTTGAGGTCTCATCCCGCACTACATTGAGGCGTGAAATGTGGGAACTCTATGAAGAGGAAAAAGCAAAGTTGATTTTTTTTTATCAAAGTAGTGTGGGAGGGTTTGCTTAACTACACATATGGACTTCAATCCAAAACCTAAACTACATGAGTTTAACAACTCACTTTATTGATGATGATTGGAAGCTTCATAAAAAAATTTGAATTTTTCTCAAATAACACGTCATTCAGGGGAGCTCATTGCTAAACATGTTGAGGCTTGTTTGAATAACTAGAGTTAAAGCAATTCCTTAGTATCATTGTGGATAATGCTACAGCAAATGATGTTGGGGTCTAATACCTCAAAAGAAGGATGTTATCATGGAATTGTCTTATCTTAAAGGGAGAATATGTTCATATGCGTTGTTGCGCACATATATTAAGTTTGATTGTGAAGGATGGGTTAAAAGAGATAAAAGGTTCAATTTCAAAAATTTGAAGTGTAGTTAAATATGTGAAATCTTCTCCAGCTAGATTTGCTAGATTCAAGGCTTGTGTTGAACAAGAGGGAATTTCTTATAAAGGTCTTGTTTGCCTTGATGTTGAAACCAGATGGAATTCAACTTATCTAATGTTAGAGGCAAGCTTGAAGTACAAAGATGCCTTTGTCTTGCTAGATATGCAAGATAAGAAATTTTGTGCTGAAATGGCCAAAAGTAGTGGTGTTCCATTAGAAGAGGATTGGGAATATGCAAGGTTTGTTCTACCATTCTTAAAGATGTTTTATGACTTTACCATGCGCATTTCTGGTTCTTCTTATGTCACTAGTCATATGTATATGAAGGAGGTGTTTGGAATTGGTAAAAAGATTCGACAATATTCTGAGAGTAGTGATGTGAGCATAAGATCGATGGCAATGAGGATGAAGGGTAAGTATGACAAATATTGGGGAAATTCCAATGGAATTAATATACTATTATTGATTGTTGTTGTGCTTGACCCTAGGAGTAAGTTGGATTTTGTTAATTACTTCATTGACTATATATTTGAATCTAGCATGGCTAGTGGATTGAAATCAAAATTATTGTCATCTTTAAAAGCACTTTATGATCAATATCAAGGGATTGAGGAGGGTTCTCAAAGTAGCCAACAAGAATCCCAACTAGATGATGAAGATGATGATCCTCAT
>Ga0209389_1005967_pt1 | contig 10486 bp, 6 predicted proteins | sample CowpearedBW_FD_187526 | JGI IMG/M metagenome (GOLD analysis project Ga0209389, IMG submission 187526) | Root nodule microbial communities of legume samples collected from California, USA - Cow pea red BW (SPAdes) (version 2) | ecosystem: Host-associated > Plants > Roots > Nodule | place: USA... | reverse complement strand
TCAATCGAAATTTTATGAAATTTATGCATAAACCTCAATGTACACATTGTAGCAAATTATGAAAAATAATTTTTTCAAACTGCCCAATCGGACAATTCAAGATTTAATACAAACGATTAAAAATTTCATCATTTGTACTAAATCTCAAATGGGAACTAAGTTTCGCTCAGTGTATACTATAAGTATAATAAATCTACATATATAAAATAACACTGCAACAGTAATATTCAAAATAAAATGCAATTATAATTATTTAAACATGCATATATCTAATAATAAATATAATTTTATTTCGTAATTTTACAAATATTATTATAAAATTTTAAATAAAAAAAAGAAATAGGCGAAAAAAATTAACAAAAAAAATAGTCTAAAACTAAAACTATAATGACAATTATAAAAAAATACAAGCAATTATATACATACAACGAACAATTATATACATACAATGAAAAACTAACCTCTTCTAATTGAAGACGAACTTTGAGAGGGAGTCTAGGGTCTCCGCACATCGTTGGCCAAATGGGAACGAAGAGCAAGTGGGACGAATCTCAAAATGTTGCAAATAGGGATGAAAACGCAAAATAATCGGTTCAAAACGCGTAAAATCAACCCATAATTAAATCCCAACAAGTTTGATGGCAAAAACCTTTCGAAACTCACCTAGAGAAGGTCGGAAATGGGGTCGTCAGTGGGAAATGTCGCAGAAACAGTGAACAGCGTAAGGGTTTCTGCGTCTCGCAGAGAGATAAATAAAACTTAACGTCGGTGCTGTGTTAGTCCAACGTTAAGTGACGTCGGGGGTTGGGTAGCCGACGTTAAGAGACGTTTGGCACGTGTGGGTCCGACGTTAAGGGACGTCTGGCGTAAAGGAGTCTGACATCCTTTTTTAAATGACGTTGGGGTACATTTAAACAGACGTTAAGTGACGTCTGACCTGGAGCGGCAAACGTTAAAAAGGTCTCGTTATTTACAAAAATGCCATCGATCATTTTTAATGTTGGGATTTTTTTAGGCAGGCGTTATTGGGGTGACCTTATAAGGCTTTTTTGTGTTAGTGAAAATTAATTTGAATATTTAGGTGGAGTGATTTGATATATATAAATTCTAAAAAAATATATTTTAACATATATAAATTATAATTAAACTTAATAACTAATTTGATCCTACTTTAAACATGGACAACCATGCTTCATTTAAAAAGAATGAAATTCAATTGAATCAAAATTTCAAATGATTGCTTCATTTAAAAATTAGAATCAAAATTTCAAATATGTGAACTAAATTAAGTATAAAACATTATTATGTGATATTGAGACTGACATGTGATATTGGAAAAACACTTAACAAATGAGTTTGTGAGACTGACATGTGACCTTTTTGTTTCTATAATATAACAAAAGAATATTTAAAAAATTAGAAGGGTTAAATATGTTTTTGGTCCCTTAACTTTCAATGAATTTTGGAATTAGTCCATTTAGAAATTTTGGACCAATTTAGTCCTTCATCTTTTGAAATATGTGGATTTACTCCTTTTAATCATATTTTGTTAGGTTTATTTAATGTTTCGTACGCATTTCAGAATTGTATTTCAATTGTTTATACTATTTGACACATTTTTGTTTTAATGTTAAGTCAAATACTATTATGAAACACGCTTGAAAGGTCAAATAAATTTAACAAAATTTGATTAAAAATATTAAATCCATGTATTTCGAAAGATGAAAGACTAAATTGGTCCAAAGTTTCGAAATTGACTAATTCTAAAATTCACTGAAAGTTAAGGAACCAAAAACATATTTAATCCATGTATTTCAGAATTGTATTTGAATTGTTTATACTATTTAACACATTTTTGCTTTAATGTTAAGTCAAATACTATTATGAAACATGCTTCAAATGTAAGCCCCATTTTTCAGCCTTATGTGTTTGGGCATGGCCTCTTCGTAGGCCCAACGCCAGCCCTCTAGAGGACCCAATACCTTTTCCAGCTGACACATTCCTCACATGTCACCTTTTTAGAAACAGCTCCTTCCTCTCCTTCCCATATCTCCAGCAAGGTGCTCTGCTAGGGCACACTATTCTTACTTCTCCAAGCTGGTGAAACCCATATCGTCTCCAAGTAAGTTGAACCTTATGGGTTTTGGACCTGTTTTTCCCTCCCTTTGCACTGTTTGAGCATGTTGGTCGGTTAGGGTTCCATCTGTTAACCTCGTTTTGTCCTGGTTTTCATGTTTCAGCTCACTACTCTAGTTACTGGAGTTGTGGTACCCCTTAGTTAGGGTCTGTTTGCTTTTGGTACTCAAAACAGAGGTAAGGGAAGTTAGGTTTTCAAGTTCTAAATCCATTTTTGTATGCTTGCGAGTTGTTCTGTGTTTTGGGTGTTTGAATGGTATATTAATCATGTGTAAATGGCTGGCTTATATTTTGTACGTGCTCTGAGTTGTTTTTCTTCCTGGCATGAGTGGAACAGTGGGGGAGAACTAATATTCTCGCCTGAGCGAGCTCGTCTCGCCTAGGCAAGAATATCAGAGGCTCGCCTAAGGTTCTGCCTCGAGCGCTCGCCTAGGCGACCATTCGCGTTTTGAGCGACACCCTGCCTCGCTCAGGCGAGAAGGTCTCGCCTAAGCGAGTATTCGAGAAAATCTTCCAGGCCACAGTTTGCAAACTCGCCTAAGCGAGAGCTTGCGGCTTACGCGAGGCAACCTTCCTCGCCTGGGCGAGGGCGCTTAGCTTGAGCGAGGCTGCTGCAGGGGGGTGATTTAGTTCTGTTTTCTTTCCTGTTTGGTTGATGGTTTGTGTGATTGGTTTAATTATCCCTGTTAAAAACCTAAAGTATGTGAATATACATGATTGTTTGATTCCTATGGACTGAAATTGGTATGTTGGCATAAGTAATACATGGATTTTGGTTGGTTGGTTGAGAACTTGCATGAGGATTGAATGTTTGAGATAAAGGTGGTGGTTATGGTACGAAACGTGAAATTGGTGTGAGATAGGCGTAATTCCATGAGTTTCGTGGGGAGACTCCATGGTGGCGTGTAGTGTATATATATATATATATATATATATATATATATATATATATATATAGGGTAAGGATTCAAGTAAGGACTGCATCCCGAAACTCTAATGGGTCAGTGAGTCTCAGGTAGAGCAAACTGACCCAAGTGGTGAGAGTAGCAGGAGGCCCTAGTCTTTGGCAGGATAATGGTCTTAGACGCTTGAAAGCTAACCTTGTGTGTGGTAGGGTGAAACCTATTGGTAATGGCTCTACAGAGCAGTAGAGGCCACCACAAGTGCAAGCGTCCAGTGAATCTGATCCTAATATATTTATCCAGATAATTGAGTCATAGTGTTCTACTTGTCTGCTATAACATGATTCTCTGTGCTTACTGATTTGCATGCTTGGACCGTTTTACGTACTTGTCTGCTATAATATGTTAAATTTAAATTACACTAGCTTACCCTTTCATTTCATGTTTGTGCCTGTCTTATTTCCTTTTGCGATGATCACCTTTTGGTGGGAGCAGACGATAGGGATGTTTGAGGTGGATCTAGGGGTAGCAGCGGTGCAGCTTAGATTTTTCTATCTTGATGGCTCTTAGGAGCAATTTCATGGCCATGGGGCCTTTTGTAATAGTTGCCTTAGTGGCAACCCCTTTTGCAAAACTGTTGAACCCTTTTAGACGACGTTTTTGGTTAGGGCACTGTTGTATGCCTAAGTTTCTATTCCAGTGCACTCTTGGACGACTATAAGAGTTACTTTCTTATGTTCCCTATTCATTTGATTGCTTTTTTGGTATTATAATTTTGTGATGCTTTATTAAGTAGATTTATTCTATTAAATGGGATATCACATCAAATGTCAAACAAACTTAACTTTCAGTGAATTTTTGCTTTAATGTTAAATTGGTCCAAAGTTTCAAAATTCACAGAAAGTTAAGGAACCAAAAACATATTTAATCCACGTATTACAAGATTGTATTTAAGTTGGTTATTTGACACATTTTTACTTTAATGTTAAATCAAATACTATTATGAAACGTGCGTCAAATGTCAAATAAATTTAACAAAATTTGATTAAAATATTAAATCCACATATTTCAAAAGACAAAGGTCTAAATTGGTCCAAAGTTTCAAAATTAACTTCTTCTAAAATTCACCAAAGATTAAGGAACCAAAAACACATTTAATCCAAATTAAAATTATCACAAACTAACAAATGGCGTAGTAAGAACACAACATTAACATCAATCCAAAACAAAACCTAATATTTTTAAAAACTATAAAACTTGAATTAAATAAAAATAAAAATTGGTAACCTATTTGAATTTTTTAAATAAATTGAAGGATTTTTTGATGCACAAAGAAACAAGGTAAGAACACTCTAAAATGTTTATATTTGTAAAGGTGAGTAATATAATCAATATTATAATATCTAAATAAAAAATCTTATATCAAATTTATCAATAATTAATATTTAATTTTTTTCTTACTTAATTAATTTCTTAAATTTATTTCTTTTCTACTTTTATTCTATTTATTTTCCTTATGAAACCCATTTAAGTAAAAACTTGCATTACTGAATTCAAGGGATTAATAACATACCTATTTATTTTGTTATACAGAAAAGTAAAAAAGAAAATAAGAATGATAAAAGGTTAACATATAATTAATTTCAATGTACTAAATATCGACATATGTAATAATAAAAATAATAATAATAATAATAATAATAATAATAATAATAATTTCATATATTGTTAATATAACTTTAGGTTACATTAATTACTGCAGTTTTATTTAAATTTTAAATTTTAAACACCTAAAATATATCATTAAAAACTATTTCATTTAAATTAATTAGTCTTATACGCAATCTTATTTAATTATTTTTAAATTAAATTTAGACAAAGTTTTTAACTATAAAAGAAAAAGCATTTCTTTAACTTGAGATAACGTATTGCTTGCATGTTTAAAGCAACACAAAAACCATAAGATCAAGCAAATAAAAATATGCGATCATGTTACTGTTTCTCCAAAAATCAAAGCTGAGAATTTGGGTGGAAATATAATTGTGGAATTGAGTTTTTTAGTAAAATGTTAAGTGCAACTAAGCACATAACCGATAATTGGCAGATTAAAAGCAAACTAAAAGCAAACTAAAAGTGCAACCAAGCCTAGAATTAATAGGCACATAAGATCAACACATCAAATAGAGATTTTTCTATCAAAGAATAACATGGACTAATGCACAAACAAGTTCTCTGCGTACAGAACATAACTAGAAAACAAGTAGAATCAAAACATATTTTTGTGAAAGTTATTTTAATGGTATTATAATCCAAATGCACATAACAAATATATGCAAACACATGCTCAATAAAATTCATTGCAAAAACAAATATCCAAACCAAACCATACTCATTCAGTGAGGAAATTTTCTGCAAAATAAATATCCAAAAACTGTACTAAAGAAAGGATTGAGTAGTATTAAGTCTCATCATGAAAGGCCAGAGTTAATAGAGTTACAACTTAACAAAATTAATATAGCATAGCTAAAATTGATTTCATATAAGAAACCTAAGAAGCAAAACTCTTCAACCATGGACAAAGAAAAGTTTGATTACTGCACCATTCAATCTCCCTTCTTCCTAAATGAGCATCCTTCAGTTAACCTGGCTCTTCCTCCTGTTGGTTGGCACAAGACAGTCTGGCAGTTACCACATACCACAACTGTTTGAGAGTGGCTAAACACAGTTGTTCTGCATTGCCAAATTCACACCACTTACTTATATATCATTATAATCAAATTTAAGGAAAAAAAAAAAGAAATAGATCCTACTTACATGTTGAAGCAGCCTTGACACTTCACATCCTGCAACAAATAATCAAAAGTTACTAATAGAGTTGTTTTCCTTTATAAATAAACAAATTAATAACAACATTTTTTATTCCAAATAATAATAACAATAATAATAATTTATGTACCATGAAAAATGAATTTGGTGACTGAACAAGACGCTTGAGCTTGTGCTTTCTCTTCTCCAACTCAGCTGGAGGATTCAGCAAATCAATATCGTTTTGAAGAACCTACTCAAACACAAAAGCAGAGAAGCAAGTTTCAGCAAGAATACAATATGCATATAAAAATATATCTTACTGTTTAATCTTCTTCTACACTAAAATAACATAGAAAGGTTCTATCAAACCATAAAATTATAAAAAAAAAAAAGAAAAAATTGTCTGAACCTTGTTAACAACGAAAACAAATCAGAAACCACGTTTCAAAAGAAAGGAAAAATTGTCATTCTCTTATTTGTTTCATAGGTCATCATTTAGAGGGTGAAAAAATGCATAGACGATTAGATAAATGAAAATACAACGCCAAATATTGAAGAAACAATCTCAGATCTAAAGCGAAAAATAGGACTCACCATTGTGCGAAGAAAGCCGTTGAAAACCTAACAAAAAGTCTTAACCTAGGTTTTGCAGCAGCATAGAGGGAAAGGAGGCGATGGAAAAATAACTAGGTTTATAAAGCTATTGTGTTGATATCTGGGCCGGCCCAGATGGACAAATTGATGTTCGTCTGTTACTATCTATACTCCTTGGTTTACTTTCTGAACACCCCGTTTTATTATCTACACTCCTTTTTTTTATTTAGTTAAAATAATATGCTTAACCTTATTTATCTCCAACATTTCAAAACACTCTTATTTCTTTTGCATTCATGGACTTCCCCCATGTACTACACACGTCATTTTATGCTTTTTATCTCTCTAATATTGTCGTAATGCTTCTAGTATGTTAGAAAAGACTATTTAGAAAATACTTTTAGAATGTTATTTTTATCATTTTAAATGTACTTTTTGTTACATACTTTAATTTTTAAGATTTTGAAAAGAACTATTTAAAAAACTTTTTCATTTTCATGTTTTATAAGATATTTTCTCAAATTTAAATCAATATATGGTTATATGTACTTTCCATAATAATTTAATAAAATATGTTTATATAAATGCATTTTAAGATGAATAGTTGAAAACTTTTTTATGAATAAATCTTGTCTTATAATTAGAATTCTTGAATGTACTTCATAAGACTATTTCGAAAGTCAAAAACACTGGGATTGGGCTTCTGCACATGAAGGTTGTTGCTTTGGTTATCATCCTAAGCGAGATTCATGGGTTGTTTTCATTCACCAAAACATTGTTATTCACACTGAATATTCAACAAATAGAAATTGAGTTTAATCCTTTAAATTTTTGTATGAAATCTAGGGTAAAATTTTTTACCTCCATAACAGAAGTTGTAAGATCCAAAAAAATTAAATAATTAAATAAATGATTATTTAATAATTGTGGATAATAGAAACCTTTATGATATTTAATGTTAGAATTTATGACAAGAAATAGTACTAGCTCAAGTGGTTGAGAGTACATGGTTATATGGAGAGGACTTGAGTTCAAGTTATGTGTATGTCATTTGAGTGTTATTTTAATTATGTTATCTTAAGGAAATTGCATGTGCACACTTAAATTGATATTAGGTAACCTTGGAAACCTGATTTGGTAGTGGAAATGCGGAGATATAAGACTTGGGAATTAGATTGAGACAGGTATATGGGATTATTACATTTGAGAGTGCATGAAGTAAATAAATAAACAAAAAGCCCAATTATGATGCAAATCTGCAGAGGTATAGAAATTAAATTATGGAGGTGTAGAAGAAAACATTTGAAGTTATTAACCCAATTAATATGGTGGTGCGAGAGTAAATTATGGGGTGCATGCCAAATGATTGGAATTAGTAACTCAATTAACATGGTGTTGTATAATTAAGGGTTGCACGAAGAAAATATTGAATCCTCACGTAGTAAATCCTTTAAAGCTTTGGTTTTGGATTGTTTATTAATTATTTCATGTGAATTAAGAACGTACCATTTTGTTCATGGAATTTTATATTTCAGACGGCAAACATACAATTTGTAAATGAGCAAAACATGTTATAAAACTCAAATATAGAATATGTGTACCCGATTTATGCTCACTTGCACTCTTGTTCTTCTGTAATTGGGTTTTGATCTTGGATATTTACATGACCTCTTGATTTGCTTCTTTGATCCTTCACCGTTATTTAGTGATTTTCTTGCTCTTTCCTGTACTATTTCTTTGTTTTGATTTTTTTCCTGTCTCTGTACGAAGAATGGTTTGGATGAAAGTGTGTGAAAAAATGGGTGCAGAGGATGGTTGATGATGGCTTAAAATGTTAGAGAGGAAGATGATGGTACTTGCACGGAAGTGTTATAGCGGTTGTGGATGGTGTGAGGAGCAGGTGGAGGAAGTTGAGAACACTGAGAACCGTTCTTCTAAAAACTGTTTTTGTATTTTTAATTTTCAATTTTTAAATTTAATTAATTAAAAAAAAAAGAAAGATAATTAATAATAAATAATTTTTAACTTTTTAATTTTTTAATTTTTTAATTTTTTAATTTTTATTTTAATTAAACAAAACGAAAAATATTTAATAATTAATAATAATATTTTTATTATTTTCTTTTAATCTAAAACACAAAATATTTATTTTACTTAACTTTCAAAAACATAAACTAAAGAAACATTTTTTAAGCCATTTTATTATTATTATTTTTTTTAAAATAATTTATTTTTATCCTTTTTAATTAACACTTATTTTTGGCTTTTTTTTATTCATCCAGACAAAATTGGATGTTGACAGTGATCTACAAGGCTTTGGGTAATACCTTTGGGATGGACTTTGCTGGAGCATTCCTTGAGTTGTGGCTCAGAATGACATTCCTTAAGTTGTGGCTCATAATGGAGGATGAACACGTGGCAATCCCAGGTTGTGCCTGGTGAGTTGGTACTGATGTGAGTATGAGAGTTGTGGCTATTACGGATGGTATCCACATGATTAGGCAATCACGGGTTGTTGCCAACGATGTTGCTAATCTGGTGTCGAGAATACGAATTGTGGTTCGTATGGGGAACTCCACTTAGTGTTATGGATGATGGTTCGTAACATGATAGCACACACGTGTATCCACAAGTTGTGGCTTGTAGATGGTGGAATCACGAGTTGTGGCTTGTGGTGGCAAAAGATATCTTAAGGTCATCATTTGAAGATGTAGACAATGGATAAACATGGTGGTGGTCATGCCTTATGGGATCAGAGGATAGAGTTTTTCTTATGTGCGTGTGTGTGTGTGTGTGTACATTTTAATTATGATTATGTATATGTGTGTATTGTTAGCTCACCCTATCTATTTGTGATTGGCGATGATCATGTAATTCGTTATACAGGAGCATACGATGTTGCAGGTAGTGCTAGTGAGGCATAGCATCGAAGTGGGGCAACATGGGAGTTTTTTTTATATTTTTGTAAACATCTGGTGTATCCGACCTAAACTTGTAATGGTTTTATAGAACTAGTGGATTTTGAATAATGGTGTTGTAATAATTGTTTTGAATTTTTTCTCGCATTTTGGGAAAGGCAGTATAATAAATATAGTTTTGATTTTCTATATTGTTTTTATTCTATTTAAATTAGTAATATTTGGTCGAGATGTTACAGAAATGGTTGCTACCAATGAATAGCATGCATCAGAGCACCAAATGAAGTAACCTCTTTGGATCTTCAACAATAGTTGAGGCCCATTCAAAACCACTATAAATAGAGATTAACAGTGAGCTATCATGATCACCTCATTCACTCATCATCCAATCATCTCTTCCATCTCCATCAACCATTCTACTTTTCTTTTCATCATTTCTTGTATTACCTTACACATGGAAGGCTAAGTATCTTGGTTGATTCCTATGTAATTTTATACCGAATTTTGAGGTTAAAAGCAATAAATGTGTTATTCTTTGAAATTATTTCAAAAGCAATTTTACTTCAATTTAATACTTTTGAATTATGATTTATACTTTTAGTATTATTTAGAACAATTGTTTATAATTCAATCTTACATCTTTCGTCAAAATTCTTATTAGAATTTTTATAACCTCTTGTTTAAGTGAAAACACAAGGACTTTACATTGTTAGTGGTTGTACATGTTGTTGACAAAAAGAAGAAGATGGACATCTTCCTTCAATAAGGAGTTTTGATGATGATGATGATGATGACTTATGAAGAAGTATGGAAGACTTAATGATGATGCATGGAAAAATGTTGAAGACTTAAAGAAGGCTTGGATTTAAGAGATACATTCAAGACTTAAGTATTTTAGTTATTTAAGTCTTGTAATTGGTGTATGTTATTTAAAATAGTTAAATTAGTATATTAGGAGTCAAAAGGCAAAACTCAAGCAACAGTGCACTAAGGGAAGGTTTTATTTTTACAAAATGCATTGTGATAATCGATTATCAACGCGAAACAATGTTTTTCATAAACTACTTTGGAATAATTGATTATCACTTATGATAATCGATTATATGTGACAGTTGTGACTTAACTTTC
>Ga0209389_1005966_pt1 | contig 10486 bp, 16 predicted proteins | sample CowpearedBW_FD_187526 | JGI IMG/M metagenome (GOLD analysis project Ga0209389, IMG submission 187526) | Root nodule microbial communities of legume samples collected from California, USA - Cow pea red BW (SPAdes) (version 2) | ecosystem: Host-associated > Plants > Roots > Nodule | place: USA... | reverse complement strand
AAATGATTTTGGAAGAATTTTCCCAAACACAATGTATTTGGAAAAATAAAATCGGAGTGAGTTTTTTTTCCACGTTTTCTCTCTACTTCCTCTCTTCTTATTTCTTTGTACCAGCATTAATAATGGAAACGGTGGTGAAAACGACAATAGCTGTGATATAATGATAAAAGCTATTTTAGTATTTTTATTTTCAATCAGTGTAGGTATAGTTAGTAATTGTGGAGTACAAGAGACAATAGCCCGAACAGAAACATGAATCTGCTTGGTGCATGTGTAGCAATTAAGAAAGTAGCTGGGATGAAGCATATTTTTAAAATCACATACATTATTTCGATTGCATATAAGAAATCATGATTTTGTTTAGTTCAAAATCATAGTTTCAAAATTATTATTTACATTCAAATCCATTGTGACAAAATATTCCATTGTCGTTTTTTTAATGAAACCATTCAGTTAAAATATACAATGAAAAATATATCTTATCACATTCGTATCTTAAAAGAAGAAATTTTTAGAATATGGAATGTCAATTAATCTCTCTATTTCGTTCAACATATATAACTGTTTTCATTGCTCTCATATAGCGAATTCAGATTCCGAGTAAGGATGTCAAAAAAATTTATATTTATTAGATAAAATTTACAACGGACGGGCTAGAAATGAATATTGTGAATGATTATCCTCTATACTTTAATTTAAATTAAAAAAAATAAAAGTAAATTTTTAAAATATTAACACAATAATTTTGAATGAATTATTTTTTATCGATTGGTTTAAAAAATCTTCATTTATTTGTGAACTGTCATTCAATGGTTAAATGAGTTATTTGTACTTTATTTAAAATTTATGAATATTATGCATTGTATTTTTATTTGAATTTATGGTTAAAATACGTTGTTAAATACTTAATTTTACTTTTATAAATATCTATGAATACTTATAGATATATGTAGATATTAAAAAATATGTTCATATCACATAACATATACCTATAAATATAGGTATAATATAGAACAAATATTATATTTGTCTCGCGAATAAGATTATTGTACTGTATGGTCCATCGGTCAGGCGGACCTTTCCGTGGGACGTTGATGTGGCAATCTCTCCCGAGTGCTTTAAGGGAGCTCGCGACCAAAACGCCCCAGGCATTCTCTGAATGAAGTCTCAGCTCTGAACATGCTAAATTGGCTACCCGTCGGTCGATCGATTTAAGCACCCCCTGCTTTCAGTTCCAATTGAACTTTGTCTCCACTCCTATGGAGACCCTCATTTATGAGGCCAGTCGACAGGCCGCACGATTCGTCGGTCGGGTGGCCAAACCAAAACCAAATCAGCATGCTGAAAGTTAATTAAAGTAAAGTAAGTCACTAATCAAGTTTAAAAAGCAATTGGGTCATGATTAAGGAACTCTAATCATAGGCCCACACCATAAACTATAATAGAGGCCTAAGGTAAGTTGGTAAGGACCTTTAACTCGCATTTATTACAACATTTATTGCTATCATCGATCGAACTTGAACTGACTTAAGCATCAAAGCCTTTTAGACAGGTACCCTGATCGCTCGATCAACCGAGCGAGAGGAGAAAAAGACATCGAACAGGAGAAAGGATCAAACGAGCTAACTCATGAGAATATCAGACAAAAGGAATTGAGGGTAATCTGAGTGTTGAAAGTAAGTGTTTGGCCCCTACACCCGAAACATTTTGGCGCCCAATATGGGGTCGAGCAGTCAATTATAGACCTTATACCCTTATGGTGACCACAAGAAACAGGACAAGAAACACAGACGGAGGAGGAATGGCCGACGACCAAACCGATACAAGAGAGATGATCAAGGCCTTGCAACAAAGGCTAGACGAGATGCAGAGGAATTATGAGGCGCAACTGCGCGTTTTACAAGAAGAAAATGTCGCTCTCAAGCAAAAGGATGATCCCATCCCCTCAACACCGACCGTGCCAGACCCGCCTAGATGAGCAGAGCACAACCAAGGATGGAAGAGGAACGACTGATGAGCCGACCTCCTCCGACGGGAGCGGAACATTCGCAACCACAGAGGGTAGAGAGGACTCTAGCCTCCAAAGGCAACACTCCCATACAATTTTTGAAAGCTCGGGAGCCAATAGAGGCGGACATCCGTCTCGTCAGGCGGTACACGCAGAAGGAAATTTCCCCTTCACCCAGTTCATCCTGCAAACCCCGTTGCCTGACCGATTTAAGGTGCTGACGTTCGACAAGTACGATGTCACGAAGAATCCTGATAATCATTTGTGAGTATTCACGCACCAGATGATGTTCCACGTTGTAAGCGACCCAATCTGGTGTCGCGTTTTCTCATCTTCCCTGACGGGGGAAGCACTCGAGTGGTTTTCCGACCTGCCGCCCAACAACATAGACTCCTTTGCCACGTTGAAGGCCAGGTTCAACATGCAATTCACGCCCCTACGTCCGACCATCTTAACAGTTGATAACCTAGTCAATATTCGCCAAGAGGATGGGAAATCCTTAAGAAGTTACCTCGACTGGTACAACTGCATGTCAGTCAAAATCAAGGATCTCAGCAACGAGATCGCCCAACATCACTTCTTTTATGGCCTGCAGTCGGGCGTCTTTGTGGACAAAATAAGCCGCAAAAAACTGAAGACGATGGAGGAGATGAGGGAGTGAGCGGCGAAGTTCATACAAATGGATGACATGCAAGACTTTCGTGTAAAGAAGAGAGAGAAGGAAGATGTGGTGGTGGAAAGGAACCCCCTGACCAATTAAGTCGATCGTCAAACTGGTCGAAAGGAAGGGCCCCAAGTTCACCACCTACATGCCGTTTATCGTTCCACGGGTGAAGATCTTACAAGAGGCTTTCAGTGCTGAAACACTTCCCCCTCCGAGAAAGAAATCGCCTCCCTCCGACGCCAACGACAGTAAGCATTATTAATACCATCGGACGATCAGTCACACCACTGAGGAGTGTCACACCCTTAGGGACAAAATTGAGGAGCTTATTCGGCATGGGCAGTTGAGGAAGTACATCAAACGGGATCGCCTCGCTCGTAGCCCAGAAAGAAAAAGGAGTCCGGTTCGGGCACACTCTCAATCAAGGAGAGACGACTGACCGAGGAGGGAGCCAGAGAGGAAAAGAGGGGAGTCATCCAGAAGGCACCATTGAAGCAAAAGCCGAAGCAGGAGCAGGGATAAGCCATTGCGAGGCTACATCAACACCATTTCCGGTGAGTTTGCCAGTGGAGGATCGAGCTCATCTGCCCGAAAGAGACACGTTCGGACGCTTAAGTCGATCCACCTGGTAGAGAAGAAAGTACGTTCCATGCCGCCTCTCACCTTCACCGACGATGAATTCAAATCTCCCAACCCAGATCATGACAATCTGATAGTAATCTCCATCAAGGTGGCAGAGTATGTGGTCGACAAAGTCCCGATGGACCAAGGAAGCTCCGCCAACATTCTATACTAGAAGACATTCCAGAGAATGAACTTGTCCGAGAATCTGATTGTCCCCTACAACGAGCAGATCGTTTGTTTCTCAGGCGAGCGGGTGGACACTCATGATTATCTAGACCTACGCACCAGAATAGGCTCAAGGCGGGACGGTCGGGAGGTAAGGATTCGATACATTTTGGTCGAAGCTAACACCTCTTACAATATTTTGCTAGGGAGGCCCTGCCTGAATGCCTTTGGAGCGATTGTCTCCACCTTCCACCTAACGATGAGATTCTGATCTGACAAGGGAACGATCTGCACCGTGCATGTCAACCAGTAGATTGCCAGGGAGTGCTTTGCGGTCGGGCTTAAGGTGGTTTCCTACAACCGCCCAAGGAAACAACATCGGTTAGAGGTCGCAATGACCGACCTCGATCCTTGAACCAACACAAAGGATCGAATGTAGCCCGAAGGTGAGACCAAGGAGCTGCTGATCGGTCAATAGCCAACATAAGTCACCAAGTTGGGAAGACAGTTAACTCCGGAGGAGGAGGCACTCTTAGCCAAAGTCATCGACCGAAACAGGTAGGTGGCGACATGCCTAGCATCCATCCTGATGTCATGTCTCACAAGCTGGCCACCTTCAAAGAAGCCCGACCGATCGCCCAAAAGAAAAGGAAGACGGGGGAAGAATGAAGACAAGCAATCGAAGAAGAATTAAAGAAACTGTTAAAGGCTGAATTCGTTCGGGAGATCAAGTACACCACCTGGCTAGCCAATGTGGTGATGGTAAAGAAATCGAGCGGAAAATGGCAAATGTGAACAGACTTCACTAATCTCAACAAGGCCTGCCCAAAGGATGCCTACCCGCTGCTGAGTATCGATCGACTCGTCGACGGAGCCTCTAGGCACAACTTTTTAAGCTTTTTGGATGCTTACTCGGGATACAACCAAATACTGATGTACGACCCTGACAGATCCAAAATGACATTCATCACTGATAAGGCCAACTATTGCTATGATGTAATGCCTTTTGACCTGAAGAACGTAGGAGCCACCTACCAGTGCCATATGGACCGTATCTTCAAAAACTAGATCGACCGATGCATGGAGGTCTACGTTGACGACATGGTGATAAAATCACAGACGGCCGACGAGCACGCCCGCGACCTCAGGGAGATCTTTCATCAGGTACGAAAATACAACATGCGGTTGAATCTGGAGAAGTGTGTTTTCGGCGTACCGGTCGGTAAGTTCCTCAGGTTCATGCTGACCGCCTGAGGAATAGAGGACAACCCTGATAAGTGCACGACCATCGTGGAGATGAAATGCTCAAAGAACCTCAAAGAGGTACAACGATTGGTTGGTCGGTTGACAACTCTGGCCCGTTTCCAATCGCGATTGGTTGGTCCGTTAACCTCAAGATAATGAAGAAACAGACGACCGATAAGTAGGACGATTAGTGCGAGAGTGCCTTCCAAGAAGTTAAGACCATGATCGCCAGCCTACCTATCATGTGCTGACTGGTCGGCGAGCTCTCCTTGCAACTATACCTCTTGGTCTTGGAGGTCACCATCATCGCAGCATTGGTACAAGAAAATCTGGAACAACGACCAATGTACTTCATAAGTCGGGTTTTGCATGATTCATAAACGAGGTACCAATTGGTGAAGAAAATAGCACTATCACTCCTCACAACCGCCCGACGACCTTGCCAGTATTTCCAGAGTCACCAGATAATCATCTGCTTCGATCATTTGATCGCCAAGATCCTCAGGAAGCCTGATCGGTCGAGCTATCCGAGTTCGGCCTGAAATACTAATCGCACGGGTCCATAAAGGGTCAGCACTTAGCAGACTTTGCCGTGGAACTACAGGATTCGGCCAACTGGCCGGAGCATGTGTGGACTCTCTTTGTTGACAGATCGTCAGACAAACGCGGCGGCGGAGTAGGAATCGTGATCGAAGGACCAGACGGTTTCTCAGTGGACCATTCATTGTTGTTTAAATTCAAGGCATCGAATAATCAAGCTCTTCAGCTGCAGCCTTGGTCCTCTGGTGCTCCTCCTTCAGCCAATCATCAGCTTCTTTCAGTTGATTGACACATTTGGAATGCTCGGCCTTCACGACATTGAGTCGATTGAACTTCGTCTTCAGGTCGGATGCAGATGACTTCACCTCTTGCAACTCCACCCGAGCTGCCGCGAACTCCTTCTCCAAGGCATCCACCATGCTTCGGTCGACCTTAGGGAACTTGGTGCACATAACAGAAAGCTTGAGGCTCAACTCCCAAATTGTTCGAACGACCTCATCTTCAGACACGTCTTTTAACATGTCCTTCACCCGAGACTCCAGGTGATAAGAAACGTCTTCTCCTGACCGGACGTCACTCCCTAGGAAGGTAGAAGACAAGGACCTAGAGGCCTGCCCACGCTTGCCCGACTTGGGCAAGCGGCCAGAGGATGGGCTCCCTTTGCTTTTATTTTTTCTCTTGGCCTTCCCTCCTTCGGCGGCTGGGATCATGGTGATAGGAGGAATTTCATGGACTTGAGGGGCAAGTCTGTCCCCTATCCCCAATGTTCCGGTCGGAGCATCATGTTCCGGTGTCAGCTCTGTGGACGAGACAGTAGGACCGATCGATCGAGTGGCTGCAGCCTCAAAAGACTCTCTAGGCTTGCAGCGTGTCTTAGCACGCGCCATAAATTCGACGTTAGAAACGGTCGTACGGGCCATGATATATGTAAACAAATAAAAAATTTAGATAAGTCAATTTACCCCCAAAATGACTGGTCGGATCATAACAACAAACCATAAACCGCTCCGGATAAATCCTGCGACCGAAGATACTGGATTAAGGGCCTTGGTGGAATCTTGTCAGGAAGACCCTTAAGGATGCCAAGGTTTGCCCGCTCGGCTGAAGTCATTCGATCTTTAGACTAGGGGCCAACGGGCGACGACATCTGCTTCCAATAAAGAGGGAACTTCGGTCGATCTTCTTCATCAAAAATGAACTTCTTCCCACGAGGCGGAATTGAGACCTTAAAAAAACCGGTTTTAAGGCCCTTGTAGGAGGCGAGGTAGAGGTCAATGAAGCTCTTGTTCGCTCCAAGGAACGACACTCACCCCTTTGTTAAAGTGGGGCGGATTTTCTTGAAATGAAGGAAGAGGGGCATGGTCGCCGTGAGACCAGCAGCCCGGTAAAGCACATCAAACACCTGCATAGATGCCCAAGCGTTAAGATGAATTTGAGTAGGAGCGCATCTGACCTCCCGAAGCATCGCCATCTGCCAGTCGGCCAACGGCACAGTCAAATACAAGTCCTAGAAGAAGCAAGTGTAGACATAGAATAAGTCTAACTTCGCCCCTTCACGACCGTGGCACACCCTCTCGTTGTCGGCACACACCTTCAAGCGGAGGAACCCGTCCTCAACGTCGTCCCCAAAAATTTCTGTTTTCCCGACCAAGTCAACCAAATAATTTCCCCATCGGAACCTCGTCATATAGGTCTTAGGCTCATGAGGTGACTACTCATAGCCCGGAATGGGAGGAAGCTCAAGTCGATCCCCTTCATCGGCAACGTCGATGCTGACAAGACCCCTATCCTCGTCGCCAGAACCATCAGCTCCCTTTGGCTGACCGACTGATCACCCAAGCCCATCTTCGTTATTACTATTTACAGGAGAGCTTGAACCGGACGACCCCCGACCGAGAGACCCCTCAGTCTCTAACAAGCTGAGCGGGAAGGAAGAAACCGACCCGTCGTCCCTAGGGACTTCGACACCTCGACCAGAGGACCCATCCGAGCTTGACCAACTATAAGAAGCCATTATTACCTGTAGAAAGAGAGAAACGATGGGCACGTCGAGTAGAGAGAAGTTACAAAGCGTGAAAATAACGAGAACCACACATCACTATTTATAGACAATCCAGAGGCCATGTGGCAACCCTAGAGTCATACTATCACAGGACGATCAACGACCCATGCATTTTGATTGTGCGCCTCCCATTTGACAGGCGCGACCCACGAAGCGACATAACCGTCGAGGGGTCCCATCCTTCCATTGTTCCCCGATCAAGGCTCTTTCTCAACCCTTTTCGCTTCGTCTCCAACATCGCTCAAAGCTTGGGGGGCTTGTGTACTGTATGACCCATCGGTTAGGCGAAACAAGGTCAAGCGGTTGTAGGCCGCCCGCTACAGGCGGACCTTTCCGTGGGACGTTGATGTGACAATCTCTCCCGAGTGCTTTAAGGGAGCTCGTGACCAAAACGCCCCCCGCATTCTCCAGATGAAGTCTTAGCTCTGGACACGATAAATCGGCTACCCGTCGGTCAGCCGGTTTAAGCACCCCCTGCGTTCAGTTCTTGTTGAACTTTGTCTCCACTCTTGTGGAGACCCTCATTTATGAGGCTAGTCGACAGGCCGCACGGCCCGCTAGTCGGGCGGCCAAACCAAAACGAAATCAGTAAGATGATAGTTAATTAAAGTAAAGTAAGTCAGTAATCAAGTTTAAAAAGCAATTAGGTCATGATTAAGGAACTCTAATCATAAGCCCACACCATAAACTATAAATAGAGGTCCAAGGTAAGTTGGTAAGGACCTTTAACTCACATTTATTACTATCATCGATCTGACTTGAAATGACTTAAGCATGAGAGACTTTTATACAGGTACTCCGATCGCCCGATCAACCGAGCGGGAGGAGAAAAAGACATCGAATAAGAGAAAGGATCGAACAAGCTAACTCAGGAGAATATCAGACAAAAAGACTTGAAGGTAATTTGAGTGTTGAAAGTAGGTGTTTGACCATATACCCGAAACAATTATGTTGCGTGTTGACATCCTAGTTGTGTCTATTCATGGAGCCTATTTTAAATGACATAAATATATGGTATTTTTATTAATACTTGTGAGAATAGAAGCAGGCTGACACCATTGCATGATTTGCAATTCGAGTCCTGGAAACCAAAGAGAATCTTTTGAGCTTCACCCCATGAACTCCTGCACTGAAATATTTACCAATTTCCTCTGACAACTTTGTAGGGCGACTTTATTTGAAGCGGAAAGAATCGAAATTCAAAAAAGATATACAACTACTGCTTCAACCATTACTCAGATTTGGAGCCAATTTTTTCACTCAAAATCTAAACTTTTGCACCATTACAACTCAAAATTTGCTGCGCTAAAATCCCCTTTAGCAGCAACATTAACAACAATCAAAACAATATGACTATTACGCCACGATCACCATCAATAGGTTATAAGGTATAACAATAGTAAATATATACTTCATCGTGAGATAAGCGGGTGAGCATGTCCAAGTTGAACCACAATTATCTATTTTACTAGATTTTATTTTTCTCTCTTTGTTAAATTCAATCCGATCGTATTTTTGAACTTTGAATTACTGGGTAGGCATCAATCAAATATCCTACTACTTAGTTTGCTATATTTGGTGGTTCAATTGTGTTTGGAGAGGACAAAAACAATCAAATCGCTGCTTCCACAGATTTATGATCTGTCTGTTTTTCAAGGTCCTTTTCTTGTCCTTCTCTGTTCATCGCATCAAATTTCGTGCTCTCTTCTTCTGCATTAGAAAAGTTATGGCATGGAGTAGGAGTCACACTATTCTTACTCCACCACACTTCTCAACCATTAATTTCTCCTTCCCCTTTTCTCATTTCTTTAATCAATGGATGTGATGTGCTGCTCCAGAGTAAGCACTTTCTCTGATGACCAAATACCTTTTTAAATTAGACATTTTTTTGTACTACCATGTCTTGCCCTTCTCCATTCAGTTTTTAGTTTTCCGTTTAAAAATTGTTAGAACACTTTAACTGACATATTCATGTCACGTGGGTGATTTAAAATTTAAAACACACTTGGTGCCTCGCTGCTACTATCTCTGTAATTTGTAATTTGTGTTCTTACGCAAGACCTAAGTTACACATGAGAAAGTTCTTATCACAATGTCTTACAAAAAGAAGCAAAAATTAAACCATGTACTGACATGCTACCATCACAATCTAAGTACATAGTAAACTATTTCAAGGTTGGTAGCTAAATTTTTACAATTTTCACAGCATAAGAACGCCTCTAGTAGAAATCTTTTTCTTTTGAGAATTTCTTAGTAGTAAAAATACTATTTTAACATGAATTTTACAAACATGATTTTTTTGAAATTGGAAAAGCTATAAGAAAAAATCTGTATAATTCAAAAAAATATATATATTTGTAAAGCTCACATTAAAGTAGTGATGCTATTGATAAAGAACCGTTGTATGAGATTTTCATATTCAAACCATACAATCATAAACTTTACACACCAATGGGTATGTATGTTTTTGTGGCAAGACGCTTTTTGCCATACATTAGGAACTATTAGTATGTTTCATGTTTATACATGTCCAAGTTGTAGTTGGACTGGTAGAATTGGGGTTAAAAGAATCATTTTTTCAAAGTTTTTGGGTGAAATTACTGATTTTTATGTTGGTTAAAGTAACAGACTTTATTCCATTGCATATGGGGCTGCATGATTTTGAGGCAGAAAGGGAATCAAAAGAGCAGCTTTTCCCTATATAAGAGGTGCCATTATGGGGTAATTAGTGGAATACCTTGCGAATGGTGCAATGCGTTTAGCCCGAAAAAGTCCACCTTCTTGGGCTTAGAATAACGACAAACCCTAATTAATTATCAACTCTCTCCCCATAAACTTGTGCTGGGTTGAGGTACGGAAGGAACCAGTTGCTACTCTTGAATGCATTTTCTAGCTGTGATGCGTAAATGATTTTTGTCCTATTCAGTGGTATAAATCAGTTATCTATTAGTAGATCTGTTGAGATATGGTCTGTGTCAGCGGTTATGGGAGATTGATTCAGCCAAGGTTTCTGTCTCAAAGCCTAAACTAACATTTTCCGAGGTCAAAATCTTCACTCAATTATATTCCAATCATGTTGAGAAAGGGTTTCAGAAAGCTCATAAACCATGAGTTTCAACTTCCAAATACCGATGTGTTAGTCCTACTCACAAATGAGTGATGGAAGAAATGTCTAGGT
>Ga0209389_1005964_pt1 | contig 10488 bp, 7 predicted proteins | sample CowpearedBW_FD_187526 | JGI IMG/M metagenome (GOLD analysis project Ga0209389, IMG submission 187526) | Root nodule microbial communities of legume samples collected from California, USA - Cow pea red BW (SPAdes) (version 2) | ecosystem: Host-associated > Plants > Roots > Nodule | place: USA... | reverse complement strand
AGATCAATGCTGTAAAAAAAAAAAAAAACCATGAAAAGCATTACAATGGGACAAAAAGTTTCAAGTTAGAAGACAATTTCTCAACCTAGAAGATATATTATATACCTTAATGAGTACCACAAATAATCACTTCTATCAGCAGTTTTGAAATACCAATAGGTTCACTAGGAACACTATTGGTATTTAATATAACATTATTATTCACATAAAGTATGTTAAGATCTTGATGCAACTTCTCTTGAATTTTATACAGAAGATGAGAATAGAGAAATTCAAGTCAACTTAGAGCATAATTAGATGGTCCCTCCCATGTAATAAATGTGTCCCTTTGCAGGTTTATAATGCATTGTGCTATGTTAGGCACTTAAATTGTCCATCTCAATCATCTCTCTAATCCATCTTAAATAAACTAACAAAAACATTGTTATTATGTGAATGCAATCATCATGGCATTTAAGACTTAGGACCCCATGTTCATGTAGTCACAACCAACCAAGACTTAAGACTTGCTTTAAATCTACCGGTTGGTGAAAAATTAATGTATATATATATATCAAAGATATTGTTATTGTTAGCCACTATGATACAATGATGTCCAAATCAGAAACAACTTACTGAAAAAATTTAACATTAGGCTTGATTAGAATTTTGAGTTTACTTTTATTGAAGTTTATCTATTAGTAACATGAAAAAATCATAAGGGGCAGTACATGTCTCTCACCTTTACGATGCGAATGAAAAATTGACCACCATTGGTGTTAGGACCAGCATTTTCCATGCTTAAAACTCCAGGACCAGTATGCTTCATTGCAAGAAAGTGTTGAAACTAGAAATGTAAGCATATTAATTAAATTGAATTTTAAATTAGAAAAGAAGCTTAAACTGAATTTTAAATACCAATAGGCAATCACTATTAAAAATTTATAATTAAATATTACTATCTAGCCATAATAGAGAGACAAATAGGAAAAACTTTCATCCTTGAAACTTGGACCATAGATACTAATCCCACCAATTCCCTGTAGCAAAATAAAAGCACATTCTAAGCAAGAATAAAATTCATTAGCCTATTTGATGCATATACGTGGCATGTCAGTTGGAAAGTAAATGCATTCATCACTAAATATATCCAGGCCTACAAACAAAAGTTTAGCTCACATTTCCTTCCGTAAAGTCTCCTCCTTGAATCATGAAATCTTTGATTATATGATGGAAGGAGCTTCCTTTGTAACCATATCCTTTCTCACCTGTTAAAGGATTATTTAGCTTGATATATAAAATTCAAAGTTACAAAATCCATTTAAGAGTAGAAATCCAACAGCAGCAAGAAAAAGGCTGCATAAAAACTTGATTGCTTGCCTGTACACAAAGCACGGAATTTTCAGTTGTTTTGGGAACATTATCTCCAAATAGGCCCAAAACAATCTTGCCCATAGTCTCACCTCCAACTTCTACGTCATAGAAACACTTGGTTGTCCCCTTGGCTTGAAGCTTTAGAGCCTAAAGGTAACAAAACCATGTAAGAAAATCATGTTAATAATAGTAGAAGAGATTATTGAGCATGTTAGTGTGGAATGCTCATGCACACATCACATAGAGAAACTTAAACCACGCACATTGTAATTGAAAATCATGAAGAAAAAATTAGGAGTGAGTGCGAACTGAACATTGTGACAATCTAAATTGGTTTATGAATTGAAAAAAAAAATACCTATTTTGATAAACGAGCATCAAACTCTGGTTGCGGTTGTGGCATTGTCGGTGCTACTACTTGACCACTTTGAGTTAGGGTAGAAAAAATAAGAACCGAGTTAGGGTAGATGATATAGTGAGATAAAATCAAAATCGAATCTAAATCGAACTTGAAATCGAAAGAGGCATGGAGACGAAATTGAATTTGAAAATGAAAGTAGGGAGGCGTGCGAAAGTTGTTGCATCCTTTAGAATAACACTTTCAGAGCGAGAGATACAGAATTCCAAATTAAATTTTTTTAAAATACATAAAAGAGCAAAAATAAAAGATAAGGTGAAATCCAAATTTGACTGTGTTTTCTAAAAAAACCTCAGGTATGTAGTAGGGTTTTCAAAATCTCTCTTATGTTTATTTTTAGTAGAAGTTATAATAATCTCAACTAATAAATTTCCTTTAAAATTGTATATTTTTGTGGTGATTGATCTGAAATTCCAAAAATAATGTTGAAAGTTTGTTATAAATTTATTTTAAATAAATAAATAAATTATATTAAAATATTAAATTTTAAATTAATATTAACTCTATCAATATTATAATAAAATTAATTAATTACAAATTGATTACTACCATTTTAAAAATTTCTAATTAAAATAAGAAATGAAAGCTTAATTATCTATAACAACATTTATTTAAAAATGTTACAATATCAGTATTAACATTATTTATGGTAACATTTTTAATTACTTATGGTAACATTTTTTAACAAGTATTACTATAGTTATTCATAAGGTAACATGTCCAATAAATGTAAAAAAATGTTGCTAAATCTAATAATTCCTATAGTGGATGATAAAAGATACTAATTAAAAATTATTTATTCAAAAAAAAAATTATTATAATTTATAAAATGTTAAAAAACAATGTTACATTATTGATAAAAAAGTAACATTTTTAATAATTATGATAAAAAAATGTTACTAAAGATAGAAAAGTGTAATCATCTATAGTAACATTTAAAAAACAATGTTACATTATTGATGATTGTATTCTTTGTAAGTACATTTTTAAGAAAAATGTAACTATAGCATGCATATAGTAACATTTTTAATAAATGCAGCCAAGCAAATGTCATTATAGCTACTATATGATGTAGTGCGCATATGGCATCAGAGTTATCTCAGTTGCTTCATAGTGTAGTATTTGGTATTCCTACTCCACTTCCTCCTTCAAGGTCTCATGATTATGATCATTCCATTCCTTTGTTGAAAGGCACGACACCGGTCAAAGTTAAACCTTATAGATATCTCCATAGTTAGAAAGAAGAAATCAAAAAAATTGATAAAGGATTGTTGGAAAAAGGCACTATTCAACCAAGTAGAGTTCTTTTTCTTCCTAAATTATTTTATTTAAAAAGAAAGATGGTTCATTGATGACCTTCCTCCCAATAGAATGACGTTCAACATGGATGAGGATGTGAAGAGGAGTTACAAAAGCTTAAGGTGAGGTAGATATGGAGGTGTTTGGGTTCGATAATTTGAGATCAACTCTTAAGGAAGAAAGCTAGAGTAGTCCTATAGAGGAGCTAGTATAAGGTGACTTAGAGACTAGTAAGATACAATTTTGCAGAGTTTCTTTATTAATCTCGAAATGATTTTTACAATGTATGATGACCACTACTTATAGGGTAAGGAAACCCTACAAGAGTCTACAAAAATGAAAGGGAAATTCAAGCTCTATTGATAGTCCATTATTTATATGGTCATTTCTAACATCCGAATTTAAAGTTTAATATGAACTTTGAATAAGAAAATGTCTAAGATATTAGGGTTCTCATTAATAAGTTTAGATTTATGTATAACAGATTAGGACTTGTTAAATAGTGGTGTAAATGCTAGAGTGAGAATTAGAAGTATATTGTTTAATGTTTTTTATATTCATTTTATTCATGAAATCTAACCCCAAAGAAGCCTTTACCATATAGTAATTTCATAAATTTTATTGCTCTCTAAGTCTTAGATTTATTTCATACGCATCAACATTTTTCATTCTTTAAAAGTTCTTAGCCTTAATTAGTGAATAAACATATTTTTTTTCTAAACAACACAAGTCTATATGGGTAACAATATCTACACTTGCCAATTTTTGTAAAATGCGACTAGAGGGTCAAAGGTCATAGCCACCAACCAAGGGTGTGTACGTTGGTAAGGAAACTTCCACTCTTCCTTATTCCTATTCCATTTTCATTTTCCATGCACTTTCACTCCCTCTTATATTTTCCATCACCATAATTTCACGTAAGTTGTGATATTGTTCAGGTCCCATTTCTCCTTCCATCTAACCACGAAACCTATCAAGATCCACTCAAAAACCCTAAACAACATTCAACCTTCACCCACCATCCATATATTCACCAAAAAGATGTTTAAACTTTCTCTCTCAAACACATACACCATTCCTTTAGCCCAAGCCCTTTTACCACCACCCAATATTCGTTAATTTTCATCAAACCAAGAAAGAAACCTACCACTAACCTTTCGCAACATAATGATGTCTTCTTCTTAGCTCCACAAAGTGATGCACATAGCAATATGACTCCATTAAAGGTTGTAGAAGCTATAAAGGATGAAAGAGAAGTGTTTTTGGTTTAGTGGAGGTGAAGATATCTTAAGAGAGAGGAGGCCAACTCTCAAGGAAAGACGCTAGAGTAGACTAGTTATGAGGGTTTTAGAATGAGCTCAAGTAAAAGGAATGTGCACTCATTTTGGCAGCAATTCAATTCTCAAATTCAAGTTGGATTTTACATGAGCTAAGCCTTGTATTTATAGTGTAAAAGTAAAACAAGATGTCTCCAAAAAGGAGAAGGAAAAATGGTCTACAAAATTGAATTTTGGAGCGAAAAGGAGAACATCACTAGTGTAGTTGATGAAGATGTGACAACCTCATCAAGCTCTATGGATGACAACCCTAGGAGGATCACTAGGAGCATGACAAAAGGGAAGGCATCATCCTCTTTATTTTGCATTACTCTAGTTTCAATTTCATGAAGTTGGTTTTGGTTGACTATTTTAAGTTAACTTGTTGACCTTGACTTAGGGGTTGACTTGTTGACTCAAGATTAACTTAACCTTAAACCAACATGCTAATGTCACTTATTTGCTTTTGTAGGAATAAGAGAGAGGGGACCGCATAGGAGGACACTTGGCATATCAAGGAGGAAAGAGAAGGAGCAAGACCTTTTAGAAGCATCTAGAGAGGGGGCAACCCACATGCCATGGACACCAAGACTTCTAGAAACTTCTAGAAGCATTCTTTAGAGCCTTGGCCGTGAAGTCTTGCCACCTAGATGGCTTGGCCGATAATCCCTTCTAGAAACATCCATGTGCACCTATGTTGACCTACCTTCTAAAACATGCTAGATTTATTTTTGTAATCCTCATACTTTGTTGTTTTGTCAAGAGGCCCCTAAACTCTTCTATGTGAGGGGACCTCTAACACTTGTATAGGTGTTGAACATTTTGAGAAATTTATACACTTTGTGTTTCAACCTTTTGTGAGAGCATTCCTCCAGAGAGAGTGGATTTCTTTCAAGCCTTATCTTGCCTTGGCAAGTGGCGGCATTCACCACTCATCTTCAAGGTTGCCATGGCTTCTTCTAGCCTAACCTTGTAGTGGCGTGATCCTTCCATCTACTCCATTTCCTTTACTTATCATTTTATGTTTCTTCACTTATTGGTATTTCGGTCTTTCATCTCTTTTATGTGTTTCCTTTTGTTTCTCAATTGTAATCAATCCTTTCTTCTCTTCTCTAGAACCTTCAAAATGAACCTTCACATCTAGATAACTTGCTATCTTAATGTGCAGTGGGAATTTCCTTGGTTTTCTTAAGAAATCATCACTATATTCATTAATCTTCTAAAAGGAACATGATAATCCTACTCAATAGTTTTCTCTTTTTACCTCACCCTTTAGGTCTCGGTTCTAGTGCATACGTCACTTATCAAAATGCAATGTCATTTTTGTAATTAACTAGAACTTATAGGCTTCAGTTGCATGTAAACCAAAGCATATAACATGTTTTGGCTGCAGTTACACAACAATTGAGACCTAAGACTGTGCAGAAATTCAAATTTTATTATTATTTAATCAGGTGGAAGTTATATGCATCGGTTTTAAAATGACCAAGGCCAAAATAGGAGATTATATGCTTCGGGTTAAAATTATAACTAAGGCATAAGGTTATATGCTTTGGTTATTAATTAGAACCGATGCCTAAAGTTCAATTTATGGGTTTTATTGGGGAAACTTTTTCGCAGAGCCATGGTCTTCTTCCTCTATCGCGTTCACCTACTTCTTCTTCCACTATACAACTTCGCGCTTGGCTCACCCTCTACAACAGGTTCCTCCTCGCGATGATGGACGGTGGTTGTGGTGGTATAGTCGTTAACACAATGGTGTTGGGTGGTTCTTCCTCCCGTGAGCAACTCCATTGGTTGTGGGTTTTTCGTCGATGGAAGCGGCTTCACACGACGTAGTGGACACTTCCTAGCAACTCTATTTCGTCTTCTTGTCTTTGACAGTAGTGACTTTTCTCCCCTTGAATGAATTTGTGGTGCTACTTCTTTTATTCGGCTACTTCTCCATTTCCCTCATATCGCTAAATTTTGATTCCATTAGTGAGTGATTCTGTGATACTTTTGCTTTTCGTATTACTATTTTTGTGCATTGGTTTATTGCCCGTTTGTGTGCATTAAAGGTGGTGGCATGAATGTTATATGTTTTGTGCAATTTAGTGAAATGAAATATGGTTGGAAGAGAAGGTCCATGTAGTTTATTGTAATGGATTGGAATGTTATTTTTTTTTGTAGGTGATATTTATTCAAAAGTTGTAGTGTGCACCAAGTTGGGAGTGCTAGTGGTTGGTAGTGTAAGACCCGTGAAATTAAATAATTAATTAATAAGTGCGGGTGGTGGAGACTTTAATGACATTAAATGCTAACTATCATGACGGGGAAAAGTACTAGCTCAAGTGGTTGAGAGTACTTAATTGTGTGAGAGGACTTGGGTTCGAGTCCTGTGTATGCCTTTTGTGTTATTTGATTTATTATTATTTTGATAATCTATTTGTGACTAGTGAGTGATATTATAATTATAGGATTATAATAGTTATCACTAAATATGAATTGACATAATAGTTGTGCTTTGGCCTTATGAGTGGAGGGTCATGGGTTCAAATCTTGTTAGATATGAAAGGGAAAAGGTAAACTTAGCATAAGGGGGCTGGAAACCATTATATAATGAAAATCCTTTAATAGAAATTAAAACACCATAAAGCCTATTTTCGTTTTAACATTTAAACCCCTAATTGAGAGACATATAAAACGTCATTTTGAGGGAAAAATAAGGTTTTGGCAGTGATGTCATTGGGTTTTGGAAAGGGGAACGAAATTTAGAGAGTGAGAGGCTGAATTGGGAGGAAGTTTGAAGCAAAACTGTGGTGACAAAGGAACATTCATTTTTTTTCTCTCAATTTGAAGCAAGAAGCTAGGTTAGGGGAGTTTTCCTTTGTGTGTGTAAATTACATGATATGTATTATGATTTTCTGTCATTGCCTTCTCAATTGGAATATGAGTGTTGTGAATTCGTGTATGTGGTTTTAAGTTTCAAAACCCTTTTATGCATTATATGTTTTGGGAATGAGGGTTTTTCGTATTGAATGGTTGTGGATGCCTAAATCTTGTGTTTTGGTAGTTTAAATGGATATAAAGCATGTTTACATGGTTTGATTATTGGAATAGATGGAATGGGATTGATTAAACTATATTTTTATATGGTTTGGGTAAATTGTGTGCATGAACAGAGATGAAACTCTGCAAATCTCGCCCAAGCAAGTCCATCTTGTCTAAGCGAGAGTTGCAGAACCTCGTTCTAGTTTTTGGTTCGCGTTGCTCGCTTAGGCGACCTTGCGTCAGTGTTGAGCGACAAATACGCTCGCTTAGGCGAGAATGGCTCGCCTAAGCGAGGTCGCGATGAAACCTATGCGAGTTAGGTGTGACTTCTCGTCCAGGCGAGGGGTTTTGGGGTGTTGAGGGACAGGGATGCTCGCTTAGGCGAGAATGGCTCGCCTAAGCGAGGTCGCGATGAGTCCTGATGCTGTTTATTTCGAATCCTCGTCAAGGTGAGGGCTGTGTGTTTTGAGCGAACGTGGGTCTCGCCTAGGCGAGACGGGCTCGCCTAAGCGAGATGATGTGTTGCAGCCACTGTTTCACACTCGCTCAGGCGAGGTGCGTTAGCTTAAGCGAGGCTGATGGACTAGCTTGTGCGAACACCATTGGCTTAAGTGAGAATGTTAAAAATCCATGCTTGTGTGTGTTGTTTGAGCTATTTTTTTCTATGTATCCTAAATTATGGGAAGTATATACATGTTTTGTGGTGTTTAGGCTTGAAGGACTAAGTCCATAGAATTTTGGGATGTGCTTGGTTTGAGTCGCAAACGAGGAGTTCGTGATGGGTGGACTGCATGCGGAACGTGAACAGTTAAGTTCACCGGAGGTACTCTCGTTGGGATAGGTGAGTGAGGGAGTTCATCTTATGCTCAACTTGAGAATGCTATGAGCGAGGGAGTTCATAGTAGGAAAGGTGAGTATGCGTGTCCGGGTCTGAGTGAGGAGTTCGGATGAACGGGCGTGAGAGTCCGTGAAGCAAGACTACAAGCGGGATAGGCTTGTAGGTTGACCTACCTTAGAAAACATGCATGATTTACTAGCTGGGATTTATTTCATATTTAATTATGTTTATGTGCATAACTCACCCTATCTGCTTGTCTGTGGCGATGATCAGGTAACTTGTTATCCGAGAGCAGATAATGTTTCAGGTGAGCCAGGAGATGCTTAGTGGCAAAGTGAGGGATCAACCTACATGGGGATTTTATAAAGACTGTTATTAAATTTTCTTGTAATTTGAATTATTGATTTTTACTATTTTGATCTTTAAATTGTAAAAGGGATTTTGGAATATTTTGACTCTTAATATTTTATGGTGGATGTTTATGGTTTTAAATTTCCCGCGTTTTGGGGAAATGGTTTACTAATAAATGAGGAATTTATTTATGTCTCGTTAATTTTATTTTTTTCTAAGTAATATCCTACCGGGATGTTACAGGTAGTGCGCCTAATTGGCACGAAAACGTCTTTTGTATCTTTATTGTTGGTGACGTGTCATGCTCATAGGTGCCTATAATCTTCTAACCTTTATTTTTAATAGGAGTCTATATTTTTTTATGCCACTTATTTAGATGTTAGATATGTTATTAATTATATGATTAAATATATTGTGTTAGCCTTAGTTTCCCATTTGAGATTGAATACAAAAATTATTTATTGTCTCTAATTTTTCTTTTTCGAAAAATTTTTTGTGCCCTCTTGGATGGAGAAGATCTCCAATAAATCGAGGTATTCAATAAGCCAAGGAATCAGGCGAAAATTCAAGTCAAAAAACATGTCTCCATATATCCGAGGTCATTGCAAGAATCCAGAAGGATGTCTCCATAGAGTCGAGGTTATTGCAAGAATCCAGAAGGATGTCTCCCTAGGATCGACATCACTGGGGGTAGCTGGTTGAAGGTTCAAGATTTGCGAGGATGTCACCCAAGGAACAACCTCCCTAGAGAAAGCTAAGGCTGAGAGGAGAATATTCGATAATATAAAAGAGAATCTTGGAGAAAAATCGCATCTACATTTGATGAATATAAAACATATTAGGAGATATTATTGTTGTTATTTACTAATTATCTTCTGATTAGATTATTTGAGAATATTTGATTATGTATATTTACAAAAATTGTACCCGACTTGCTTATAAATAAAAGTGTTACGTCCGCGATCAAGGGAGGAGAATTATTTTGGCATAAGTGCATCATTAGCAAAGGTTAAAATACTTCTTTCTTTTTGTCTTCGGTCTAAGGTTATTTTACACCTTTTTTTAGCAGAATAATTTTATTTTCTAAGACATAATTTAAGAGGAGACAATACTAATAATTTAAATGTATTCAATCTTGAATTGTCCAGTTGGACAGTTAAAAAGATTATTCATTCTCTAGTACTTTATTAGTGCATATATATTTTAATATACATATCTTAAAATTCATGAATATTTTTCAACTGTACTTTGTATTGATCTTCGGGTGCATATTTGATTGTGGTTGATAATAACTTTCATTTTGTGTATCCTAAAGACCATGCGAAATGTTGGCAAAATTTTGTAAAATTTAAGATATGTATTTTAAAAGTAATATGTTCCAATAAAATAAAGAAAGTGAATCGTCTTGAATGGGATAGGGTCAGACCTTGATTACACAAGCGACGTGAGCATTTATTCAAAAATTACTGAAATTGTTCATGCAATTTCACTATAGATACGTATGGATCGAGATTAGATTAATTCACCACGCATCAGTGCTAAGTATGAGAACGAAGTACAAGAATTTATACAATTTACGCAACGTTATGGGGGTAGAAGTGATGAGAGGTGAAGTTTAGATGTCCTTGTGTCAACTATTTGAGTGGGAGAAAGTTGAATGCAACTCAGGTTAGAGAACATCTTATTTGTGATGGTTTTCTTAGAAGTATACAATATGGACATGGCAATAGCGAATTAATAGACTTTCCAATTGTTTCCCGAAATGAATATGTTATCGATTTCACCATGGAAGAGCGACGGAAAGAACGAGTGCAAAAAGACAATATGGAGGACATGATACAGGATGTTGGCGCAAAAGCTTTTACACAAGTGCATGTGTA
>Ga0209389_1005958_pt1 | contig 10496 bp, 3 predicted proteins | sample CowpearedBW_FD_187526 | JGI IMG/M metagenome (GOLD analysis project Ga0209389, IMG submission 187526) | Root nodule microbial communities of legume samples collected from California, USA - Cow pea red BW (SPAdes) (version 2) | ecosystem: Host-associated > Plants > Roots > Nodule | place: USA... | reverse complement strand
AAAATAGAAGAAATAAATAATAGTAAGTATATATATATATATATATATATGGTTACTTAATTAATTGTTAATATTTTAATAATTTAAACGAGGATGGGTATTATGGCGGGGATATGTACATACTCATACCCATCCTCATATCCAATTGAGAAAGTCAGGGATTCCTCATACCCATACCCAGTCAATGCGGAGATTTCCCGTCAAAATGGGGACGGTTTTATTTGCCATCTCTACCTATGTCACAACGTAGATCCGCCGTTGGGTACGGGTATTTTTAATACCCGCATGTAAATAGGACGGGTACAGGATATCATAGTATCTATACCTGTGGATACTTGTATCCACTATACTCCAATTTAAATTAAAAAAAATATAAAATATGATTAAAAATTAACACATTGATTTTGATTGAGTTATATTTTTATCAATTAGTTTTAAGAAAATTTCATTTATTTGTAAACTGTCATTCAACACTATATAAATGAGTTATTTGGACTTTGTTTAAAATTTATAAATGTTATGTATTGTATTTTATTTGAATTTATGATTAAAATATTTTGTTATTTTTGTTTTTTAATTTTTTTGTAAATATTTACGGGTACCCGTGGATATTCGTGGATGTTAAAAAATTATGCAGGAACCCGCATAACGGGATACCCAATGGATATGGTACAGGTACGAGGCAAATATTTATCCAACGGGTAGGGTACGACGTACCCTAACATCCTTAGACCCGGTCCACTTGACCTTGGTCATGGGACAATTGATGTCACCTGCAACAAATTTTAATTTGAATATAATAATATATTTTATTTAAATGTTATTGTATATCTTAAATATACTAATATCTTCAAACTTATGTTTTATTTTAATTTCTAGCATCATAATTTACAATATTACGCCAAGTATTATTTAAATATTGCAATAATTTCATTAATATAAGTAAATTATATTTTAAAATTTAATAAGTTTTTTATAAGTATTTATTTGAACACATTATATTTTTACCACGGTTTTTGTTTTTATGGACCGATCGTTAGATAGACGTATTTTGTCATTTCCTTAAATATAAGAAATGTCGAATTTATTTTTAGATAATTAAGATTTATATGTGGATGAAAGATAAAAGGTAAAGTTATGAAAAATGTAAAATGATTTAAAATAATGTTAATTAAAACACAAGAGTAAAATATAAAGGAGAAATATCATTAAAATAAAAATTTCATTTTAATATTAATTTTAAATAACAAAGTTAGTAAAGAAAAAACATTCCCAATTTGTTTTTACATGTCTCTCTATATATATTATTTTTTTATTGGTTTTATATACTATAATTAATATCTACATATTTTTTTATGAATAAATACTATAACCATTTTATATAAATATTTTTATTTCACCTAGTAGGTTTAGGATTTATCATTCTCTTCTCTCCATTTCAAACACGTCAAACCGAAGCTCTTCAATTTCCAATCAAACACCTTTCCACCCTACATGTGTGTGGGTGAGGTTGATCTTGTTGAGAAACTTTTCAAAAGCAGTCTCACTAAGATCCACCGGTTCACGACATGATCGTACCGCACCAGATCCACCACTCCATCAAACAGTCGCAATCGCAACTTCAATTACAAATTTTCACAAACTTTACTTTTTTTCATTTTCTTTCATTTCTCATTATTATTTTTTATATCCAAACATCTTTATTTTTGTCTCTTTTATCGCAAATCCATTTATTTCTACTTCTGCACATCTATCTTCAAATCTAATGGCAAGCTTCGTAACCAACAAGGACCAATAGATCTAATTGCCCTTGTATTATTTCTTATAAAAATGGTTTAATGATTACTTATATTTATATTGGAGATGGGAGCTTTGTATTGAAATTGAGTGATGTTAAACCATAATTAGACTTTGTTATGTCATTTTACTGTTAGGACGATTCTAGAGTGTTGCTGAGAAAGTAGAGCGCTATATAAGGATGAAGACCTATAAACCCATTGTCTTAAGGTTTTTGGTTGAGAGTGGTGTCAATGCCTTATGTGGTTGGGCTCATGTCTCATTGATGTTGTATCTCCCCAGTTAAACCTCCTCCTCTTTAGACCTAACAAGTGGTATCAGAGCCGATGGTTAAAACCGACTCAGACGAGTACAGGTCCTTGTATGGAAAGTCTTCCTGGCAAGGGTTCCAAGTAAGCATATCCTGTTAAGATGAATGACGGTACAAGAAGGGGTACTCATGGTTGGGAATGCTTCCGCTAGAGGGGAAGTGTACCAATGTGGTGGAAGGGACTCACTCTTGAGGGAGAGATTGTTAAGAATCCAAGTGTGAGTCTAAGTCTCACATTGGCTAGAAATGAGAAAGTATAGCTCTATATAAGGACGTAGACCCATAAACCCATTGCCTTAAGGTTTTGGGTTGAGAGTGGTGTTAATGCCTTATGTAGTTGGCCTTAGGTCTCATTGGTGTTGTATCTCCCTAGTGAAACCTCCCCCTCTTTAGACCTAACATTTGGGACTTAATACGTGCTAGGAAGAAAAGACTAATTATCAAAACAGGGTAACATTTGTTGGCATAAGAAAGCTTGAAGCAAAGATTTGATAAAACCAAGTGCATGAAGATCACATGTGTTTGATGAAGATTGATGAAGATCTACTTGAAGATTATGTTTCAATAGTATTAAATATGTAATTAATGTGTTAGATGTAATGATTACATGTTATATCATGTTGGTAGGCTATATGACATAGGTTAAATGTCTTATTAGTCTTAGTGTGTCCTTTTTAATCTGTTAAAATGGGTTTTAACAGCTTAAAAGGCTTGTTGTATATAATTTCTGGTATGAATGTATTCAATCAGTTGAATTGTTTTTCAATCCACTGATTCTTAAGTCAAGTGAAATTAAATGATTGTACGAAAAATTCAACCGGTTGATTTTACTTAAACCAAACTATATAAGTTGTGTTTTTAAGAGTAGAGGAACGATTCTGAGTGTTTGAGCGCAAAAACTTGTCACTCATCACTAGAAAACTCTCTCTCTGCATTACACAACTACAAGGTGAAGATTGAAGATCTTGGTTGATCTTAGAGGCATTTTGGCTTGTGATTAGCTTGAAGAACTCGTGTATGGCTGGCTAGGGAGAGCCATCATTAGGTTTTGTAGTTCTTGTACCTTTGGTTGTTTACCTAATGTGATTTCAGGTTTGTGAGTGTGATTCTTGCAGGATGTTACTCTAGATTTTTGTGTGAATCAAAAATCTTGTGTGTTGCTTTGTTCAAAAATCTTGGTGTGTGATTTGTAAAACTTTTGAATATAGTGGAAACCAAACTTAGGTTGTCCTAGTAAACTAGATGTAGCTTTGTGATTGAGTGAACCAATATAAAAACAATTGTGTCATTCTCTTCCCTTTATCTCACTCACTTTAAATCACTTTAAAAACTCAAGAAAACTAAGTAATTCATTCTTTGTTGTGCTTTAATGCGCTTTTGTGTAATATGATGTTGCATACATGTTAGAAACATTGATTGGAACAAGTGTTGTGTGTAAAAGTTTGTTGTTTGAGTTAAATATGCGGATTCTGTATAAATTCCTATGATTTTAGCCGATTGATTTCATATTTTAATCAATTATTTCATAGGCTCAAGAACAAATTAGTCTGTTGTTTTATTTTTTGACCGACTAAAAGTGTTTTGTTTTGCAGCTTTTGCATTTGAATTTCACAATCTATTTGATTCAATCAAAAAGAGTTTTATGTTTTCGAAAAAGTTTTAAACAACCAATTCAACTTCCCTTCTTGGCTTAAATCAGCATTTCAAACTAACAAAATTGACTAAGTAAGAAAAAGTAACTTTTTATGTAAGAAGGAGGATAAAACATATTATTTTAGATATAAAATTTTAAAACATTATAAGATTAATTCAATTATTTAAACCAAATAATTTCAAATTTCATTTAAAAATACTAAAACTTTTAAATTATATATTTTTTCTTCTTTTAAATTCATGTCTCTTATATTTATATGTTTGCTCAAAACCGGTCCACTTTCATGGATTTAACCAAAGTTACGACGTGATTACGTAATATTTTTTTTTATTAATGTTAATGAATATATATTTTAAATTAAAGTAGTTCAAAATCAGTACAATTTTTGTACAGTTTTATAGACTTAATACTTAATATATTTTTTATTAATGTTAATGTTCTTACATAGTCAAATATATTTTTCAAAAGATTTCAACTCCAAATACTTTAAACATTCCAAGCTCCAACTTCAAGGTACTTGTCATCTCCCAGCATACCATCCTCTTCAAGGATCCTCATCCTCTCCCAAGATATTCAAATACTTGTACTCTTTAAAGGTACTCGTCTTCTCAAAACTGAATATAGGTTGTGTCTACAGAAGATCGTCTGATGCACAAGTTAGTCAAGTGCGTTGGTATTAAACGTAATAATATATTTGATGTACTGATCTATTTATATATAATTGATGAATTTTTTACATGGATGGGTCTGATCCAAGTAGCTAATTACTTTGATTGGTTTTTGAGTTAATCATTGTACTAATTTTACCTTAATCATAGTTTTAAATTAGCCAACTTAGTCAACATCTTCTGCAGAAGTTGCATTGATCGACATGTAGTCGGCCCTTCGTTTTGGTCCTAACTCATCTTATTAGGGTAAGTATTAAGAAAAAGACAAGATGAAAGTGTTGGATTTGAGGTATGTCTAGATCAAATTTGTCATGTTAATAATAATAAAATTGTGTTTATTATTATTTATTTCATTGACATATTTATTGAATTAATATGATAAGGTATTAAGGTCCTTGATAAAAATTAAAGACTTATTATTATAATACATATTATAATAATAATAATAATAATAATAATAATGAGAAATATGTCTTATATAATTTTAATTTAAATTGTTCTTAATCATAGATTTATTGAGGATAGGACATCATTAATCTGAATAGATCAATATGCGTAGTGGTCTTTATTTGATAAAGATTAAAAGATCTTATTTTTTAAATTTCATATATAAATGGTCTATATAGAGATATGACCATTGAAGTCACTTAAAGGAGAATTTTCTTATGGTTAAGATTAACTTTGAATTGTTAATGGAAAATTCTTTTGAAGAAATATATACGATTTTCTTAGACTTGAAATTATTATGGAAATTAACAACTCATTTACTATGTTTTGATATTGGACATCTAACACTTCGTGATGTTAGATGAATGATTATTGGGTATGACTAAATTTTTGTGGGATTAATGATTAATCAAGAAAGAATCCATCAACTCTTGATTATGAGTTTGAGCTCTATATAAATAAAGACCTAGGTCGGGCTATAATGAATGAAAGAAGAAAAGAGTTTCTTAAGTCATTCATTATGTGTTAACTTATTAGAATTTAACAGTTATACTACATTCTAGAGTTAACATAGAGTTGTAAAGATTGAAGGGAATATTATACTAATATTCTGATGATTCTGAAGTAAAAGATATTTCATACTATCCAATCATTAAGGAATGCTACTAGATGTCAACCTTGATTAATAAATTAATAAATTAGTTAATTTATAGTGATTTTAGTAATGAACCTTCACACACTAATAGAATATTCTGGTCTTTGTTGAACAAGAAAAATATTATTGATTAAATTAAAGAGTTTAAATTTAATTAATTGATATATTTTCTCTGATAAAGCTTAATTAAGTAAGACTTAATTAAAGAGGAAATTCATAAATCAAAATTTAAATATGATTTAATAAGATTTATTTTGTTACTGGAAATATAAACAAAAAATTGAATTTGGTTTCTATTAAATAGAAACAAAAGACAAATGTGGGTATGGGTGATTTCTATAAGATAGAACAAAACCAACTTCAAAATACCCATACATAAGTTAGACTTATCTTAGAAAACCCTAAGAGAGGAAGTGTGACATTTTTTTGAAAAAAGAGCTCTCTCTTTAAGCTTACAACTAGAATTTTTCGGATGACAAGTCTTTTTATTCCACGAGTCAAGGATTGATATAAAAAGAACTAGTCTCTGTGTAGATAAATCTCTCGATGTATTATAACATTAGGGTTCATTACAATGTAAAAAGAAAATGTTGTTATACTAGCAACTACAAATAGAAGAAAAGAAGAAGACAAAAATGCAATAAGTGCCCCTCTCCCACTAATTTTCTATATAACCAATTGCTGCATCACAAAATCTTCCATAAGAGAATTGACCCTTTTGACTATTAAACTTTTGCACCTATCCACACCGACAAAATTACTTCATCACACTTATCAAACTTATTTCCTAAATTCCCCCTGTATTGTTTTTCTTTGTGACAACTTGTAGTTATAAGAGAAAATTATTATTAGTTCTAGATTGAACTTTTATTTAACTCTTGTTTTTATGGTGGCCAAATTTTGGAAACGAGAAATAGAATATATGTAAAATGACTATAATTTTAGAGTCCTCAACAATGTTACGAAACTAAGGATAAATAATAAATACATACTCAACACTATGACTATATTTACAAAGATGTTTTAGATGGACTAAGAGCATTATGTTGTATTCGGAAAGAAGTTGGAAAATCTCGTTTCCATAAACAACCATCTTATAATGAATAATGAAATTTAAAAATTTATATTATTATATAATAAAATCATAAATAGTTATGCATATAATAAGGATTTTCAAAATGTCAAATGTGAGAAAGCAATAATTGAAATAAAGAATACAATGGGTATGGAGTGATGATGCCGGTTAATGTTGTCGACTTTATATGACCTTTACAAAATGTTGGTGTCAGTTCCTCAAGTCAAGTGCATTCGTATTTAGGTTTTTGACCTCTTTGTATCACAATTCAACTCAAGAAAATGTAAGCAAATCTCAACCAACCCCACCTTCAAATGAACAAACTTTAACCTTTTTTCCATTTTACTCACTTCTTAATACTTCCAATGCTTACATTCAACTAACCCATATGTTGGATTAGGCCAATTAAGCACCATTGCACTTTAATTAGTATATTCATATTGCATCTCATACTTTCGTAAAGCTTCTTATACAAAAAGTAGAGGAATGAAGTCCTTCACCACACTTTAAAAGCTCCCTTCGCCATCCCAAAAAACAATCATATCCTAAACCATCATCAAAACTCAGAGAGAAAGCCTAAGGGTAGCCATTTCTAGGCTCAGATTTTCCTCTTGTTGGGTTGGGAGAATGCATACCCTTTGGAAACCAGTGCACATTGTTGTGACTTCATTTTATGTTTCTGCTCTTCTATTCAGTGACTGCATGGCCTATGAGGAGGGGAATCACTCTAGTAGTCACAAGAACACAAGTAACAAATTTTACAAGGTAATACCTTTACAACTTTCTTCATCTTCATCTGCTTCTTCACCAAACCAATGCCCCTTTATATGATTATCACAAAAATAGTAAACTTTATTTGTATGGCTAACACCCCACCTTCTATTATATCAGATGAATCAGCAGAAGACATCTGATATTGCAGTACATGGACTGCTCCTGTGGGCTTCAACTGGTCTTTTAATGCCACTGGGAATACTTGTCATCAGAGGGTCCATTAGGGCAGAACCCGGATCTAGAAGGAGTAAAGTGCTCTTCTATCTCCATGTTGGTTTTCAGGTCATATCTTCTTCTAGAAAAAAGTTATTCATACTATAGCATGCATGTCATATACATGTTGGGAAAGTATATAAGTAGCATGAGTGGAGATAACTGATCTTCATCCTAATAGATTCACTAGCAAGGAGATTCACCGGGAGATAACGTCAATAAGACCTGAACCAATCAATATAAAAGAAAAATATCATTTTCAATCCAAAATTTTAAACTAATGGGTTTGTGGGTCTTTCACTTTCTCAACTTTCTCATTTTTATCTTATGCAGGACTTAAACTCACACTTAAATTCTCAACACACCCTTCTACGTATATGTATATGTATATGTATATGTCAAGATTGGTTTTACTTATGCCAAATCTTGACCAAAATATTGATTTCATGTTACTTCTATAACCTCTCTCGTTATCATAATCGTTAATGCGGAAAAATTTATCATTTGTGAGAAGTTAAAAGTGTAAGTTTGTTGATACTCACATCTAGGGCCAAGGGAGACTGACATTGATTATGCTGTAGAAACTTCAAAAAATAGGAGTAGTGGTAATATAGTAAGTAGACTCTAGAGTATGAGATGTTTCTTGAAAGTTACATCATGCCATCATTAAGTTTTTGATCTTTGTTTTACAACATAATCATAACTTACTTTAACTTTAGTAGTGGGGTGTACAGAGCCTTTTTTTCATGATCTATTTTATTTTCGACCACAGTTTTGTATTGCTTTTCATTCGTTTTAGCTAACCACTATGTCATGATTATCATTTGAATTGAGCTAATTTGGAGTTATTATACATGTAAAGTCGCAGAGAATTTTCTGTTTTTTGAATGCTGTATATACCTATGACTTTTTTGTGTTGCCTTTCTACCTTAGTGCACAAAAAGTGCTTTTTCTTATTATCTCTGGTTCGATTAAACTAACAAGTTTGATCATCAACAAACTGAACCAGTTAGAATTAACATATAAAATTATATCTGTGATTTTTTTTTGCCTTAAATTCATCATTGTTCAAAGTCTAACATTTCATCTAACAGATGCTTTCAGTACTTCTTGCCACAGTTGGAGCTGCAATGTCTCTGAAAAAGTTCGAAAATTCATTTGATAACAATCATCAGAAGTTAGGCCTGGCACTTTATGGTGCTATATTGGTGCAAGGCTTGATTGGATTTTTCAGACCACACAGGTTCATTCATCAAAATTCTCACCTCTTTTTACAAACCTGCCAAGCTCATTATTCCAAACAGCAAACTTTGTCTCCCATTTTCTTTGTATTTATGAAAAAGAACTTAAATTTTCAAAGGATGCTTTATACTAATGTTACATAATTTGTAACTGAGTTTGCAGGGGGAAAAAAGAGAGGAGTTATTGGTACTTACTACATTGGATACTAGGAACAATAGTTTCTGTTGTAGGGGTGATCAACATTTACACTGGTTTGAAAGCCTACCATAAGAGAACCTTAAAAAGCACCACACTTTGGACTATCCTTTTCACTGTGGAAGTCACTATCATTGGATTGGTTTACCTCTTCCAAGACAAAGTGGAATATATGAAAAAGCAAGGAGTGATTATAGGAAGTGAGTCGTCAATTCTGTCATCTAACCAACACATTATTCCTCAAAGCCAAACTCAAAAGGAGTTGTTACCAGTTGCATGTGGAAGAAAGAGAAATGCACTTGAGAATTTGTTTGACTAATATCAGACTTTAGATTACATTTTTTAGAGGGTATTATTGGTTTGTTTACACTTTAGTTTTTGGTGCCTGCACTTTATGCAAGTGGGAGCTGATTTTATGAAGATAGAGTGCATTCATCAAAAGGTGAAGTTTGATTGGTGTATGTTTTCTCGTTTCTTGTTTTTTTCTATGCACATTCTTTCACATGTATTACGAATATTATAAGTGTGCGTGTGGACACTGACCACAGAATGTATAGACAGTTGTGGAAGCAGTCTTTGAAGTTGTAATTTTTATTTGAATATGGTTTTGGAATACATGATTAGTGGCAAATCTTTATGATTTATTTTTCTTTTGTTTAGATTTTGCCACACAAATAAGGGTGACAGAATCACAATACTTCAAACGAAAGCCTATGTTGTTCCTTCGCTTATTCACCAGTTAGCCATCATGAATACTTTCAACTCAAGCACTCTATGGAATTATACCTGTGCTTAAATTGATGACATAACTCATAGGTGCTATCTTCTTTTATTAAATTATTAGTCAAGTTTCTTATAAACATTCTTGAAATAAATAAAAACTAAATAAGATTAAATTGAATTTAAATAATTAATATACATATTATATAGTATAGCTTATACACTCGTAGTGCGGGGATAGCTCAGTTGGGAGAGCGTCAGACTGAAGATCTGAAGGTCACGTGTTCGATCAACGTTCACCGCATTTTGTGTTCCTAATTTTATCCTTTTTCACTTGAAACCTGAAGAATATATTCACATTTCTTAAAGTAATAATATTCAATTACATACTGTTATGTTCACAAAAGTTAGATCTAGTATAAATGGTTTAAACGTACAAAAATCATTACATTTACAATACGTAAAAATCATACTCTTATCTTTTTTTTCTTCTTCTTATAATAGCATTTTATTAATTTTTAATCCTCTGCGGGTTAATTTATAAAAGCAGAATAAAATGAATTTTAGAATTTCAATTAATGATTATTAATGCTATACTAATATATTATCGATTATTTTATTTTATTGCTTTGTTTTCCCCTTGTAAAAATATCGTTTATAATACAGCTCCTAAGGGAGTTAAACCACAAAATCTTCAATAGGTTTCCGTAATAAAAATAGTATAATATATTTTATATATATATATA
>Ga0209389_1005954_pt1 | contig 10498 bp, 7 predicted proteins | sample CowpearedBW_FD_187526 | JGI IMG/M metagenome (GOLD analysis project Ga0209389, IMG submission 187526) | Root nodule microbial communities of legume samples collected from California, USA - Cow pea red BW (SPAdes) (version 2) | ecosystem: Host-associated > Plants > Roots > Nodule | place: USA... | reverse complement strand
TAGAATCATCTCTGCAAAGTTAGACTTCCTAATATTGTTGAAGAGTTTGAATGAACAAGTTATTGTATGTAGTAATTTCAAAAGTATGAACTCACCTAAAATAGTTTCTTTTTTTTCTATTATAAACTCTAGGTTACGTATTATGTATTACATATATGAATTATAGATAGCTATAACGGTTGAATATAATTATACAAATAAATTATTAATTAAACTATAATAATTATATATTAATCTTTTTGATAAAAATTAATATAAAAAAAAGTTAAGTTCAATTCTATCTACTCAGTAGCAGCACCTTGACACCTTATAAAGTTCACCCCACCTTGAAGACTCTTCAATGATTTTCAGAAGAAAAAAAAGATAAGTAATTTATATTTATTTTTTTAATTTTAAATAATAATTAATGATAAAATATGGATATAAAAATATTTACACAAAATAGAAAAATCTTCCATTATACAAAATTAAGTTATACTTAAAATTTTAAACCCTAAAACTAAAATAAAAAGTATAGAATTTATAATTTGTTTCATCTTATCTCTTTTAAAAGGAAAAAAAACGCATACATAATTTATTTAAATATGTTATAAAATAAAGTTGATAATAGAGAGAAGAAGAAAAAGGAGAAGATAGAATGAAAAGTTGTTTTTTTTACGTGTGTGTTAATGTTGATAGGAAGAATCTCATTCATAAATACAAAATATAACTCATAAATGATACAAATTAAATAGTTAATACAAATATTCAAACCTATCATATGAGTAATTCAAGTAAATTAATCAATGAGATCAATCATATGAGTTGAGTTACTGTATCAAATTAATCAAATCAATTGACGACCATTAATTCATAACGACACTCCCCCTTGATTGTTCATTGATAAGATAACGTGTCTTGTTAAAACCTTATTAGAAAAAATCCATTGGGATAAAATTTTAGTAAAGGAACCAAAGTACAACATTTTTGTGTTCTTTAATACAATATTGTTCATCACATATTATATTTCTTCTCCTCATGTAAACTCGCATCATTAAAATGGCAAAGTCCAAACTTGTGAACCAATTGCTCAAAAGTTCTCCTTGGTAAAAACTTTATAAATAGATTTGTCAAATTTTCACTTAAATGAATCTTTTAGATCTTTATATCACCCTTTCAATTGAACAATGCACTATTGTCTTCATATATGGTTATTGATTCCATTATTTTCAAGGATAGACCGCAAGTTTGTCGCTTATGTTGAATTATAAACATTCATCAAACACATTCATGACTTACCTCATGTAATGCTAAAATTCTACATGATTTGATGATGTTGTTGTTATGGTTTGTTTCACAGACCGCCATGAAATCATTGTGCTACAACATATGAAAAAATATCTTGTTTGTGATCAACCATTGTGACATTGTGAGGATGTGATAAATAACATGCATCTACATAATCCATTATATTTAATTATGAATCATTTTGACAAAATAAGCTCATATTCGTAGTATCCTTAAGGTAACGAAGTATATGTTTTAATCCAACCCAATGTCTTCTTGTAGGTGAAGAATTATATCTTGCTTAACAAAATCAAAAGAAAATGCAATATCAGTTTGAGTATAATTAGCATAATACATTAGTGCTTCTATAATACTAAGATATGGTACTTATAGACAAAAAATTACTTCATCATTTTCTTGAGGTCTAAAAGAGTCTTTATCAACATCTAACAACCTTAGAACCTTTGGAGTGCATAATGGATGTGGCTTGTCCATTTAGAACCTTTTAAGCACTTTCATTATATCAACCTCTTGATATACAAAAACACCTTTATTTAAATACTCAATTTCTAATCTCAAACAAAACTTTGTCTTTCTAAGATCTCTCATCTCAAATTCTTTCTTTAAGCAATCAATTGTCTTTGTGAGCTCATTAGGTTTTCCAACGATGTTTATGCCATTAAGATGATTATACCATATATGTCCTGATTGCTTTAATCAATAAAGAAACTTGTTCAATTTCATTGAATAATCCTCTTTAGAATTTTTCTTATTGGACAAATTAATCCTTCAGGGATTTTCATATAAATATCATTCTTAAGAGAATCGTACAAATAGACTATAACATCATCCATTAAATGTAAATGTAGATATTATTGTGCAACTAGATAATCAAATATTGAAAAGTTATTGCATCTAATATTAGTGAATATGTCTCTTCACAAATAAACACCATGTTTTTGTGAAAAACCTTAAGCAACTAATTGTGCTTTGTATCTAACAATTTCACCATTCTTATTTTGATTTTGCACAAAAATTCATCTGTACCCAACGAGTTTTACACCCTCAAGTGTATGAACCACGAGTCCAAAAATAAGATAATCGTACAAATAGGTTGTAACATCATCCATTAGATATAAATGCAGACCTTATTATGCAACTAGCAAAATCAAATATTGAAATGTTGTTGCATCCAATATTAGTAAATATGTTTCTTCACAAATCAATACCAGGTTTTTGTGAAAAACCTTGAGCGACTATCTGTGCTCTGTATCTAACAATTTTACCATTCTTATTTTGTTTTTGCGCAAAAACCCATATGTACTCAATGAGTTTTTCAATCTCAAGTTTGTGAACTACAGGTCCAAAAATCATTCGTTTAGTAAGTAAATATAATTATGCTTCTATTGCATCTTTTCATTTTAATCAATCATTTCTTTGTCAACAACCTTCAATGATCATTGATTTTTTATCCTCATTGTCACTCATAACATTTATCGCTATATTATATGCAAAAGTCTCATCAATGTTGACTTCATATTTTCATATCCATGCCATAATTTATATCTGGTAATTTTCAACAATTTCAAGCACTTGAGGTTCTTCTAGAACTGAATCCTTAATTATATCAAATAAATCTTTTGGGATTTACACATGTTTTTTTATTAGGTCATTTGGCATTTTAGCTCATTTTCTCATTCTAGAGTTCATATCTTTGGAACCAATAGATCTACTGTACTTCAAACGTATCTTCGGAACTAATAGGTCTATTGCACTTCAAGCGTATTTTTGGAACCAATAGACCTATCACGCTTCAAACGTGTTATGAATTAATATCAATTCTATTTGAAGCCTTAATAGCTAATATACATGATTTAGTTACCTTTTTTCTATAAGTAAACATATTTGGTAATTGATTGACTAATTTTGTAAATGAATTATCCTTTGAACTTCTAGTTCATATTCTTTTGTGTGAGGATCAAGACGAGATAATGATAATTCATTCCAACTAATATCTTTTTCCAAATTTTTTCTTTCTCCCCCTAATGTTGGAAAAACTTATTCATCAAAGTGACAATCGACAAATCGAATTGTAAATAAGTCTCATGTTGATAGTTCAAGATATTTTACTATTAATGGATAATTATATCCAACATATATTCTCAATCGTCTCTGAGCACCCATCATAGTCCCTTTTGGTGTGAAAATTGGAATATATACACCACACTGAAAACTTGTTAAATGATAAATATTAGGTTACCGACCAAAAACCAACTACATATAAAGTATTTGTGATAACTTGTTAGCTTGATGTGAATCAATATTGTAGCACGCAAAATTGCATATCTCCAAGTTGCAATTAGAAGATTAGTTATCATAAGTAATGGTCTTGCAACCCGTTTTAGACGTTTTATTAATGATTATGCAAGTCCATTTTGAATATGAACATGTGCCACTACATGTTTAACTTTAATTCCAATTGATATACAATACTCATGAAAAACATAAGATGTAAATTCATTAGCATTATCAAGACGAATTTTCTTAATCAGATCATCTAGGACTAGGATGTACACTCTAAACTTGATTAATTGTGCTAATGACTTTGCAAATGCCTTTTTACGAGTTGATAATAAACAAATATGTGACCATCTAGTTGATGCATCAATTAAAATCATGAAATATCTGAATGATCTGCATGGTAGGTGTATTAGACCACAAATATCACCTTGTATTCATTTTAAAGATGAGATTGACTCATTTCTAATTTTTTGGTGATGGTCTTATTATCAACTTTCCTTTGTAAACGTGTAGTGCAAGAGAAATCATTGGACTAAAGAAGTTTTTTGACTCCTAAGTGGGTGTCCACATGAGTTTTTTCAACTATTTTTTGCATCATAATAGATTTTGGATGACCTAACTGATCATGCCAAACAAGAAATTCATTTTGATTCGTAAACTTTTGGTTTACCATGACATACATTTCAATTGTACTAATATATGTGTAGTAGTACAAACCATCCAACTAGTCATGTCAAACAAGGAATTCATTTTGATTCGTAAACTTTTGGTTTATATGACATGCATTTTAATTGTACTAATATATGTGTAGTACAAGACATAAGAGAAAGTTGATAATTTCTCCAACACACATTTTTTATTCAACCCAAGTCTAGCGATATAAAGATATTTCATATTTCTTTTATTGTTTGTCTCAATATGATATCCATTTAGACAACTATCCTTGGAACTTAATAAGTTTCTATTAGATTTATTGGTAGAAGTATAGTATCTCTTTTAGATCCTTCGATTGTAGTACCAAAAATGACACTAATATTGATTTCTCACATAACTAAACAAGAGAAAAATTTATTACTCTTAAGAATTGTATGAGTTGTTGCATTATCAACAAGACAAAGATCTGTTAATGCCAACATCAATTTTTCATATAAACATTAATATCAATATTAGATATTATTATGCAACAGGAGAAGAAAAAACATATTTAAAAGATTTAAAATATTTATTTTGATCAAGAAAAACTTATATATAAGCAACATGAAACATGGAAAAAAATATAAAGCATTGTCTTAAAATTAAGAACGTGATATGCAAAAATCTATTTCTTAACACTCTCATCACCTACCAATGAGGTGATCAATGCTTCCATATGGTTTAACAAAGAAAATAACAATATCAAGATGAGTGGCATCTATATGGTCATAATCAAAATCACAATCTTCATAAGTAAAGTGTGTTTTTATGTTATTCTCTTTATGTTTTCGATTTTTAGTGTACGACAAGTACGACTCAAATGATCTTTACCACTACAATGATAACTTATATTTTCATCTTAATTGTAATTATTTTCACCTTTTTCTTCCCCTTTTTCACATTATTGTTCAACTTCTAGTGATAAAATGTCAATTTCTTTAATGACCATATCCACAACCATGATTACTAGCACGACCATAACCACGACCAAGACCAAAACTATGACTATAAAAATAGGAATCAAAGAGTATTCACCAATGGGAATGGAACAAAACCACTTGGGTGAGTCTCATAATTTTTCTTAAGAGCTTCATTGTTTTGTTCAACCACAAAAGACATGAAATAAATTCGGAATATTTGTTGTTAGAGGAGCAAATTAGTTGCTCAACTATTTTATTTCTTTTTTTAATGGCATCACCAAAATCCATTACATTTAAATATATTTTAACATCTAATATCCAAGATAAGTAATTATTCCTTGTAATATCAAGGGTCATAAATTCAAATATTATAATATTTGATATGTTTATAACTAACACATAAAATATTAATAATAATAATAATAATATTAATAATAATAATAATCATCATCATCATATTTCATGTATGAAACTATAAAATTAATATAATAGTATTAAATGTTAGAGAAAAAATAAAATATAAATAATAATAATAATAATAATAAGATAGAGATAAAAATTGATAAAGTCAAAAAAAATTTATCACAAAATTAAGAATGTATTTTTTGGAATATGATGGAAAAAATTAAGGTTTTTTTGTCCTGATTAAGCCTCAAACCCAATTTCAAATATACTAGATTTCTCATCCTAAAATCAAGATTCACTACTCCGAGCAGGGTCTCAAGAGTAAAACAGGTAAAGCATTTGCTATAGGCCTCCACCAAAAAAGACCTAAAATTTTTTAGTACTAATATTTTTCTATTAAATTAAGAAAATAGCACTAATATGCCTTTACTAAATTAATTATAAAATTATGTTTAAGAAAAAACTTCATTTTTTTACAATATACTTTTATTAAATTAATTATAATGTTACATTTTAAAGAATAAAATTTAATAAAATTATTATTTGTTCATTTTTATTAGTATTAAAAATTATATTTAATAAGTTATAAACTTTTTTCAATAAATTATAATTTTGTTTAGCAAAAACGAATGATTAGTTTTTTTTTTCTTTATTTTGTAACTTCCTATTTTAGTCATTACCTTTTATTGATTTCTTCTATTTGAAAGTTATTTTTTTAAGAGTTTTAGCATGTTTTATGTGTGTACCAATTTTTTTATCTTCATTTATGCTTAATATATTTTTCTTTCTAGTTGTGTTGTTGTTTTTATTCTTTTTGTTGAATTTATATTATGATTACAAAGTTTCTTTTATCTCATTTTATTCTTTGGTAATTTTCAATTTATGAATTTTGATATTTTTTCTGCACATATTTTAATGGAGAACTCAAATGTAAACCCCTTTTTCCTTTCACCTTTATAGGTGTTTGGGCCTAGCCTGTCGTGGGCCTAAGGCCAGTCCAGTAAGGGGACCTAATACCCCTTTCCAGCCCTTAACCCCCATGAATTCTATCTCATTTGCAGAAATTAGATTCTCCCTCCCCTTTTCTTTCCTCTAGTAAGAGCTCTGCTAGGGCACAAATATTCATTCCTCTCCAAGCTAGTTGAGAGCATTATACCTCCAAGTCAAACATTGAAGCTCCTTGGTCCTTTCTTCACGTTTTTACTGTTTGGGTATATTGTTCTGGTTAGGGTTTAACCTTTTGCGTTTGTTTTGTCCTGTTATTCACATTTCTAGCTCATTATTTGAATTCTTAAAGTTGTGGTACCCCTTGGTTTCGTACCTGGTGGCGTTTGCTAGCATCTAAGAAGGTAAGGGAAGCTAGGGTTTCACGTTATTTTTATTTTATGCGATTAATGTTTTGTGAAATATGAGAAAAGATTGGGAAAACATTAGTTTTTGGTATATTTCTGAGTTAGGGGTTCAAATATTCATGAAACTATGATATTTGACGTTATTTCTCATATTTTGATGCGTCGCGCAATCGCTGGGCGAGTGACTTGGTCGTTGGGCGACTGTGTATTTTTCTAATATGCACAGGTTTAGTAAAATTGACTTTCCCGACTCATTAACCATTGGATTGAGCTCAAATTTGGACATTTGGTTCATAACATGCTATTTTGTGGTTTGATTGGTTGGATCGTCGATTAGATGTCTGTAGCTTGAGAAATGTGTCACGCATTAGTGCAGTGATTTTGGTTTTGTGATAATAAATTTTCTTAGGAATTTTGGTGTAAGAATTATGGTTGTGTGTTGTGCTTGATTTCATAGAATTGCAGGTACTTAAATGTTGGCACTCATTTATTTGGAATGAATACTATTTTGTGATATATGTATATCTTGGTATGCATTTATTAAGTATGAGATTAAATGAAATCTTGTTATGTTGAGTATGAAATGGAAAACATGACTTGTTTGATTGGTGGTGGATTGACATGAGACTTGAATGATTGAGATGGCATGTGGAAATTGTTGGTAAAAGAGTTTCAAGGGAAACTCTCGGTGATGGTGGTTAGTGTATACCTTGATATAGGAGATATCTAGATAAAGAAAGGTATCCTGAACTCTAAAAATTATTCATGCTCATATAGAGTAGAATAATTTATGTAGTGAGAGTGGCAGGAGGTCCTAGTCTTGGGACATACTTCCTTTAGAGGTTTAACCCTGTGTGGTTGGGTGATAACCCCTTGCGTTTAGACTCTCTAGAGTTTAAAAGCCAGCACAGGTGCATATTTCCTTTAGAATCCTATATCAAGAGTATGATCCGGATATTGAGTCATAGAGTCTTGAAATTGTTTGTTTTCACATGATTTGGGTGCCTACTGCTTTGTCTGTGCATAATATGATCTGACTATTTATTTGCTCTATAACATGATTAAAACAATTTTTGCTCTAGCTTACCCTTTCTTTAGTGTATGTACAGTTGAACTCTTTTGAAGAACTCTTAGTTTGTTTTAAATTCCTTGCTCCCTGAGCAATCCTTTTGCAAAACAATAATACTTTTGTGTTATGTTTTATGGCATTGTGTGCCTAAACTTTCATTCCAAATATATTATGGATAACTGTAATAGTTAATACATGTATGTTTCATGTCATGTGCTCTTTTATATTATGATTATATGATGCTTATTTTTAGTAGATTACTTTACTAGAAATAGATGTCACATGTCAAATATTTGTGTAGATTTTAATAAATAATTTTACATAAAGAAACCTCAAAAGTTATATTTTAAATAAAAAATCTTATTTTTGAATTTATTTTCTAAACTTTTGAGTCATTTTCTCCCAAAGAAAAGACACCTTTAAAGCCGTGGCCACCTATATAAATGAATTTATATCAACATTAAATTTAATAAACTGAATATGATGTAAGTATGGAATAAATGGATAATTATTAAAGAGATATATATAAAATTTTTGTTGTCAAATACTCATGAAAATTCAATGCAAGAAATGTATTCGATCTAAATATATTTCGATGCTGCTGCACTCTTATTTTTCTGTAAATATTTATTCCATTGATTTTGAATATCTCTATACAGTTTATTAATAATGAATTGATTTCATAAATTGATTATGGAATGATCAAAACCAAACATAAGAATCTGAATAAAAATAAATTAATTAAAAAGAAAATTCATTTGAGGAGAAAAAAATGGAGAGGAAGAATGTGCCAAATCCCTTTATCCAAAACCACTGATCAAATCTAACGAAAACGCAACTCAAACACCTGTCATCACGATCCACCGCACGTTTGGGCCCCACCTACCTTGAAAGTCCCTTATCCAATGGTGATTAACCAACCAACCACAACAGTTCGCCGCGTGTCTGCCATGATCACTCTGCCGCCGTTGATCTCCGCGTCTTCCCATCACAGCCGTTCACTGAACAACAATTCAACGTTATCTACTAACATTTCAAGCCCGCAACTTTACACGTCGATTTGCCGTCACTTGTGGATAAAGTTCTGTTATGCGTACCCTTTTCTTTTCAGGGTTTTCTCTTTCCTCTTCTTCTTCTCTCTCAAACATAAAAACACAGGCTTTTCTGGTTTGTTCATTTTTTGTGGTTTCTGAAGCGAAGGAAAATTTAATGGCTGAAGCTTTGACCAAGGCGAGTTTGGTTTCTTCTTGGCATGGTAGTAGTCAACGCCACCAACGAAGAGTATCCATGGTTCCAAATTCTTGTAGCTTTGTTTCTGGCGTCGGAAGGTTCCCTTCTCTCAAGTTAAAGTCTCAGATTCTCAGATCTTGGTCCTCTTCTTCTGAGTTTCAGGGTAAAAAGCTTATCTTTCACGTAAATCGAGGAATACCCAACAGGGTTAGTTCGCGGTTGAGAGCTTCGACTGCAGTTCAGGTTTGTTATATGACTACCCCTTGTGGGTTTTACTATACCCTTAACTTGAACTTTTTTTTCTTTCGAGGAATTAGATCCTTTTTGTTGCCGGGAGTTTCGTTAACTTGCGTGACATTTTTGTTTCCAAGTTTCTTGTATTTTAGTTTCTAGTGGGAATATTTTGTGTTCTTCAGAGAGGTTTTCTGGAATTTTCTTGTGGGATTTTTGTAAATTTTGGGTTTTAGAAGGAAGTAAGACGTTTTATGTTGTTGGGAATTCTGTGAATTTTCTTGAAAAGTTTCATAATTGCTTATATATTTTTATTTCGGCAAGATTTTGTGTTTGTCTCATGGGGTTTCTGAACCTTTTTTTTGTGGAATTTTGCAGATGACCCATAGAATAGGTAAAGTTCAGAAATGGTGGGAAAAGGGGCTTCAACCCAACATGAAAGAGGTGACTTCCGCCGAAGATCTTGTAGAATCACTGTTAAGCGCAGGGGACAAGTTGGTGGTGGTTGATTTCTTCTCTCCCGGTTGTGGTGGCTGCAGAGCCCTTCACCCTAAGGTATTCTTTTTCCCCTTGATCCATTCAAAGATCAACTCACATGACAATTTTTGATTTCATGCTCTGTTAATTTGTGTTGTTGTTTTGATGTTCCTTGGTTTATGGTATGGCAGATATGTCAACTGGCAGAGATGAATCCTGATGTTGAATTCCTTCAGGTGAACTATGAGGAGCAGAAGTCCATGTGTTATAGCCTCAATGTCCATGTTCTTCCCTTCTTCCGCTTCTATAGAGGTGCTCAAGGTCGACTATGTAGCTTTAGCTGCACCAATGCCACGGTTAGTATACATGCTATGTCAATTTTATATCATATCTTTGACATTTAAGTATTTGTAGATTATTACATGACTTAGTAACAGAATTGAATCTGATTTAATTACAGATCAAGAAGTTTAAAGATGCATTGGCGAAACACTCCCCAGATAGATGCAGCTTGGGCCCAACCAAAGGGTTAGAGGAGAAAGAGCTCCTTGCTC
>Ga0209389_1005951_pt1 | contig 10502 bp, 7 predicted proteins | sample CowpearedBW_FD_187526 | JGI IMG/M metagenome (GOLD analysis project Ga0209389, IMG submission 187526) | Root nodule microbial communities of legume samples collected from California, USA - Cow pea red BW (SPAdes) (version 2) | ecosystem: Host-associated > Plants > Roots > Nodule | place: USA... | reverse complement strand
CGCCAATATATAAATATAAATATAAATCATATCTTATTGTAAATTAAATTAAAAATATAAAAAAGTTGCGGTGTAAAATGGAAGGGGATTGTAGGTGAAGTTCTCAAGATTTTTCTAACAGAGCAAAGCTAAACTGAACTCGCATGGCCACTGTTGCAACTACAGGAATTGGAGTAGGAGTAACCAAGCTCCAACAAACCCAAATACCAAAGCACAAGTCCTTATTTCTTGGCCAGAGGCTTAGGATTAGACCCTCAGGGGAGGCTCAATGCAGTGCAAGATTCAATTTTTCAAACCCAAGAGTGGTTAAAGTTTTTGCACTAGGGGGTGAATGGATGGATACAGTTCACAACCTTTTTGTGGGTGTTGGGGTTGGACTTCCTTGCAGTGTGATGCAGTGTGGAGATGTAATCTATAGGAGCACTCTTCCCAAGTCCAATGGCTTGACACTTACTGTCCCTGGGGTGATTCTGGCTTTGGGCACTCTATCTTACCTTTGGGCCACACCTGGTGTGGCACCTGGTTTCTTTGACATGTTTGTTCTTGCCTTTGTTGAGAGGTTGTTCCGACCCAGTTACAAGAAGGTATGAATTCCAGTTGAATTTTGAAATTTTTATGAAATTTGTTTCCGGTAGCAGTTGTTTCTGATACTAGTTTTTGATGGCAGGATGATTTTGTTCTGGGCAAGAAGTTGGGGGAGGGATCGTTTGGAGTGGTTTATAGAGTTTCACTGGCCAATAAAGCCTCTTCAAAGGTGTTGCTCTATGTTTTAATTGGAAGCTCCTGAAATTTTTGAAAATTTACTCGTTCTTTTGTACTAACTGATTACTGCTTGCATATTTTATGAACTACTTCACATGCACACAAGTTAATTTGAAGAGGGCCATTAATTTTCAATAATGAAGCACAGGCAGACACTTCTCTCGCTTGAGCTGTTGCGGTGGTGTGACATGTTTCTGACACTGACACCTCATATGACTCATGTCGCCAGGGGTTTTATTATAATTTAGTCATTGGTGTCTCAAATGCCTTAGCTGAGACCAGTGTAGGCCAGACAATTTAAAGACAGTTGTAGTGTATAAAGCAAATTAAATTTTTTAAACATCTATAGAAGTTAGATTGATAATAACATGATAAAAAGTATCAAGATCTAAAATCTAATCACTCTTAGCATTTCTTTTTGTTAAGTTCATATTCATGCAGAGAAGGTGAACAACCAAATCTTCCTTGTCGATTTAAGTCTTTTCTTGTGTTGATATTTAATTTCTTTTGTTATGTGGTGTCCTGTAATATGAACATTAGTCATATTGTAGTGCCCTTGTCTACTTCATGTCCATGTTGGTGTTATTTTTGTTTATAAATTTTGTTTGTATTGTCTTAACTTTCGATTGCTTTAGTGTCATGGCTTGGGGAAACAAAATGAGGAACCCACATGTTGATATGGCATATCTACTTCTGAGATTTCAGTGCAAGATAGCTTGAATTATATAAATATTACTTATGGTTCTTTTTGGTTCTCACCGGAAGGAAGGTGACTTAGTCTTGAAGAAGGCGACTGAATATGGTGCTGTAGAAATATGGATGAATGAGCGTGTACGAAGAGCTTGTGCAAGCAGCTGTGCAGATTTTGTCTATGGTTTTCTTGAGGTGCTTATCTATTAAGAGTAATACCTAATGAATTTTTGGTATTATTATCATACATGTATGGGGAAACCAAAGACATTCTCATCACATCATTTAACATTTTAGTTTCAGTCAAGACAAATACAACAGTTCTCACATAATGTTTGCAGAGCTCTTCAAAGAAATCTGCTGAATACTGGCTTATATGGCGGTTTGAAGGGGATGCCACCCTAGCTGACTTGGTGCAGAGTAGAGAGTTTCCATATAATGTTGGTACTCTATTTAACCATTATGGTTGTGCTTGATAAATTTTCAATTTTATAGTATTTGGCCTTATATTTTGTTCTGAAGTTTATAAAGTTCACTTGTATTTGAGGAAGATTGTATGTTCTAATTTGTATTAGCTTCTAGATTACGTGTTCTTCACTATATTTCCGACTCAAAGCATCTTGCTTCTTCGTATGTTCTATTTGAATTTTGTGCTCCCATGGTAAATCAAGCTTTCTTATCAGACCAAATGATGGTGTCACAAATTTCAGGTTGAAACATTAATTTTGGGTGAGGTTCAGGACTTGCCCAAGGGATTGGAAAGAGAAAATAGAATCATTCAGACAATCGTGAGGCAGATCTTGTTTGCACTGGATGGTCTTCACTCAACTGGTATTGTGCATAGGGATATTAAGCCACAGAACATTATTTTCTCCGAAGGTAAAGAATCTAGAGACTTTTGTTCAATGCAAAAAGATCCATGATCGAAATTAAGCTCACATTTTTTTAAACCATGGGGGCAGAGTCTCGGACATTCAAAATCATTGATCTTGGAGCTGCTACAGACCTGCGAGTGGGCATAAACTACATTCCAAAGGAGTTTCTTTTGGATCCAAGGTATCTTATTTGACATTAATAATACATGTAGCCAACTAACGTTTAACTCAACCCTCTGCTGATTGTTCTGTTTCTTGTGCATAATACACTGGTGGAGCTTATCATTTTTACTTATTTCTATATTTTCAAAATTGTCCTTAAAGAACTTGAAGTAGATGTCATACAAGATACAAGTCCTATATTTTGTCTAGATTTAACATATATATGATGTTTATAGCTTTGAAATGAAAGCATATACCGTACTGGTGGTAGGTCCCAGCACCATCTATGGTTTTAATTGCTGCCAGTTGTGCTTCTATATTCTGGTTCCGTTTTAGGTTGCAAATCCTTCTTCCAGTATTATATCACCAGAGGATGAGTCAATGTGATCAAAGACAAAAAAGCACTTTCATGTGATTTGCTTGAAGAAAAAGTTTCGGAAGATGAACATAGATATCTGGGAAAAAATTTGTAGAACGTTGCTTGAAAAGTTTCCTATGTAACATATATATGTAAATTAAAAAAAAAAACAAACTTCTAAATCTGAATTCACTCCATCATTTCTACAAGTACAGAACTGAATCCTATAAAGCTCCTGCCATGAGAAAACTAGGGAAGGGTGGGTCCATAGATCTATTGTTGATCAGCCTTACCTCTTGTTTCACGACTAATATCACTTTTGAGTTTAAATATATGTTTGACAATGTTAGCATGAGCTGTTTATACCATAATTATTAGAATATGTTTTCTGCAATTACTAGAATGACTTTGTAGTCAATTTAATTAGTTGACTAATTATTTACGTTTGCCTTAAGAATGTTTGTTTTCCTCTACATAGGATATTTCCTGTTTTACAGAAAGTAATTGTATCTATGTAAAATATGTGCAGAAAATAAAGTATGACAATATACTTTTCACGTGCTCTTGTTTGACATGGTATTAGAGCACGTTTGATCCTGCACAATACCAAATCGAATCAAATGCCGTCGAAACTTGCATTTGAAATTACTTCTACAACCCTATTTTTTTGTTGTCTGAGACAGCACGATAGATCCTACCAACCCCATCTCATCTATATCACAAACCTTTTGTGATGGATCATACGAAACTTGTCAAATTAAATTGAATCAATGGTTATTTTTTGGCCAAACATGGTTGGCCACAACCCGCAACAAATGTCCATTCATGTATTATTGGTAAGATGTTTGTATTCTCTGAACCATGATAATAGCATTTAATTCATTGATATATGTGCATCTGATCATATGGCTTGGGACTTCCATTAGTTATAAACAATTTCTCATTCCCCTTGGTCCATTTTCACTACCACATTGATGGTAGTACATCTCCCATTATTGGAACAGGATCTGCTGTTTGTTTGAAAATCTCACTAGATAATGTCCTTATTGTCCCATCTGTCGAATATAATTTGTTGTCTGTTAGACTGTTAGATAATAACCTCTACTCTTGCTTGCACTGTAACTTTTTGTCCATCATATTGAACTTTTTCGGAACCTGGCTTGGAAGATTCTTGGTTATGGTGTTAGGCGGGGCAAACTCTACTACTTGGAGTTGACAAAAAATAATGGACAAGATTCAGTGCGAATCAAGATAGCAAGACGCTAGTATATGGTTATGACGTTGAAGATTAGCACATTTTTTGTTTGGGTATTTACAAAAAATTGCACCCAAATCCATTTCTGAGTTTGGATGTTTTGAATTTTCATTGTGACATTTGAAAATTGGCTAAGAGTCATTGAGTTCCTTATCTACCTAGTTTTGAATCAAAGTTTATAATCTTTTACAATAACCCATTACGATGTTTGGGTTCTGCAAACATTCCTCTTTCTCAAAGCTAATGGCAGTAATGATAGATATAAAGCAAGTCATTAAAGCGTATATGGAAAGCTATGTGGTGGATTACCTTGAGACTTTGTATTGGTTGCCAAGATCTATACAAATTCATCTCTTATGTCCATTGCAGAAAATTGAGATTGACCTATGCAGACACTTGTTAAAAATGCATTCCTTAATAGAGGTTTAGATGAAGAGTTGTATATGGACTTACCACATGGCATTAACCGCACTACTGGATGTAGAAGAGAAGTTTGTAAGCTGAAAAGTCATTGTATGGACTAAAATAGTCCTAGAGGGCTTATTTTAGGAGACTTTGTTCAACAATGAACAATATTTTGGATATAAGAGAAGTATTTTTGACCATACTTTGTTCATAAAACACAAAGAAGGAAAGGTAACAATCTTAATTGTATATGCTGATGATATGATTTTAACTGAGGACGATCCTTGTGAAATGAGGTAATTGTATAAGTATTTGGCTGCTGAATTTGAGATGGACTTGGGGCTACTTAAATATTTTTGGAGATTAAGGTGGCAAGGTCAAGACAAGAGATTAGTAAAAATATGTATTAGACTTTTTAATTGTAACTTATATGCTTGCAAACCAGCAAAAACACCCATTGGAATGAATCATAAGCTTGGAATTTTCCCAAATCAAGTCCTGACAGACAAGTATCATTATCAACTACTAATTCAGAGACTAATCTATTTGTGTCACACACAACCGGATATAGTGTATGCTGCAATGTTGTAAGCTTGTTCATACATTCCCCAAATGAAGAGCATATGAATGTTGTTTATCGAATTTTCTGGTACTTGAACAATGCTCCAGGACAAGGACTATTCTTCTATGAGGAATTGTGTTTAACATTAAAGGATATACAGATTCTGATTGATTGAGCAGGTGATCAAACAGCCAAATAATCTACGTATAGATAGTCACTATCGTGAAAGGTAAACTGGTCACTTGGAGAAGTAAAGAAAGAAAAGGATGTCGAAGGTAAATTGGTCACCTGGAGAAGTAAAGAAAGAAAAGAATGTTGCAAGTGGAGAGAGGAATTCCGAGGAAGAACTCATGGTGTATGTGAACTATTGTAGATAAGAAGTATTCTAAAAGAATTGGGGATTGAATATGTAGAACCTATGGATTTCATTGTGATAATAAGATAGGCATTGGAATCATGAAAGACCTGATGCTGATACAACACAATCGCGCCAAAGCTCGTTGAATTTGATTATACAATTTTCTTTTTTGACAAATTAGAATTTCAACTAGTGAATGTGCTCACTGTTTGAGAAAAGGTGTTTCATTGTGCAATCAAGAAGTTGGGCATGATAAATTTTTATGCTCCAACTTGAGAGAGAGTGTTAGCATGAGCACTATATACCCTTGTTTGACAGAACAACCTCACTATAAAAGGCTGTACAGATGATTAGTTGAACAGGAGAATGAAGATTAAATGTTTTGTATATTCCAATTGGTAACGCAAACAAAATTGATGTTGCTTTCTAGCAATGACCATTGGGTTCATTCTTAACGTTAGGATTGTTAATAGAAGTATTATATGTAAACTACATGTAATCCATGTCTTTGTTTGACATATGATATACAACAATAGGCAATTTATGGTGTGTTCAATTCTTCTAATTCAGATATGCTGCACCAGAGCAGTACATCATGAGCACACAAACTCCTTCAGCACCCTCAGTTCCAGTTGCAGCTGCACTTTCCCCAGTCTTATGGCAGGTTAAATATTTCTTATGAACTACTAGCACGTATAGCTCCCTTTATCATGTAATGATATTGGCTTTTTGTTGCTTATGATGGATTTCATGTTTTAAACAGTTGAATTCGCCAGACAGATTCGACATCTATAGTGCTGGTTTAATCTTTCTACAAATGGTAAGTATCTAATGGTGACGAATTCTTCTCCTATTATTGGAACTAATCAGTCAATATCTGTATTCAATTTATATGAATATTACGAAGATTAATGTAATAAATCACTTTGATCACAATGAAGACTTCATAACAGTATTCTGGTTCTGAAAGTTAAAGTGAGCTTTCCTACAATTTGTTCTGTATTGTTGCATTGATATATTAAGAACAATTGTTGTCTTGTAGAGTTGTTTTTCATAATTCTGTAGGTGAGTTTTAGTCAGGTAAAACATTTAAAAGTGGCAAAGGGTGATCAAACCAACCATCTGATTAAGCTGGTATTTTGAAACGCTTACAGTTTTTAACATTCTATTATAGGCTTTCCCTGGTCTACGAACTGATAATAGCCTCATTCAATTCAACCGTCAACTAAAGAGGTGTGACTATGACATAGTTGCTTGGAGAAAAACTGTAGAGCCTCGATGCGGCCCTGAACTAAGGAAGGGCTTTGAGCTGTTGGATTTGGATGGTGGAATAGGATGGGAACTTCTAAAATCAATGGTAAGGTACAAAGCAAGACAAAGACTGAGTGCAAAAGCAGCATTGGCTCATCCTTACTTTGACAGAGAAGGCTTGTTGGCATTGTCTTTTATGCAAACACTGAGGCTGCAGCTCTTGCGTGCAACTCAACAGGACTATGGAGAAGCTGCCAAGTGGATTACTAATCTAATGGCAAAATCAGGGACTCAGAAGGATGGTGGATTCACTGAAGCTCAGCTTCAGGAACTAAGAGTTTGTATCTTAACTCTGTGACCACTCTCTGTTATATTTATCAGTATTTGTATCTTCTCAGGTAAATAAGAGAAATGCTAATCAGTGTCCTTGGTGAAGCAATTAAAAGTGATTTTTTTTTTTTTTTAATGAGATTGATAAAATTACATTTACATATGATTTTGCAATGCATTCCCATATGATTTCCAACAAAAACCTTCTCTTTTTTATTCCTTAATGGCACAAGAGAGAAAGTCACAATACCAAAATTAATGGATCCTGCATTAATAATTACGAGTACTATAGTTTGTCCATATTAATAGAGCTGTCTTAGCTTTTAGTCTCTAAAATGCAATCTCATTTTGATCTCCCATTTATGAAATGTGTCATGTGTGGTCCCTATTTCAAAAATCAAAGCGACCAAGAGGAAATGAATTTTGTTTGTGAAATGAAGGATCACACTGATACGTTTCATAAATGATTCAACAAAAAGAGTTTTTCTATTTCCACTCAATTAACAGTATATTTATCCCTAACAAGATTATCCAAATACTAAGTATGATCTTATAATACTCCATTTTTCATGATGTAGGAAATTGAACCCAAAATGAAGGCCAGTGCACCAAGAAATGCTTTAGCTTCAGCTCTTAAACTTCAGAGGAAAATTATAAGAACCTTAAATGAGAGTATGGATGAGCTCAACAGACGCAGGAAAAGCTTTTGGTGGAGCAGATGGATCCCAAGAGAAGAATGAATATTGTAAATACTAAATACCCATTTTTCCTTTTCATAATTTTTGTCTATAATCTGTATATCAAAAGTTAAATCTCATATTCAGATATAACAATGTTGAATATGAATTAAAAAAAATAGAAAATAATACTAACTGGAATTTTATATTGTTTTCCATAAACTAGCTGAAATCTGACGGGTGCATGCCTGAAATCTTTTGACTGCACACATTAATATAGTATATATATTTTCAAAAAGTTTTTTGTTGAATGAGCAGATATAAAAACATGTTATGGCACTTTCCTTTCTAGTCAGCTGTGTGAGAATAAATCAAAACTCATTGTAATGTTACCCATAGACTTTAGAGCAGGTAAAGATCTTGTAACTTCCTACTGTTGAATTACCCAATTTTTTCCTTTATTGTTTGATTGTGAAGGAAAGTTTGTTCAAATTTTCAATGAAGCATCTAATATTGAGTGTACTTTCATCATGAGTGACTAATGGAGCTGATCCATTTTACTTTTGCCTGGTTACAACCTGAGTTTTCCTTCCTCTAAAATGGAAATTGACAAGTGTTTATTGTTTTAATGATGTAAAAATTTACAGAGATAAGTTCTCTGTTGATTAAATGAAGTGCAATAAATCAATTTTACTGGTTTCAAGTTACCTAGTTTTTCAACATGTAATTCAAACCCTTAATATAAAATTTTATAACACCTTTAAAGCTCTTCAGAAGCCATGGAACACTGTAATTATTTACCACCTAAACTTTTTATTTTTCTTGATTCTTAGTTAAGAATCAACCAAAGTTTATTCCCTTTCAATTTTAAAAATAATTAAAATTTAAAAAAGAGAATAGACTTTGGTTTTAAAAAAATAAAAACCTATTCTAATATGTTTCAATTTCTTGGAAAATCAATGTCTATGCTTCGAAATTTCAAAAATAATTTAATATTATTTAAAACGTAAAGAGGGGAATAAGTTTCGACTCCGGTATTAACCGATGTCTATTCTGATGGCTTTTGCAATAATCGAAATCTAGATTGTTTTTTAAATACTTTTTTAGTTTTTCTTCTTGGTCTACACGAACTTGAATATAAACAAAATAACTAGAAACATTTATTCACTAACTAGATATAAGAATATATAGATAACAATTTTAACCAAACACTTGAAATAATGTACAAAGTATATGTGGGACATAATTATTACACATTACCGTACATTTTTAATATATATTTGACACAAGTTTTTCTTACATACTTTATTGAATTTTCGTGCATTGGTGTGGAATTATCGAATCTCTACACAAAAAACAATAATTTCAATCAATACATTCGATTAAATTATTACAGTTTGTCAATCACTTATAATATAAATATACTCATTGCATAACATAGTAATCACACTCATATGAACTGGTTTGTCTATTACACTATAATATACCAACACAATTATAAATAATTGAAGAAGAAAAGGAATCGAACAATTATAATTGGACCAAAATAGCAAAACTTGAGGGAAAACCATTCTAGATTTTAATTTGTAGCAGTTGATCTCCTTAACAACATGCTATGTCTAGCCAATAAACTATGTAAAAGGAAATTATTTAGGATACAATTATATAAGAAAGAGAGTTATAAGATTGAGGTTCTTACCAATGAATTCTTGTTTGAGATTCTTAGGGGGAGACTTGTGCAACGAACAACACCATAGAACAATGTTATCCTTGAGGGAAACTATAAGTAGATGCCAATAACACCTAAATTGAAAATACAATCATTGTTAAACCTTAAAATGGTGGATTATAATTACAATACAACAAACTACACTTACTCATTTATATAGGAGACTAAATATATTTGTTTCTCCTGTCCAAAACAATCGGTGATGAATGCTTAGGTGTCAGCCATCTTATTGCCACTATGAATGAGTTGGTGGTCCATGAACCCATATACATTGCTCAACCCAACATTCTTACTAACACCAAACATATACCTAAACAAAAAACTTTTATTAAATATAAATAACTAGATACAACCCTTCAAATTCTTTCCTGTATAATATGTAATCATTAAGACATGTCTGTATCCTTTTATTAGCCTCATAATTTTTTCATTTGAAAGCATTTCATTCAACAAAACGAGCAATTATGTGAAACTCTTATCGATCCACCCATTGGTAGACCGACATACAATAGAGTGTTTGCATTAGTAGATGTCGTCTCATACATGCGCTTTGGTAAAAGCTTTGTGCCAATATTGCGAATCATATCCTCTAATCGATCTTCCATGGTGAAATCGACAACACGTTCAATTCAAGAGATATTTAGGAAGTCTATTAATTCATCGTACCAACATGTTTTATAACTTCGAAGAAAACTGTCACAGATAGGGTGTTCCCTAATTTCGGTTGCAGTCAACTTTTTCTCATTCAAAAAGTTGACAAGGTATCCAATGTCGATCCATACGTATATATATTGAAATTGTATGAACAATATCAGTAATCTTTAAATGAATGATAATCTTACTTTTGTATTCAAGGTGTGAACACCATATCTCCTTCATGAAGATTCACTTTTATATCAATTTCAAACAAAATTTCTTAAATTTCACGAAATTTTACTAGCATTTCACATTGGTCTTAAGGTTACACAAAATGAAACTAATTATCAGCTAGAATCAAATATGCACTTGAAGATCAATACAAAATACAATTGACAAATACTCATGAATTTTAAAATATATATATATATATATATATATATATATATATA
>Ga0209389_1005949_pt1 | contig 10503 bp, 8 predicted proteins | sample CowpearedBW_FD_187526 | JGI IMG/M metagenome (GOLD analysis project Ga0209389, IMG submission 187526) | Root nodule microbial communities of legume samples collected from California, USA - Cow pea red BW (SPAdes) (version 2) | ecosystem: Host-associated > Plants > Roots > Nodule | place: USA... | reverse complement strand
GTCAAAAATTTCAATCTCCTGAAGTTGAGAAAGGTTTTTAGCAAGGGAATATGGAAGTAATATCTTCAATTTATGACAGCCATGGACTTTAATAATTTGAAGTTTATAAAAAAAAAGTGTGTCAGTGTCTTTCATATTATGTAGATTTTCATCCTCATATATGATCTCTTCCATAACCGTACAGTTGACAATCTCCATCTCCTGAAGTTGAGAAAGTTTTTTAGCGAGGGAATACGGAAGCAACTTCTTCAATTTATGACAACCATGGACTTTAATAACTCGGAGTTTTTCAAAACAATGTATGGCATTGTCTGTTATATTATGCAGATTTTCATCCTCAAGTTTTTCCTCACATACGATCTCTTCCATGGCAGTACAATCGAAAATTTCCATGTGTTGAAGTTGAGCAAGGTTTTTTGCCACAGAATACGAAAGTAATTTCTTCAACTTACAACAACCTTGGACTTTAAAAACTTGCAGGTTTTCAAAACATTGTGCTGCAAGTGGACCATAGCTTATATCTTCCAGATTATGCAGATTCCAGAGAATCAGTGTCTGTTTTGCAAATGGACCATACATATTACGCAGATCACAAAGAATCAGTGTCTCCAAATTGTAGAAAGCGTCACTGTTTTGGACATATAAATGTCTCAAATGTTGAAAAGCTTCCCTATTCAGTTCATAAAACACATCATCAGAAAAGTTAATTTTAGCTAAGCTCAAGTCCTTAATTGTAGTGAATAGCATTTGTATCCCATGGTTTAAAAAAATCTCTGTATTCAAAGAGTCAACAAGCTTAAGAGTTGTTGAAATTTCCCGAGCATCGCAAGACCAAAATGAAGACCACTTCCACATATTGCCAATAGATATGTTGTATCGTTGTAGCTGTTTAAATACATCCATATCTGTAGGTAAAACTGAAGCATCATGGATTGACAAGTCCAAAGTTGTAAGCCGGTCCAATTTCCTTAGCTCACCTAGACTTGGGTTGTTGCTTTGGCTTTCTACTCCTTCAGCCTCCCATTGTATATTACAATTCCCCATATACAACTCTTCCAAGTACACTAAGCTATATATAAGATATCTGGGGACGCTTTTTAACTGATAGCAGTTTGTTAAATTCAACATTCGAAGGCGAGTCAATTGCCCTATTTCTTTTGGGAGCTCTTGAAGTTTAGATCTTTCAAGGGAGAGAATTTCTAAACTTGTGAGTTCTGCAACCATTGTTATATCATCCAATACACACTCATATAGATTCAATGATCTAAGGTTTTTCAAGAGACGAAAAGAAGGAGGTGGGGAAGGCGCAAAGCTCATTCGATGTAAATTAAGAACCTTCACTTCTCCCATCCCAGCAAAAAAGTTATCAGGGATTGTCAATTGGCCAAGATTACTTTTCAGTGACATTTGCTTCAACTCTGGACAATCTAGCTTCTTAGGAACCTCATCTAAACTATAACAAGGCAAATTAATATAATGACATTTTTTAAGTTGATCTATATCCCATTGTTCTTTTTGTGTAAACTTTGGTACTTCATAAGTCAGGTGAGTCCTTGAGGATATTGCTTTGGCCGTGTCACGAACACTATCATGCATTCTAACATACTCAATTTCCACTTCAAGCAACAATGAAGATGCCCTAAGATCATCAATAAATTTGTAATAATTATTTCTTGCCTTTGTTAATTGGTGTGAATCTCCATATAACCCCCAATAGCATGAAAATAGTTCTCCAGTGTGTATACGGCCAGGTCCAAGTGAAACAATGAATAAGAACAATGTCCTCAGTTCATCACTTTCTAAATAACGATAGCCTAATTCCAAAGGGCACACAACTTTTTCAAAATGTCCCTTTTCATTCATCCCTTTCAATTGCTTCAAAGCATCCTTCCATGTAGAGAGGTCCTTTGTTCTTAAAGCCTTTGCTACAACAACTATAAAAAGGGGGAAACCATTGCAGCACTTAGGCACATTTTGTACAATGGAATTTATTTCATCCAATTCGACAACACTTTTGTTTGTGGAAATTGATTTGATTGCTTGATCCGCAATCTTCTCAAACAACTTCCAACTATCCTCATCAGATAGAACCTCAAGTCTAAAATTATTTTGAGTACCCATTTGACGTTTAAGAACATTAAGACGTTCAGACGTCAACAATAACTTGCATCCTTTATGGTCATCACCAAAAGGAATCCCCAGTTCTGCCAAATCAACTTGCCCCCAAATATCATCCAAAATAACAAGAATATTCTTCTCCTTGCTTATCCTTCCACGCAATTTTTGCATTCTCTCTTCTTTAGTCTCTTCATCAAATTTCAAAGCCAAGGCATCAGCAATTTGGCCTTGAATATTTTCCACATTTGGAGAATCAGTTACCTCAGCCATAGCTACAACATCAAAAGAACCATCTTTCAGGACTTCTTTAGCTAGCTCCTTCATCAGTGTTGTTTTGCCCACGCCATCAATCCCATACAACCCAATCTTGCAGATGTTAGGATCTTTCAACACTTGTTGAATTTCTTTTATTGTTGGTGGTTTAGAAATTTTGTCAAAGTTTCCTTCAGATAGGACCCGATAAATCTCTTGTGTCATCTTTTGCAATTTCTTGCTATGCTGGAGCCTAAACTGTATATTAGGAATGTGTATCGGATAATTTTCTTGAAAATCATTGAAAATAAGATTATTTGCCTCAGCAATTGTTTCATCCACTTTCTTCAGCCAAATCTGGACATTGTTTAGAATTTTTTCTCCATTTCTTTTAGCTTCATCAACAGTTTCTTGCACACTACTTTTTCTTCCCTTCAGGTTTTGAACCTCGATTATGAGCTTTTCTTGGTTACTTTTGTAGGAGGTTATGTATCCTAATTGACTTCTAACATATTCAGTCGCAGATTCACCTAATTTAAAATCCATTGCCACCACTTTCTTCTTGACTTTCTACTATTTTAAACCAAAACAAAACCCTGGAATGTATTAAAAGGAGCGAATCAAAATTAATCAACTGAAAATCACTCTTAACTCTATTGATGGGTTTATTTAATACCACATAACAAAGTGAAGAACTATGTGATAGACCTCTTATATATAAACAATATAAGAGGACAAACCAGAAGTAAAGATTCTACAGGGTCTATAATAAATAAGACAGTTATTATAATAATTGTTGACAATTTTCTTAATCAATTTGGCAGTTTTTAGTGTTTTATGTGGGACAAGCATAACTGTCTTTAGGCAGTTATGAGGACAGCAGAAAAATAGGGAAAGGGGAGGAAAAAAAGGATTAGACTAGAGAGAAAAATCAGGAAAGGGAGAGACAAGGCACTCAGTAACTTCGAAAATGTGTACTATCCTAAGGGTTGTTCTATTTCAGTTTCTGTGTTCTATGTATTCTGGTAAAGTTGGAAGGCTTGTTGGCAATGCGGGAAACCATAGCGAAAAACACTGAACATTCAAACGCAGTGCAAGCATTTGGTGGAACATTCTGGAGCAAAGGAAGCTATAGATCTACCCACAAAGACCAAAGACAAAGCATTTAAAACATTAAAAGTTGGAAGCAATAGAGAAATCCAAGGACTTGACAACACTCTCGGTGGAAGAGCTTGAAGCGCATGAGCAGCGGAGAAGGAAGAAGAAGGAGGAATCCCTTGATCAAGCACTCCAAGCAAAGGCAACCATTAGGGAGAAGAAGGTTCCTTATACTCAGAACACTCGAGGCCGAGGTGGTAGAGGCAGAGGAGGATATGAAAGAGGTCAAGAACAGGTCGGCCAACAAAACTGGCGTGACCAAGGACAAGGTGGAGGTCGAGGTGGTAGAGGCCGAGGAGGTCAGTCGAACAACTCAGGAGTTGAGTACTTCAAATGTGGTAAGTATGGTCATTTTGCCAAAGACTACTACTCAGGAGTCAAATGTTACAATCGTGGGAAGGTTGGACATTTCGCAAAGGATTGTCGATCTGAAAGCAAGAAGGAAACGAACTTCCTTTTTGAGGATGCTAAGGAAGAAGGAATATTGATGATGTCCGGGAAATCAGGTGCCGAGCTAAGTCTGAGCTATTCTGACAACTCAGTTTGGTACCTTGATACAGGAGCAAGCAACCACATGAGTGGGGACGAGAATCTTTTTAAGGAGTTCACCAAAGTTGAGGCTGGACACGTATCATTTGGAGATGCATCAAAGGTGGTAGCAAAAGGTCAAGGTACAATCTGGTACCTACAGAAGAACAACCGAGTTGGAGAAATCAGAGACATGTACTTTGTACCCGATCTCAAGAGCAACATATTGAGCATGGGCTAACTAATGGAGAAAGGCTACTCGGTTCTTATGAAAGACTGAGTACTATACTTAAAAGACAAGTCAGATCGATTGATTGCCCAAGTAGAGATGAAGAAGAACAGGATGTACAAGCTGGACTTGAAAATAGTCCAAGAGAGATGCTTGAAACTTGACGTGAAGGATGAAGCTATTGTGGCACTTCCGGTTTGGCCACTTGCATTTTGGTGGACTTGCCGAGTTGGTGAAAAAGGAGATGGTGCGAGGACTCCCGACTGTGGAGTTTGAAAAGAAATTCTGTGAAGAGTGCATGCTCGAGAAGCATCCAAGGACCTCATTTCCAAGGACTGCCGAGTACCGGGCAAAGGAACAACTCAGATTAATTCACACAGACATTTGTGGACTAATTACCCCTGAATCTTTCAGTGGGAAAAGGTATTTCATTTCTTTCATAGATGATTTTTCAAGAAAAACATGGGTGTATTTTTTGAAGGAGAAATCCGAGGTGTTCCAAGTGTTTAAAAGGTTCAAAACAATGGTTGAAAAGGAAACCGACATGCCTATCAAATCTGTTAGGTCTGACCGAGGAGGCGAGTTCATCTCACCCGAGCTCATGAAATATTGTGAGGAGTAAGGCATAAGGAGATTTCTGACAGCACCATATTCACCCCAACAGAATGGAGTAGTTGAGAGGAAAAATCGAACCATACTTGACATGGTTCGTACAATGTTGAAAAGCAAGAACGTGCCTAAGGAGTTCTGGGTGGAAGCAGTGCAATGTGTCATCTATGTGCAAAATAGATGTCCACATGCTAAGCTGAATGAGAAGACACCGCTAGAAGTCTGGAGTGGAAGAAAGCCGAGTGTGTCTCACCTCAAAGTGTTTAGCAGCATTGCTTATGATCATGTTCCAGCTCAACAAAGGACCAAACTTGAAGATCGGAGCAAGAAGTACGTGTTTATTGGGTACAATGAAAAAACCAAGGCGTATAGGTTGTTCAACCCAATAATAAAGAAGGTGATTATGAGCCGAGATGTTCAAGTTGATGAAGAGAGCGAGTGGAAGTGGAACAACTCGGAGAAGGAGTCTAAAAGCTTGGAAGTAGATACACCACCAGCTATGAGAGATCATGAGACTTCTGATGGAGAAGATGAACCTCTACAGCCTAGAGCGCGAAGCTTGTAAGACATATACAACTTGACTGACGAAGTACATGTTGTATGTTTCTTGGCAGATTTGGAAGACTTGAGCTTTGAAGAGGCCGTGTAGAAGAGAAGTGGCAAATGGCAATGAATGAAGAGATCAGAGCAATCGAACGCAACAACACGTGGGAGCTAACCGATATGCCCAAAGGAGCTCGGCCAATTGGCATAAAGTGGGTGTACAAGAAGAAAACAAACGCTGAAGGAGAAGTTGAGCGATATAAAGCTCGACTCGTAGTGAAGGGGTATAAGCAGAAGGAAGGAAGAAGTATTCGCTCCAATGACGAGGATGGAAACAATCAGGTTGTTGATTTCCTTAGTAGCTCAACACAGATGGACAATCTCGCAGATGGATGTGAAGTCAACATTTCTGAATGGAGTCTTGGAGGAGGAAGTATATGTTGAACAACCACTTGGATACATGCGAATACGCGAAGAGAAGAAAGTGTTGAGATTGAAGAAGGCACTTTATGGCTTGAAGTAAGCTCCACGAGCATGGAATGAAAGAATTGACACCTACTTCGAGAAGAATGGGTATGAGCAGTGCCCTTATGAACATGCTCTTTACATAAAGAAGAAAGGAGAAGATGTGATGTTCATTGCGCTCTATGTCGATGACCTTATCTTCACGGGGAATAATGCTGAGCTAATTGAAGCATTTAAAGAAGTGATGAAGAAGGAGTTCGAGATGACCGACTTATGTCTTATGAAGTATTTCCTTGGTTTAGAAGTTGTTCAAGGGAAGGACGGCATCTTTGTGTCGCAAGAAAGGTATGCTGAGGAGGTCTTAAAGAAGTTTAAGATGACGAGTTGTAACCCGGTTTCCACCCCTATGGAACCAGGCACAAAACTTTCTAAATATGCAGATAGAGACCGAGTTGATGCGAGCAAATACCGAAGTCTGATTGGAAGTCTCAGGTATTTTACAAATACTAGACCATATTTAATGCTGAGTGTTGGAATAGCAAGTCGGTATAAGGAGGAACCGAGGTATACTCATTAGAAGGCCCTAAAGAGAATTCTAAGGTACGTGAGAGGAACAATGTCACTTGGTCTGATATATAGTAGGACGGATGACTACCGACTAGTCGGCTACTCAGACAGTGACTGGTGTGGAAATGTTGATGACCGGAAAAGCACATCCGGATATGTATTCTTCATGGGGAGCACAGCGTTCTCCTGACTTTCAAAGAAACAACCCATTGTAACACTATCAACATGTGAAGCAGAGTACGTTGCAGCATCCTGGAGTGTCTGCCATGCAGTTTGGCTTAGAAACCTTCTAAGCAAACTGGAATTGAAGCAAGAAAAGGGGATTGTGATCCGAGTTGATAACAAGTCGGCCATTGAATTGGCAAAGAACTCGGTCAATCATATGAGAAGCAAGCACATTGATGTTCGTTTTCACTTCATTCGAGAACAAGTGAAAGAAGGAAATGTAGAGTTAGAGCACGTCGAAAGTCGAGCATAAGCTACAGATATGTTTACAAAGCCACTGCCATCCTCTCTGTTCGAGAATAACAAGATGATACTCGGAATGAAGGACAAGAAGAGCATTTAAGTTTAGGGGGGGATTTTGTTGTGTAAACTTAAATGTGGGTAGTTGGAAGTTGCTATATTAATTGTCTAGAAGATTGCAAAAGGTTAAGAGTGGGTCTATCTATGATTAAGCATGCAATAGAGTTCATTAATTGTGAGTTAGGTAGTGATTATATTTAATGAAGGTAGTTGAAGGATCATGTCCAAAGGTCTATAAAAGGACCATGTAGTGCTTCATTTCAAGATACAACAAATCTGAATACAAAGAGTGTTTATCTAGATAGACTTGTTTGTCAACCGTTATTAGCATGGTTCTGACCCATGAGTGTATCGTCTCTGGTAAGTGAAGGGAATGGAATCACTTCAAAACAATACATGGACACGTAGATATGTTTGTTCTGGATTGGTTAGTTATAAATGGATTTTCAAACAAAAGAATGGAAATCCAGGAATTGATCAAGGACGATTCAAAGCAAGATTGGTGGCTACAAGTTTTACTTAGACAAAGTGTGTTGTTTGTAATGATGTTCCTGTAGGAGATATAGGTGAGACCATCTACATGAAACAACTAAATTATTGGTGGCTAAGGATAATGGTTTATGAGTTGACAGTGCAAAGTTAAATTATTATCGTCTATTATAATAACAAAAATGTCGTCCAAGAACCACCAAGTTTACAAATGAAAGAAAAAACACATTCACATCAAACTATATTTTATGAGAGAATTGCTAAGCATTTATTGTGGTGATGAAGGTCTCCAAAGATCACAATCCCTCTTGTATGATTACTAAAGTTATCGTGTGATATGTTCTTCTTTTCTTGATTTTGAATCTTGTTCTTAAATTATTTGTTTCAGATGATATTGAATTTTATTATACCCCGTATGTTTATTAATTTTATAATTACTAACTTAACGTAACACCAAAGATTATTTTTCTACAAACTTTATCTTTGAACAAAATAAAACTAATAATGTTAATTAGATAAAAATAAATATATCATTCGTAATATATTCTGTTGCTAAAATATATGAATATTTTTTATATATTATTGAAATATATAGAATTTTCGTTAACCTTTAAAGAATTTATTTATCTATTTTGAATTTTAAAATATAATTAAAAGTAAAATAGATGTAAATATAAATGTATACATAAAAAAAAATCTACTTATATAAGGAAATTCTTCATATATTGAACAAATAATTTATTTGGATACCTTCGTATATTTGTACAAAATATAATAATAAATTAATAAATTAGTTGTATATTTTATAATTATTTCCTATATTTTATAGAAAAAAATTATAATTGGGTAGTAGTATAACTTTTTGACGGCGCTAATATAAAATACTTAGTTCATTCAATTTTTCCCATATAAAAAATATTTCATCTTTAAACTTTTTATTTTGTATTTTATTGAATTTTAATTAATATATTATTTTTAAATGATATAAGGGATGTGAGTATAATTGAATTAAAAGTGCAAGTAAAGCTAGTTTTGTTTTAAATAAAAATTCTTCCTTTTTCTTGTCTTCACATTTTACAACCTATATTTTTCTTACATTCATCACATTATTCATGTTTTCTTGTTATTCCCTTATAATTACAAGAAAACTACCCCACTTCAGCATATTCAAAATTAATTGTAACAAAAAAACATACACAACTAATTTATCCAATTGCCACCTTTTTATATAACAATGCAGAGAGCATTCCTTGACAACATAAAACTCTCTTTCCATAGAATTTATTTTGCATTGATGCTTGAAATTTTGTTTATCATGCTACCATTTTCACATTCATGTCATTTATTTTAAAAATAATATGATAAACCATTTAAGTTTTCCTTTGGATTAAAATCAAGCATGTAGTTAGTGTATTATCAAAGCATCAACAAATATTATCAGCAACAAAATGAGGAGCAAATAGATCATCCAATTAGATAAAAATACTCCTATCATTTAGAATATTGCTATATTTTTTAGGAGAAAGAAGATGGAAGAAAAGGAATAAGATAAGGGTTTAGAAATAATGTGATGTAATGGTTAAACCTTACACAGATGATGAACACAAGAAACAGCAAATAATAATCCTTTTTCTTCTTTTCTCTTCTCTTCTCTTCTCTTCTGCTATAGCTTCATCAAACATGGAAATGCAAATGATTTTTAAAATTTATTTAACATTAGTAGTGGAATCAAGAATGGAGATGACTAAAAGCAACAAAAAGAATATACCATGCTGAAGAGGGTTTAAGAATTGATGCTATGACATTCTTGCGGTGCAAGAATTCTTTCTTTTTCTTCTTTTTCTTTTTTTTCTTCTGTCTATTAGTAGTAGCATAAAACATTGAGAAACTAAACTTTTTATGTGTTTTTACATATTAGATCTATAGTTTCTTGATGAAACGTTAACATATTCTATACAATAAAAAACATTTATATAAATTTAGTTTAGAATCAACCCACATATATATCCTAAAAAATTTGTGGAAAATCAAAGAAACCTTTTGTATAAATTAACACTTGTTTCAAAAGAGCTGCCACCCTTTGAAAGCAAATCACATAAAATGTTATTTTCATTTAAATATTTCGTGAAACTTTACAAAACCCATATGAAAATTAGCAACAACAAAAAATCATTTGATAGGTACGTAGAAAAAGTCTAACAAATATGAAAATTTCTAATTGTGTTTAAAATACCTTTTTATAATAAAATTGTCCCACGAAACTTAACGCGAGGAGTTGTGAAATTTCTTACACATAAAGCAACTAAATCATATTTTTCTGGTTTTCCAATGACTAAATTGGAAGCGTTCCATACATTCACATACAAGATTAATTATTTATTCTTAATACAAAATTACTTATCTAAAACGGATGTCTCCCAGAAGGAACAAGTGACTTAGTTTAGGGATGTTCATTCATGTCATACTATATGCATCCAGGTACTCCTTAAACTATTTTAATAATATGTATGATGTAATTTTTTTACTATTTCTTTTGATTTTATTTAATTAAATTAAAATTTTAATAAGTAGTATCAAAGTGTTTATTACTTCTAGATTATATATATAATACCTTAATGATTCTTTTTTTGGTCTATGAACCCTAATTTATTTGAGTGTAAACCATTCACCATTTGGGTTATTCTTTCTATTGAGTTTATTAATTCAATATTTTTCCGAAGTAATCTATATTGAGTAAATTTATTTAATAAAAAATTAAACAAATGTTAGTACGATAATATTATGAGAGTAGTGTTTGCTCCAAAGAACAATACAATTTGGCCGAATTACATAGGATGACTAGGGATAGTTATAAAGTGTTTTAGTTCTATTAGAAATTAGTTTCTCTCTTTAAAGATGGAGAATTAATGTTATGTTGGATATCTTATGAGAGGTTAATTATATGATATATGCATATATGTGATGTGGTAAAATACATTTTTTATGTATATTATTAATGACTTATTTGTTTGCATGTGAAC
>Ga0209389_1005948_pt1 | contig 10504 bp, 7 predicted proteins | sample CowpearedBW_FD_187526 | JGI IMG/M metagenome (GOLD analysis project Ga0209389, IMG submission 187526) | Root nodule microbial communities of legume samples collected from California, USA - Cow pea red BW (SPAdes) (version 2) | ecosystem: Host-associated > Plants > Roots > Nodule | place: USA... | reverse complement strand
TATTAGTGATATTAGCAAGAGGTTATATAGACGACTTCGGTCTCACCAATTTTAAAATTTCAAAATATTGAGTTTATCAGTTTGTTTTCTTACATGATGTTTAATTTTGTTATTTTTATTCAATGTGAAATTTAAATAAACTCTAAATCTTAAATCTTAAATCCTAAATTATATACTTATTTTAGTCCCATTCACACCATTTTTAACCAAAAAGTTTGAGATTTTTAACCCAAAACATTAAGTTGATGGATTTTACTCGGTCGATAGACTTAGATTCATACTTCAATTATTTAAACAAAAAGAAAAGTAAGAGTGTATGTCAGACATGGACATCATGTGCTTGAAAGAGTATAGGAGAAGACATACTTCAATGTTTTATGGAAAAGGTAATTATGGCCAAATCATTCCCACATCACCCATGTCCCACACGGAAAGCTCACGCTGCAAGTTCCTTCTGTCATCACTTACTATTTTGTATCTTGAGAGAGATGAACATCATTTTTTGTTACCTAATAAGAGGTATGAATGTTGTGTCCTGGCCCTGAGGAAAAAATTCAGTTTACTAAACCAGAATCTTGTTCAAATACGTGTTTGGTTTTGCGTCAAATTGGTGTAGAATTGATTAGAATTGATTTTCTAACGCAGAATCAGTATATATTTGATTTCCAGAATCAAGTAAAGGGTTAAAGATTCACGTTGAAAGAAAAACATCTGATTCTTGCTTATGTCTTGGAGAATTGATAACCAAACACACCCTAAATTTTTGTGGTTCTGATTTATGAGGATTCATTCATGTTGTCAAGTGGTGTGAGTGATAGAAAGAACAGCATTATATGTGGTTCAAGTTGTGAATTGGTACCAACTAATGGTTTACAGGTATAAGAAGTTATCATTGATATTGTAAGATCCTTATCATGTGCCCACAAAACTAACTTTTGCACCTAACACACCCTTTTTGGTAACAATTTGTAGAACAATCCACTGCAGGTCTTCATTTGTATGATGTAAAAATATCTATATTTCAATTTTTGGATTACATTTTTTTTTTCCTTCTAAGGTAAGGAAAAAACATATGTATGCATAGATTATTTTCATTTTACATATGGTATTTCAGATTTATTATCAGATAGATAATGAAATAGATTCAGCAGCTATTTTCCATTTCAATCAATTCTAGAAGGAGACAAATAAGGACAATGATACTATAACTCCCATTTTTTAACTCTTATCCTTTATTTCCTCACGTGGCTTAGTATAAGTCATTGATTAATATACTACTATCTCTTTCTTTGAAAGAATCAATAATCCACACTAAACCATGTCACGAAATAAAGGATGAGGGTCAAAATTTGGGAATCATAGTATAATTTTCCGACAAATAAGTACCTTTTAATTTTAGGTAGCTATCTCAATTTTAGGATTGTGACTCTCTTAATCAAGGGATAAAAAAAGAAATTGGAAATTCAAACCTCAACTAATTCTAAATTTTTCTATAAGTTTTTTCTACTAATAATACTCATGAATAAAAATAGTAAGTGTTTTTTAAGTTTAGAAGGTGATCAGCATCATAGTTTTTATTAGAAAAAAGTGCTAAATATAATAATATGGATTCTTATTTTAAGCTAAAGCCATTGAAATATCACTCCATAACATGCTTATTAAGAAAGCTACAATCCAAAAAAGTTAGGTAAAGGGAACAATGGAAGTTACTAAAATTAATATTCATTAAGCTAATAAAAACATTTTATAAAATTTTGTATGTCAACATTTATAGAAGTTATCAATATATATGTATAATATTAGCAAACTTCAATATACAAAATGGACATGTTTTATCTTATAAGCATCAACTAGTTTTAACTATAGTGTATAACAAGCTTCTCTTCAAAAACCAAGGTTACCAAAACTACCAAAATTAAAAGATAAGATATAATTAACAGCATGAAAAGAATTAAATTGAACAAAATCTTCTCCACTATTTGAGGATTTCATTTGTTTAACTTAGAGGTTTTCATATGCATCATAAAAACTAGAGGTAAATAGAGGTACCCAAATGAAGTATCTATTTTTTTTTTTTCAAAAATTATTTCTAATACATCAAGTATAAATCCAGGGAAATTTACAATTAAAGTGAAGTTTTATGTAATAATTATAAAACTCAGTAGATTCTTAAAGATAGCACTTTCGTGTATAAGTCATTTGAAATCACAACTTCGAAATACAAAATGTGGTGATTCAAAGCACAACTTTGCTTTCATCCAAGTTCTTCTACAACTTTTGAAGAAATTGTGACTGATATAACTTGTGTTTTCCAACAAATGATGCTTCAAATGGTGGAATCTTTAATTCAAACAATGTGACTGATATGAACCACATCCATTCAAACAATGGTCAAATCTAAGAGGGATATTTACAATGAAGTGAAATCTCTTTTATCAGAGATAAAACTCAGCATCTTCAATCATAACTACCAAACTTTTTGTTTGTTTCATTGAGTTCAAAAATTGGATTTTGCTAGCCAGTAGTTAAGCCTGAGAAACTGCCTCCTGAAGATATTGGAAAGTCTTCTGATATTTTAAGACACCCATCAACCAGAACTCAAAGTTGTCTTCTGTCACAATCTCAATGTACTTCTGTCTTGGCTTCTGCATATTTTCAGTTTGATTCATGGATTTTATCTTCTTCAATGGAATAACAACCTGTGCATGACAATATACACCTTTCAGAATACTCATACAGACACGAAAATACGACTAAATTGTAAAAATATAGGACACGCCGTTTACAAAGCGTGTTCGAGCTATATTAAATATAGCTTGAAAGAGAAGAAAATATGAAGTAAAATGAAAAGTTATCCAAATGTGACTTCAAAACTGACCTTATAACGGATCCTCAACATGTGACCATTCTGAGTGAAAACTTTCACTGTTCTCTCACTGCAAAATGCAACCTTGTACGTGGAGATGAATAAGAAACCTGCTATAGGACCAGATGTTGTAGAAAGATAACACTGAGAAACTTTCAAAAGCCTCTCTCCTTCTTCCATAGTAAAAAATTGCTGAAACACTTTTTCTACTCCACCAACTCGAAGAATGCGAGCCCCTAAACTTATCTTTCTCTTCACAGTTTCAGAGATATTTGTCCTCAGTCTCACTGCAGTTTCAGTAACAAACAGAGTTAGATCCATTCACCATGTTGAAAAATTTGAGATTTTTATATGAATAACAAAGGCAGAAAAAAGAAAAAAAACTTACTTTGCTTTGATGTTGAAGTTGAACACTGACATTGAGTTGCAGGACCAGGTAATCTGTTAACTGGTTTTTGAAGCTGACCATGTGTTACTGAAGTTCCAACAACTAGTTGATGATGCAGAAGTGATGAAGTCTGCATTTTTTATGTTTGTGTTGAATTGAATGAATCAGCAGCAGCAGGTGAAGAAAAATGGTTGAAGTTCTATAGAAATTAGGTTCACTTGGGTTGATGATTTTCTTGTGTTGCAAAGAGATATTTAAAGGGGTGAAAACTTGAATAATATTTTCCTTTTGGAAGGGTGACTCAACCTTAGATCATCAACCACGTTTGTGATTGATATCAACGCACTGACACAGTGGCATGGAAGAAAGTTGTTACAGATAATATTTTGACGTCATGGATTGTTTGGCTGCTTTTAGAAAGGAAGAAGATTGAACATCAACTTTCAAATTGGCTTTTTCAAATCAAAAATAATCCTTGAAAGGTTGTTTTGAGAGGATACCATCACGTATCTTCAGGAGCAAGGCTGCATGGTGATTGATGGAAGTAAATACTTATAACATTATGACATATGCTGTGACATAAAAACCATTGGAGCCATGCACTTAAAGAAATTAAACTGTAAAAGGTTGTCTCATGAAATACACCAACTAGTTGCAATACTTTTAGTTACACCAACTTGCCTCACCAAGGCTATTTCAGCTGCCCTTTGCTGCTGTTCTGACTTCAAGTTGAAACCTACATGTGTGTGACATGAGTCTAATCCATACAAGATATCGACATCATTCTCAATCTAAAATATTAAGATGTTGTGTTTATGATCTTTCTTTTATATGATTTTTAACTTTGTCATTTTTGTCAATGTGAAACTTAAATTCACACTCGGAATATTGTCAACCATCTCTCCTTCAAGAATAAGTCTCTTTTGTTAGGTCTATAGAGGGGGTATCACTGGGGAGAACAATCACTAATGAAACCTGAGCACAACCACATAAGGAATTGACACCACTTTCAACCCAAAACCTTAAGACAATGGGTTTATGGGTCTTTATTCTTATATAGTGCTTTGCTTTCTCATTTCTAGCCAATGGAGGGGGAGTGTACCAATGTGGTTGAAGGGACTCATCCTTGAGTGGGAGATTGTCAAGAATCCAAGTGTGAGTCTAAGTCCCACATTGACCAGATACGAGAAAGTAGAGCACTATATAAGAATAAAGATCATAATTGTTTTAAGGTTTTGAGTTGAAAGTGGTGTCAATGCCTTATGTGTTTGGACTCAGGGGTACAGGCACTCATGATTGATATCAATTTTAACTTAAAATCTTGAACCATTAGATTTATGAGTCTTTTTTTTTTTATATATATATAATGCTTAACTTTGTCATTTCTACCCTGCAAACTTAAACTCACACTTGAATCCAATATTCCTGAACTCGACTATCGGAACAGGTTCTTAGTCTATCCCATTCCCTATGTGAACTATTGCAATTAATGTAAAATATCATATAACAGGAGGTTGAATGAGACAGTAGATTGATGAAAGAATAATGGTAAAATATTGTTAAGACGTTATGAAAAGTTCCAAGTTGGGTATTGCATAGGGTGCAAATACTGTCCACAAAGTAGGCACTAGCTAGGCAAGCTGACATGGAAACAACACAACAATCTCTTTCTTTTCAAAGGGGAAAAGGGATCATTCCATTCCCCAAATATAGATTATGCTTTATCTTATTTTCAGCGATTGACTTACCATTGAAGAAATTGATGTCATTAGTCTAAAACCTTGCACTCATGCTCTTCGGGCTTTGAATCTTAAGCTTCGAACTGTGGCAGTCATTAACGAAGCCATCACTGCTTTTTGTTGAGTCAAAATATATCCATGCATAAAGTGAGAATGCTGACAGGGCTATGAATCAAGGGATGATTAAGAGAATAAATGGTAAATCTATATGGAATGTCAAATTCTTTAATGTTTAATTCAGAAATGAAAAGCATGTGTAACAGCACGTTGGCTTTGAAAGTATTGTATCAGAAGATTTTTTGACATCCTCACAGTTTTAATGAAAAGGATTTTCAGAAGTTGTTTAATGTGTAAAGGTAATATGTATGTAGGATAATAAATAATCTGTTTAAATAATTTGTTTACAAACATTTTTTCATCATATATACATATATATATATATATATATTTATTGAAAATAGTCCAAGTGTGAGTCAAAGTCTCACATTGGATAAGATAGACAAAATTAAACACTATATAACAATAAAGACTCATAGCACCATTGCCTTAAGATTTTTGAGTAAGAGTGGTGTCCAATGTCATATAACCATATGGAACTACAATTTCTCAATGACCACATAATCATTACCAAAATTATTGGTTCTGATTTATTCTTAGTTAATGTTTAACTTTGTCTTTTCTATCCGTTGTAGGGTTTTAACTCACACTTGAATTATTCTCGACCGTTACTTTCTGCATTGCAACTTGAAGGAAAGTTATACAAGATAATATTTTGATTTCATTGATTGTATGGCTGCCTCTGGAAAAATATGGATTCCTCTCTGTGATGTGACCGATCAAAGTAACGAAATAAAAGTAGTCTTTCTGACAGCACATTCAAAAAGGATCTGTCATCAAGGCTTCTCCTAATTCTCTGGTGGTAAAGTTGGACAAAGTAAAGAAAAACCTTGAAACAAAATGAACAAACTTCTTAACCTAAAATATATTGCTTTTGCTTTCTCAATCACAAAGGTTGAATGTGTTGACAAACAAGTTTTTCTGGATAAATACTCTCTATATTCAGATTTGTTGTGTTTTGAAACGAAGCACTACATGGTCCTTTTATAGATCTTTGGACATGACCCTTCAAATATATTCATTAAATATAATCACTATCTAACTCACAATTAATGAACTCTATTGCATGCTTAATGACCCATTCTCAACCTTTCTGAATCTCCTAGACAATTAATATAGCATCTTCCAACTATCCACATTTAAGTTTACTCAACAGAATGAGGATACCAAACATATTGATTACGTTGTAAATTTCTTTAAGCACAATCCAAGTGAAGTTCACAAGACTGTGTTTCTTCTTAGCCATTTATAGTATTTGAAGTCAGCACCTCCAAAGTTATACCAGTAGAATTATTTTATTGGTTGACAATGTCAGATTTTTTACAATCACTATAGATAATCATTGAACTCCTAAATAGAACTAAAATCTCGTTCTAAACAAATTTTCATTATAATCAATGTGTAATTGAGTCTCAAACTTCTATATACAATGAACCACATCCATTCCCTATATACAATGATGTGAAATCCCTTTTACCAAAGACAAAGCACAATATTTTCAATGACAGCATTCAAATTCTTGCTTTCATCTTTTGTGTCTGTTTGTCCTCTCAACATGAATCTTCGAGTTTAAATGGTGGATTTTGCTACTCAGCTCTCTAAGCTTGAGAAAGTGCCTGCTCAAGATATTTGAAGGTTTTCTGATATTTTAAGACACCCATAAACCAGAAATCAAAGTTGTCTTCCGTGACAATCTCTATGTACTTCTGGGTTGGCTTCTGAACATTTTTACTTTGGTTCACACACTTTATCTTCTTCAGTGGAATTGCAACCTGCACATTTCCAAATATACATCAGAACTTCATCAAATCTTTGGATCAAGAGGAACAGAGAAATTTGAAGATGCTCTATCATAAAGTTCTTTATAAATTTTAGTAAGTCAAAATCAACTTGTGCATTTTTACTTTGAAGAAGTTAGTTAGAGAATGATGAGGATTTTCTTCAGTGGATTTTTATTAGAGAGGTTATACACATGTAACTCCAATTGAACCCAGATAATACAGTGTTTAACTTTATCATTTTATTCGATGTGGGACTTAAGCTCATACTTAGATTATTTCTAACGTGACTAACCTTATAACGGATCCTCAGCATTTGGCCAGAATGAGTAAAGACTTTCATTGATCTCTCACTGCAGAAGGCAACTTTGTCTGTGGATATGAAAAGAAAACCTGGTAGAGGACCAGAAGTGGTGGACAAATAACACTGTGAAGCTTTCAAAAGCCTTTCTCCTTCTCTCACACTAAAAAACTGCTTAAACACGTTTTCCACTCCACCCACTCGGAGAATGCGAGCCCCTAAGCTTAACTTTCTCATAACAGTTTCTGATATATCTGTCCTCACTCTCACTGCAATATCAGAGTAACAAACAGAATCAGTTCCATCCACCAAGCTAAACAATTTCAGGTATATATATATATAAATAAGTCTTATCAAAGTTAGATATTTGTCAGTAAAGAAGAAAAATATACTTTGTTTTGATTTTGTGGTTGAACGTTGGCATTGAGTGGCAGGACCAGGTAAGTATCTGTTCACCGGCTTTTGAATTTGATCATAAGTTGCTGAGATGACTGGAGTTCCAACAACTAGGTTATGAAGAAGTGAGGTCTGCATGTTTGATGATTAATGTTCTTATCGGATTTGGCCGAGTAGTCTCTGAAGTAAGTAACAGTTTCTTATCGGATTTGGCCGAGTAGTCTCTGAGGTAAGTAACAGTTTCTTATCGGATTTGGTCGAATAGTCTCTCAGGTGAGTACAATTTCTGCTCTATGAGAGAAACCAGAGTGAAAGAAGCTCTAGTAGATTTCTAAGGAAGATATGTTCACTTGGGGTGATGGTTCCATCATATTCTGAAGAAGTATTTAAAGAGATGAAAAGTAGGAGGTGAATCTCACCTTTGGTGGGATGACTCAACCTTAGATCACCAATTGATCGATGTAAAGGCATTGGCATGACAACTTAAAGGGAAAGTTATTCAAGACAATATTTTGATGCATGTATTGTTTGGCTGCTTTTAGGAAAAAGTAGCACAGCAAGTCAACCTTTTCAATTCAAAATGAAAAAAGGAATCTTAAAGATTAATTTTAAGAGGCTTAGAGAAAGATTTGTATGCCTTCAAGAGCAAGGTTCCATGGTGATTGATCCAAGTAAGGAAATAAAAGCACTCTTGCTTATAGCATGTTGCCAAATGCTATCACACAAACCAATCTATAACTGCACTATTTTGGAAAATATGTTTGGAAATTAAGCAAGAAAAAGTAAATGATGAATACACATCTCATGTGAGGATGTGTCACCAGAGCTTTATGAGTTGGCATTTGAACTTTCTGATGGCATATTCTCTTGTGATTAGTCATGAAAAAGTAAAGAGATGATGAAGTTTATCGGTTGAACTGCCTAATTTATACCATCATACGCTTAATTAACATTTCCCTTTGTCTATCACAGTTGAATATTTAATCAAATTCATGAAATTTCTATGTTAAATTTGTTAGATAAAGCAATTGTCCATCGGTAATCAAACTCGTGATTTTGTTATGACACCAATCGTTGGACGAAGCACTTATCACTAGACAAAAAAGTATAGTTGAAGATTGAATCAAATTCATAAAATTTCAATGTTAAAATTGGTAGATAGAGCAATTTTCTTCCGATAATTGCTGGATGAGCATTTACCGTTAGACAAAAAAACTATAGTTATTAGTCGGGACACAACTCCCTTGTATTGAAGATACAAACATCATGATTCGGTCCACTTGTCTCTACATACGACAATTGATTCCACCAAGAACAAAAATATTGTTAAGAATTTTTGTGGAATTTTATGATGGCACTTGCATGGTGTTTAAGATTGACGTACACCCTTCAACAGTAAGCATTAGGCAAGGTGATTGGACATGTGCCGACATGTGATGTGGGAGACAACAGAATCAACAGAATCTTTGTTGCTTTTTCTCTCAAGGGAAAAAGGGGACCATTCTCTGAATATAGTTATATCCCTTTACCTTGTTTTGGAGTGATTGACTCATCATTGAAGAAATTGCTATCATCAGCAACTAAAAGCATTGTATCCATGCTCTCACGTGGTTTGAGACCAAACTAAATCTCAGACAGACATTAATGAAGCCATCATAAAGTGAGCTTGCTGACAGGGATGTGATTATGGTTAGGGAAAAATAATGTAAAAGAACATAACAAAGGAACGTGGAATTGTTTGTCAGAAATGGAAAGTAATCTGCAGCCGCATGTTGGATTTGAAAGTCATGTGCTTAGGAACAGTAGGGGAAGAGAGAAGAGTGTTCGACATGCTTCAAAGCTTTGTGGAAAAGCGAATGAGGAATTAAAGTTTTGTGCTTTGAAATTTGGAAGGAATGATCAAATTCAATGAATTGATATATTTATATATATTATCTTTGCATCATTATCTAGTACTTTCCAGTTTCAGTTGTTGGTGTTGTCAAATGGGTACCTACAAATGGTTTACATGTATAAGAAATTCCAGAGAATCCACCATGTTCTAGAGCATACTTCCTTTTGTTTGAAAAACAAAATTGACTCTACTAAAATTGCACAAAAGGATGTAGAATTATCAGTTCCTTCACTTGGAAAGATGTCTGAGGCTTACAAGGATACCAACGATGTTTTTGAACTCCTTGTGAAAGACCATGTGCCTTATAGTATCGAAAATAAGGTCTTTAGAAATGGAGATTCATTAAGGAGATGTAATACCAATAAGTCCGACCAGAATCCAATCACATCAAAGATTGACACTACTATCAATACAAAATTATCAAAGATTAATACCATTCTCAATTTAAAATTTTAAAACATCAAAATTTTAAAACATAATATTCTATTTAATTTTATATAATATTCTATTTTCTCATTTATATTTCTCGAACAAATAGTAACAGAGTGGTAGGACCAGACAAAGTATGTTTGAAGCTTATGATTTTGTGGGATGACTCAACCTCGGATCATCAACAACCTTGATTGGTAAAAGGTCTGAACGAGACAGTTATTTAAGATAATATTTTGGACTGTTTTGGTTGTTTTTTCCTCTTAAAAAACAATACCAGTCAGATTTTAGAGCTCAAGACAAATGTTTTTATATCTTCGGAAGCATGATTCCACAGTGACAGATGAAAAGAAACAAATTTTGCACAGAAACTGATGGATTATATAAAATCAAAGATCTAAAGAAAATTCTAAAAATATAAAACTAAGATTGCAGGACTTTACCCCAAAGGGAGTCCTTCCAGAAATTCTCGAAGGCCAAGGCTGAACCCAGGCCTAAGAGGGGGTTTGGAAATAGTTTTCAACCAGCAATAGACGCGCCTCGGTTAGAACCTCACTAGCTGCGTCATTGCCCCAAGCGCAAAGATACTTATCACC
>Ga0209389_1005946_pt1 | contig 10506 bp, 8 predicted proteins | sample CowpearedBW_FD_187526 | JGI IMG/M metagenome (GOLD analysis project Ga0209389, IMG submission 187526) | Root nodule microbial communities of legume samples collected from California, USA - Cow pea red BW (SPAdes) (version 2) | ecosystem: Host-associated > Plants > Roots > Nodule | place: USA... | reverse complement strand
ATATGAGAAGAAGTGGTTGAATTAGAATTTCAAGGGAAATTCAAAAGAGTATGTTAGTGTGTGTAAGGACATGAGGACTCCGTATGGGTTGGTATCCTACGCTCCAATAACCATTAAGGCTCATGTAGAGTGTAATGGATTATGTCGTGAGGAGTAGCAGGAGGTCCTAGTCTGTGGACCCGATTCAGTCACAGACGCGAAGGGGACTTACCTTGGGAGTAGTTGGGTGACAACCCTTTGTGTCCAAACTCTGCAGAGTTTGGGAACCTTCACAGGTGCAAGCCACCCAGAGATCCAATGTCGCTTACATAATCCGGATATCGAGTCTATAGTAATATATCTGCATTGTGTTTGGGGTGATCTATGTGATTCTGGTGAAAATGAGAAAGATTGCATGATTTATGTTTATAATTGAATTGTATGATTCCTTTAATCAGATTAGCTTACCCTTGCTTTCTGTGTGTCTATCTCGTGTTGTATGTTTTCCTTTTGCGATGATCACCTATTCGGTGGGAGCAGATGTGATTGCAGCGTCAAAGGCAGTTCTGGAGGATGAAGAGCCATCGTTTTAGGTTGATGAGGAGGTTTCCAGTGGGAGCTTTAGCAGTGGTCAGTTTAAGTGTATAGTTTATTAGTTTAGTTTAAGTGTATAAGTGATATATTTTTATAGTCATATCTTTTGTAAGACTGTACTAATATATTGTGTATACTGGATTATCTGTTTTGGAACTATGATGAAACTCCCTATTTTTATTAGTTTTAAGCCGCTAAAATTGGGATGTTACATTATTTAAATATAAATCAATAACTATTGTTTGCAAATATCGAAATCAGTTAAAATTTATTGTACATTATTTTAACAATAATATCACTTGCTTAAATATGTGGGTCGATTGAGTCTAAGAGTGATAAAAATTATTAAAGGAGATATTTTACAATAATTAACTCTTGGTATCATTTGATTAAGCATGTCCATATTCATGTAAGTTTTTCATTTATTGCTTTTTCTAATTTTCGACGGAAAGAGAAGAGGATAATTTTTTTGTTTCAAATAAACATTTTCAAATTAAAATAATAAATTTAGATAAACTTATTATTTTAACATTTTTGTTTACGCATATTAAACACCTCTCTTAAATAAAATAAACAAATTGCCCTCTCTTCTCAAGTCTCACTGTTAATGAACTCAAGTTTGCCTCCTTCAAACGTGTTATAAGAAAATTAAATCTTCTATTTCTCATCAATTTCATTTGGCACATTTTTATTATTCAATTTGTTTCTTTGGCATTTTGCAAGTGGCAGTTGATGCAATTGTTAGTTTTAATGAGATTTCAAGTTGTAACCTTATTCTTCGGTGATATTAATGTTATTGTGACTTTGTGAGTGTTCGCTATATAGGTAACTAAATGTTGTGATATAATACTATAATTATAATTTAATGTAAATTAGGAAACATTTAAAATTGGTTTTAATGTTTTCTGTGGGTAGTGAGTTGTCATGACATATTTGTCAAATTAAAGTTTTATGACAATAACAAGCAAAATTAACACAGAAAAGTCCACTATTGTGGCACTTTCTTCTAGTTGTTGTAAGGTTATGTTTATGATAACTCTTCGAAATATAAAGAAATGAAAAAAAGTTTTTGAATATTATTTCATAATTTATATATATATATATATATATATATATATATATATATATATATAATTAATAGTATTTGAAGTTATGCAAGTATCTGTTAATTCCATTACTTCGAGAAACTTCAAGTTTTATTTTCTGAATCAGAATTTAATTCTGCTAGGGACGGTCATGATTGTAAACTTTGATGTCAATAGAAAAGTGAATTAAAAAAGAGAGAGAAAGAAGGCTTTAAACTTTTTTATAATATCAATTTACTATTACCATCATTCAGCTACAATAAATAACTATTAACTTTAGTTTTTATTTCATTTCATTTAATTAAACTAAATTTAATTTATAATGTCAAGTGAGTAATAGATGAATGAAATTTGTTTTCACTAGTGTCCTTTTAAGACATGTTTATTTTAAATAGCATTGTGTATTCTAATAGAGAATCACCACTTATTTAGCATCTTATTGTTTTATTCTTTTGTATTGTTAAGGAAAGTATAACATTTAATTTAACAAAAACGTATATATATTATCATTTTATTAAGCTAATAATGATTCTTCAGAAAAGGGAACCATTAAGTTGTAGTATATCGCATATATGATAATAAGTATAACTAACCTATCAACAAAGAATAATTTATAATTAGGAATTTGTTTTCATATTTTATTTTAATATATAAGTATTTTAGTTAATCTTTTTTATCTTACTTTTCTTTATCATTAATGGATATAAATTTTCTTTCTCTATTCTTCCATCATATTATACCTTTTTCTGATTACTTTACTTTTTTTCTGTCTTCCTTTTCATTTTCCTCTATTATATTGTAGTTACTTTTTCCATTATTTCTCTGTTTTCGTAGTTTTGGTTTTAGTGTATTAATAAATTTATTCTACAAATTAACTAAAATTTTGTTCTCAAACTTTTTTTTTTCATTTTTTGATATAAATGCAAACATACAAGCATGGGAACGGATATGTTTTCGTAATAATAATAATAAATAAATAAATAATAAATACCACGCATGAATAATAGACGTGGCGAGCAGAAAAAAAATGCATAATATTATATATTATAAGACGATTTAAAGAAATAAAAAACAATAAGAACCTTTTATCCTAAAACAAATAAGAGGTGCATCCTTGTGGAATTTCCCGGTTCAGGTTAAACCGTTAAACACTACGAAGCTAATGAGTGACGCAACGGCTCTTAATCCTTAGCCCCTTCTATTTCTTTATCGAAATGTGCATTCCAGCTCAGCAAGTCTCTTTAGATCTTCACCGTTCAATTCTTTTCCAGTGTCAACAAATTCAGTGGCCAAACCACTCGGTTTCATTGTACTTTTAAATTTCTTTCTGCAGCCGAACAAAACTCCTCTAACTACCGAAAATACCCTTCCAACGTTCACATTAATCATCGTCTTTATTGAAACAGCCAAAGGTCATTATCGTCGTAGCAGAAGCGCCTTCAGAGATACTATCCTTTTCTTAAATTCCATTTACTTTTCTATTCGTTTTCATTTATTAGTATGCATTTATTTATATATATTTTCTCTCTCTTCTTCCCCTTCTTTCACTGCAACACACTGTGTTACTCTACAATGAAGGTTTCAGCAGTGGCGAATCTGTTCTGAACTTCCACGGCGAGTAGTTCACTGAGTCGCACGACCGAGGACTTCCAACATGTTGGATGGAATACTCGGGAGAGGTTTCACCGCGAAATGGTTCTTCCTGTTGCTTTGTTTTTGTGTATTGTTGTTATTTGATGAAGAAAGGTGGAGAGAATTAAGAGTGCTTTTATGCTTCTCATTACGATAAACGTGATTTTTTTTCTCCTGCTTGTTTGTTCTCAGCAAATCGTTGATCAAATTGACGAAGACTCGGATTGATGTGATACGGAGGAAGAGAAGAGCGACAGAGAAGTTTCTGAAGAAGGATATTGCTGATCTATTGCTCAACGGTCTCGATATTAATGCCTACGGAAGGGTAATTGGTTCTCTTCTTTTGTGTTTGTTTTTATTTTGGGCAGTTTCTGGATTATGTAACGTTAGCTTATTGAGGATGCTAGTTTTCATCGAGTGAGGGATTGCAGTAGAGTTTTTAATGTGTGAACAATGCCTTGTCTCTTTGATGAACTCGTTTTCAATTAAGTTTTGTCTTGTTGCGAGGTGTTTAAACAGGCGGAAGGACTCGTGGTTGAGTTAACACTGTCCTCTTGCTATGGTTTCGTTGAGCAATGCTGTGAGTTTGTGTTGAAGCACCTCCCAGCGATGCAGAAGCTGAGGTATTATTAGTTTGTTTGTTTCTTTTAAACTTCTTGTTATCACCTCTATTATTAATTTTTTTTTTTCATTTTAATTCTCATCTCAACTCGGAATTATGACTAATTGCTTTGGCTATAACAAAGTTAATGTGAATTTCGGCCCCAGGATGGATATATACGATGCACGAAATACAGCAAATTTTAAAACTAACAAATAAATAAAAAGTATGGATACATTACTATAATTCTAAAATAATATGAACGACGAATATGAAATCGATGTAGATTGCGATAAAATCATTTATTTCAAACTCGTATAAAATATCTATCATCTCACCGGTGTCATATTGTGAGTTTGATTGAATGAAGAAAAGAATGGAAATTTTAGGAGACAAAAAATCGCTCAATTTAGTTTTTAAAAATTGTCATTATACGCAGGGGCATATAACGTATATCTAGTTTTATATCTTTATATCATGGCTGCTCCTAGTTTGATTAAAGTCATACTCAAGCCGCCTTTTAGATTTTTTTTTCCAAAATAATAAGTAACTAAGTGTACCGTACGGATATGCATTGCGTAACGGATACAAGTGCAATCGACCAAATAAAATACCCTGCTTCCCTGGAGATAAGGATTATGAGTGAGTTGGTAGCGGTGTTTTTTCTTCTGATATCATCATTCGTCATTAATTTTTCTCTCGTTGTTTGATCAAGAATCCCAGTTGTAGAAATTGCATCATTTTAAGGGAAAAGGTTTCCTAATTTGTTTCTACAATGCTGCAAGTGGTTCCTGAAAATGGTCACCAATAGTACTGACTACACCATAATGATTGTGCATCTACTACAGGTTCACATGTGTGTAGTTATTCTGGTGTGGTTGAAAATTGATCTGGCCTTTGCGCCTGCATTTTTTCTTTGTTTAGGTTCAGTTACGCTTTTCCCGACCATAAAAGCAACTTTAGTAGTATTTTTGGTGAGATGAACTGGTCAAAAGATGTAGAAGTGGGTGGAGTTATGTTTATTTGTTTCTCAGTTGATGAATATGGTTGGTTGGACACCTGTACCTGTCATAAATGTCTCAAAATTGTTATGGTTAAATAGTCGTTGTATATTTTTCCTCAAATTCAGAAGTTGAAACTTGAATGACTTAATGACATAATTGCTTCCATTTCTTTTACAGTGGTTGCCCTGAGGAATGTAGGATGGCTGTATCGTCTCTGATGTTTGGTGCTGCAAGATTTTCTGATTTACCAGAGTTACGTGACCTTAGACAAATATTTCAGGAGAGATATGGGAATTCCATGGAATGCTATGTCAATCAAGAGGTGATTGTTCATTTATGTTAGAACTTTACTACATATTGATGACTTCTTCTGTTTTCCTGTATTGACTAAATTTCAAGTTATCAGTTTGCTGCAAATTTGAATTTCAAGTCTTCTACATTGGAGAACAAGGTCTGCTTGATGCAGGATATTGCATCAGAGTTTTTAATAAACTGGGACTCCAGTGCTTTCAAACTGCGGATGTCGAGATCCTCTGCAGTGGTACAGGTGCTGTCTTTTGCATTTCCTTTTCACGTTATACTAGTTTCGTTCTCAAAATTGAATACCTACATAATACTTAATTTGTTTCAAGTTTTTAGAATGTATGTGAAATTGTTAATATTTTATGTACAGGAACACAATGCTTATATGTCTAACCATGATAAACCATCGCAAGGCAAGGATCTTACCCATAGGGAAGTAGGGAATGATGTTTTGTTGGAGGAAAATCGTGATCTTGCCAATGATGGATGGAGATTTCAGCCTGACAATGAAGCTGTAGTCTTAAACAGACATGAACGTAATCTTCAGTCTAAATCCACAGTCCCTGGGGTTTCGGAAGTTCATAAGGAAAGGGATGGCCATGATAATCCAGGAAGGCATGAGGTTACAGTTGAGAAGAGCGACAGAGGCTATCGGAAGGAGGGTTGTATGCTAAAACCGATTGGGCATCCATCTCCGTGTAAAACTGTGGAACAAATCGAAGGTGGTTCCAAGCTGCACAATAGTAGGGGGCATATCACCCCTCCCAGAGAAAACCAGGTTGGTATGCTAAAGCAGACTGTACACCCCTCTCAGAAGAAAAAAGTGGAACAACTTGAAGGTGGTTCCAAGCTGCATTATAGTAGTGGGAATACCACCCCTCCAATAGAAAACCTGGGCAGTATGCTTAAACCGATTGGACATCCATCTGAGCAGAAAGCAGTGGAACGATTTGAATGTGGTTCCAAAGAGCCCAATAGTTGGGGGAATACCACTCCTCTGAGAGAAAACCAAGGTAGTTCGACAAAACCAATTCAACGTTTATCCCAGAAGAAAACAGTGGAAAAATTTGAATGTGGTTCCAGGCTTGAAGATAATTTGGGGAATACCACACCTCTAAGAGAAAACCAGGACACTGCAACTGCTAGGAAATCTCCCAGTCATGCGGGATCACATTTCAAGGTTAATGCAAAGGAGCCATTCTCTGTTAATCATGTTGGCCTACCTGTAACTGATGAATCCGAGAGAAATATTCAAAGAGATGTAACACCAACAGCGAAGTCCAGCTACAGTAATGTCATTCCACCTCCATATGTTAAACAACCTAATTCTAAGCAGCAGAAAATCTCAAGTGGAGCCAATATAATATCTTCAATTACCGACAGTGGTGGCCTCTCTACATATCATTCTGCACATGAGAAGCTTGATACCACTGTGACGGAGAGGGTTCAAATAGGTTTGAATAGTTCTGACCAGGATTGGCAGGGCAATATACACGAGAGACTGAGCAGACAGAATCGTGAAAAAGAAATATCATTTCGACAAGATGCTGAAGAAGTCCCTGTGCTAAAACCAAGATCTACGAGGAGAAGACACTCAAGATCACGACCGCCAAGTTACTACGATGCCTCTAACGAAGACTCTGGAGTTCAGAGAAAATCAAGGAGCAGAAGCAGGAGACGAGATGATTCAAGACGTGGTCTGCAAGCTGTGTTTGAGGAAGAGCAGTATCAAAATGCTGAAGAGGAAAGGATAATAGATAAATTGCTGATCCATTATAGCAAAAAACCATCCGTCCTTGTGCCAGAAAAATTAAAAAGAAACTCTAAAATTCACCATGCACATCAAATGGATGACTCAACTAATGAATTGCAGAAGAGTGGAAGCGGCGATGGATCTGATGAGACACCAGTGATGGTTAGTCATGCATCACGATCACTTTCCCTTCCTCGTAAACAACAGAGAGAAGTGGAAGTTAAGAAAGTATTTAATCGTGCTGCTACATTTGAGCCAGTTAGATCACACGACGCTCGGCATGTGCATCCTAATTTACCTGACTATGATGATCTAGCAGCTAGGATTGCAGCACTAAGAGGATGATAAAGGGTAAAAGTACACTATTTTATGATCATCGTGCTTTAATATGTACAATGTTTGTGCCTGGAATTACAGAAGATTGCATTGTGGTGCTTTTATAAATCGTCATGTATGATCTCGTCTGTGTTGGTTGACAATAGTGACTCTGCTGCCATCATCTTACATATGCTACGGGCTATACAGAACATCAATTCAAGTTTTGTCTTTTATGATTGTACAAGTGTTTGTAACATAAAATTACCACGTTCCTACTTTCTTCGGGTCGGCTAATGGGGAATAAAAGATGTTGAGACAGACGCTATTGTTTCAGAGCTTCTCTTACTAGCCCCCTTTTTTTATGAATTGTTGTTTACACGTTCATAAATACATTATTTGTATTATATAAATTTATTGCTTAATTTTTTTCAATTCTGTAACATCTCACATGAATACAAAGCTATTTCTCACACTTTAATGCTCGATTGGCACGTGGTTAAAGTTATGCAAAAGGCAACTTTTAATGTGCCGGTTCCAGTTTTAAGAAGCAACTCAGAAGGAGGAAAGCAGTGAAGTTAACGAATCGAGGAAGAAGAGTGGACATGTATAACTTTTGTTACTTCTACAGTGCAAGCTTATGGCAGTAAATTAACAAATTGACTGCTCTGATCTGGAATGTCAAAACACGAAATTCAGAGTGGTTCAGGAGCAAAGCCTTTGTGTTCCCTAGGACATTCTCCTTTAACGATTCGCATCCGTTGCATCTAAGCCTCCTGTCTAAGGCCAAGGACGTTTTCCCGCCAAAACGGACTTGTTCTTACCTACCACCCCTATATTACCGTGCCTCTTCTAGAGCCACATTCTACGAAGAAAGAGACACATAGAGAAACTGTGTGATGAAGAGCACATCCAAAGTGATTATGGGTGCAACCTTGGTGATGGTGGTAACCCTCGCAGTGGTCCTAGTCCTTATATTTGTGCTGTTAGCCGAGCTCTATTGTTCTCTCTTACTCCGCCGGCGCCACCGTAGAAACAACACCATTCCCAATGTCAGTACTCAACCCACAACAGCCAGAGCTAGTGCTTCACCTTCTCAGACAACCTCACACCACCACCAACACTCTCCAATCCGCAGCATTTACACACAAGGAGTCTTCCAAGCTCCAATAAGCATCCTTCTCCCCGCAGTTTCTTGCGAAGAAGACAACAAAGCTGGGCCAAGAAAGCAGATTCACTATCCTGAACTCCATCAGCTTCTTCAAATCCAAATCCAACCCCATGAATCCAATCCAAATGCAAGCCCTTCCCCACCTCCATCCTTCATATCCATAACACCCTCGAAACCAAATCTCGATCACCCACTTCCTCGTGCCCCGGGAAATCTTTGTCTTGATGATAATAATAAACCTTGCAGCGGCGGAGAACAGCTCGTGTACATTTCCAACCCCATTTATGAAAACCACGGGAGCCAAGTGAGCGGAGCAAACACCCCATTTGAGACACCAGACACTTCGCCGTCGCGTTTGGAAAGAAGTGGTTCTTCTGAGGAGGATGAGGCAACCCCTTGTATCACCCACTCACCTCCATCTACCCCTCCTTTGACTCCAATGAAGAAGCTCCCTTCAGAGGCTTGTTCCGTTTCCCTGAGAGATGCAAGGTCCTTCGCCACTTCATGCAGCGATTCACGAAGCAACATTGGCCTCTCTTCATCCTCGGCTTCCCCTTCCACTTCTCCTTCATGGTAACTGTGATTCTTCTTCCATGGTGAGGTCAGATTGCACGCGTGAAAGCTTCTGTTTTAATTAGGAGGGTAGTTCTGTGAACAAGGCAATGGTGGTGTAAGAACAAAAGTAGTAATTGCATTAGCAGCATGAGAAAAGAAGCTATGAGTAGTTTCTTTTTCCAGGTGCGGTTATCATATCATAGCGCCTGTTTTAGTAAATAGTAACACTCATGGCTACTCAACTTCATTATTATTTAACTTTGTTTATCTAGGCATTCTGGTAGCTAGCTACGTTTGGGGCATGCACGGTCTTTGTTTCCATTGGCATGGTACTCACTGCTTGTTTTTTCTTGGAAACTTGGTGCATTTCTCAATGGGAAAATTTATGTTATTGCTTGAGTAGTTTAATTTGTTGTCGCAAGAAAGAAGTGAAATGAAAACGTTTCTATCTCGAATTTTTATGGCCCCTGGTTGTTATTCCGATGCATGATATAATAATGTATAGAAGGGTAAACCCACAAATTAGCTGTCACCTGCTGCAGCTACGATCTGCGAGCACAGTCTTCAGCTTTTTGTTCGTTTCGATAAGGACGACAACATTGCTCTGCTGCAGTGCAACTCCTTTATGCAAGAAGCTTCAGCTTTCTCCCTGATTTCTATTGAGTAATTAGTTTTCAGTGGTTGAGAGATAATGAAAGATACATGATTTTGTTGGGAAATTGAGAGCATGTGAACTGCAGTAATGGATGCTCACTGAAAAAAAAAATAATGAAAATGATCCATTGTTGGAGAGAGGGTGCGTTGCAATCACTCGTGTCCTTTAAAATGTATTACATTACATCATTTTTAAAGACTATCTAAGTTTTATTCCAACGGTCCAAGTTTTAAAATGTTTTTAAAAGAGATTTTTTTATATATATAAAATTTAGGTGTTTAATTTGAATCTTGAGTTAATACTACTACACAAGACTTTTTTTGGTTCGACTAAAAGGGAAAATATAGATAAAATAAGTTTAAATAAAAGTATTTTTTATGTTGGGTAGAACAGGTGCATGTAAATTTTCTTAACATGGGACAAATGTTTATAAATAAAAAAAAAAGTAGTACATAAGAATATCTTAATATAAGAATCTTATAAGAGCTTTTAAGATTTATACTTTTACAATTTCTTTTATTAGCATTTCAATTTTTTACGATTGAAATTCTAGTAAAACTTAATTTCTTACATCTTCATTGATTAGTTTTTAGTTATGAAATGTCTAGTTTACATCATTATAGGAGGATAATAGAGAGAGAATGTCGAATTATATAATAAGTGATAAAATAAATTAAAATAAAAAAGCTTGTTCAACCAGAAGTGTCACTTTAGCGAAAATTTTAAATAACTTGAGATGCATTGACATTCTTTAACAAAAATTATACATAAGAACTAAAGAATATAGAGAAGTTAGACTTTCACAAGCTTCTCTATAGTTGGGGATATTTTTTTAAATTTTTTTTTTTTTTGTATACTT
>Ga0209389_1005945_pt1 | contig 10508 bp, 10 predicted proteins | sample CowpearedBW_FD_187526 | JGI IMG/M metagenome (GOLD analysis project Ga0209389, IMG submission 187526) | Root nodule microbial communities of legume samples collected from California, USA - Cow pea red BW (SPAdes) (version 2) | ecosystem: Host-associated > Plants > Roots > Nodule | place: USA... | reverse complement strand
GCCAGGTTAGGCTTCCATAGTCACAACATAACTCGAGCTACTCCGTTCCGCTTCGGCGTTCGTCTAACCGACCTCACTCTTTCTTCCTTCTTTCGATTTCGAAGCGCAACAGCGATGGCCGACGCAGAGGATGCCCTACGACGCCGTAATGCGGTTGCGGAGTATAGAAAGAAACTTCTTCAGCACAAGGAACTGGAATCAAGAGTCCGATCCGGTTGGTCTATCGTTTTTCTCTCACTTTAATAGCCTCTGCAGTTACACCATGCTTTTAATTTTCACTTATTATCGTTCCTCGTAGTTTTAGGGTTTTGTGATTGTAGATTTGCTTGACTTCGGACAACCCTATTATATTCCTTGGTTAGGTTTTTGTTTTTTCTGGGACAATAATTATGCGGTGAGGTTGAGTTGAGAGTCTGACCTAGAGGAAATTTGTTTGTGATATTTTACATCATATTCTGGGGCCTAGGGTTTCTTTATCAATAGATCTATTGTTATAATCAAATGAGGTTCGTTTGATGAAATAAGTGAATTCCTTGTCGAGTGATGAAATATTGACACGGTTCTTAGTCAGAAAGGACACCGTCGTTATATCTTAGCATGGTTGCTGATGGATAAGAACCACAATCTGTTTTCTGCTGCCCTGTATTGTTTCAGAAAATGGAAACTCCTTTATGTTGGCACAACTCCTTTACTTTGTCTTCTATCTATGATGGACTTGAATCCTTATGCGATGACTCTAGTAACTTACTGACCTTGAAACTTGCAGTGAGGGAGAATCTGCGTGCTTCAAAGAAAGAGTTCAATAAAACAGAAGATGATTTGAAGTCTCTTCAAAGTGTTGGGCAGATCATCGGCGAGGTTCTCAGGCCTCTTGACAATGAACGATGTAACTATTCTGTCCTTTGTTCGACTTCATTCTTTAATTGTGTTGCCAACCTAACGTTTTATAAGCATTGAGTTACATTTAAGATTTTTTTCTTTCTACTTTTTTCACCGACTTTATCCCTGAGAGAATTTTGTTTCTTACAGATACCAAAGACGTGTTGGGATTATTGGTTCTTTTTTATAATTCAATTTCCTGAGCTGATTACCCTGTAATTTTTTCCTTCTATTTCCTGATACAATGAACTTAAGAGTAAGTCATTGGTTATAGAATGTTTGTTATTGTTTTATCAGTGATTGTTAAAGCAAGCAGCGGTCCCAGGTATGTGGTTGGCTGCCGCAGTAAAGTTGATAAGGAAAAATTGACTTCTGGAACAAGGGTGGTTCTGGATATGACAACACTCACCATAATGCGAGCACTTCCTCGTGAAGTAAGTCGTCACAGTTTATTATTTTAATATTTTCACTTTGTGAACATGTTCTTGTCTTGTTGGGATATCATCAGATTTATTTAATCCCGGTGGTCACTATTGTCTCTAATTCTCCGTGTTTGAGTTACCAGGTTGATCCAGTAGTTTACAATATGCTGCATGAAGATCCTGGTAATGTCAGCTACTCAGCCGTTGGTGGTTTGTCTGATCAGATTAGGGAATTGAGGGAGTCAATTGAACTACCTCTGATGAATCCTGAGCTCTTTCTTCGAGTTGGAATTAAACCTCCGAAGGTGATTTGCCTTTCACTTCACTTTTTAGTCTCTGACCTCTATCAGTGTTAATCTTTATTTTAGACAGTTAGTATCTGTGTCATGTCATTTTTTTACATATTTTTTATTGGAAGTTTATTTGTAATAGCTATACTTTTAAATTTTACATTTGATCAACATCTTTTCAACTCATATCTTTCAGGGTGTTTTGCTTTATGGGCCTCCCGGTACTGGTAAAACATTGTTAGCTAGGGCAATTGCTAGTAATATTGATGCTAACTTCCTAAAGGTTAGATTATTTTTCTTTTTTGTCAATTATGTGCTTTGAAGTTTTCTTCATTGTAAAATTTGTTACATTCCTTCATTCTGATGTAGGTTGTTTCAAGCGCCATAATTGATAAGTACATTGGAGAGAGTGCCAGGTTAATCAGGGAGATGTTTGGCTATGCACGTGATCATCAGGTGAGATGTTTGTGTGAATTTGTCTTCCTGTATGTTTACATGTACTAATTAAAAGATTATCTAATTATGTATTTTTCTATATTAGCCCTGCATCATTTTTATGGATGAGATTGATGCCATTGGTGGTCGTCGATTCAGTGAGGGAACAAGTGCAGATCGTGAGATTCAGAGAACACTAATGGAACTGCTTAATCAACTTGATGGATTTGATCAGCTTGGAAAGGTATTTTATTCATAATACCATTAAACTTGATTTAAAAGAACTGGTCAACCCTAACTTCTATAGAAAAGCTTGATCCCTTGCAACAGATTCCGGGGTTAAGGAACCTCTGTTCTTTTACTTATTTTTATTTATTTTTTATTATTATTATTATTTGTTGGAGGTGGTGGTTTGTGGTAACCCTGCTCAAAATGCAATTCATCTTTTTTTAAAGAAATTATTATAAACATTGCTGCTAATAATATTAAAAAAAATGGAGAATTCTAACCAATGTCATAAGGGTACTGAACTAAGGAATATAAATTGGATAGGTTTATAGATAAGTATTGTATAAAGTTTATAGTTCTCAATCCACTCTCACCAAGTCTGCTACTATTTATATTTATACCGTAAAAACGTAAAAAAGTAACCTGAGTTAATTTTTATCCATGTCTTATATGCTCTCTGTCATCGTCGTTTTACAGTGTGGGTGAAACTTTGTTGTACTTTGCGATGGTTTTGCGTAGAACAAGAGTGCAAAAATGAGAATATGTTTAGGGACTGAATTGGCTAGGACATGATTATGCATGTAGCAATTTTTTGGGCAATGAGTATTCACAATAACCAAATGGATATGTGAAAAATATATATATACTGGATATAGATGCATCATCTATCTTTAGTATCCAAGCCATTAAGACCACTTGTTAAGATACATTTCAATTTATTATTGTGATTTTATTTTCAGCTTCTGATTTTACTTTCACTTATTGAATTGTTTCCAATATGAAAAATGGAGTAGCAAATCGTGTCATGAATTACAGTGTTTACAAATGAATTCTTTGCTGACCATTTACCAAAAAAAGGAGTAAGAACTATATTTCTTGGCTTGGTGATAATGAAATTGTGAAGTAGAAACTCAGTCGTTTACATGCTTTTTATGGTATGAAATATTTTATGCGACAGTTCATTACTTTCTATATTTTTAATTCAAATGAAATAAATATAAAAGCATTGATCTATTTTCTTCTTTGAAGTATTCTCATAGATATGGTGATTTTTCTGCAAAATGACTATTGAACAAAAACTTTAATGGTGGGTTCATGATGACATTGCTGTCTACATTTCTATTGTAGGTTAAAATGATAATGGCTACAAACCGACCTGATGTACTTGATCCTGCTCTCCTCCGTCCCGGAAGATTGGATAGAAAAATAGAAATCCCTCTGCCTAATGAGCAATCAAGAATGGAAATTCTCAAGATTCATGCTGCTGGAATCGCCAAGCATGGTGAAATAGACTATGAAGCTGTTGTGAAGCTTGCAGAGGTGAGTGCAATTAGTTGCTCTGACTGCTTCAGAGACTTTTGTTAACAGGTGGTGCATGTCTAATGTATTTGTAAATGGCGCAGGGATTTAATGGGGCTGATCTTCGTAATGTCTGCACGGAAGCTGGAATGTCAGCAATTCGTGCTGAGCGTGATTATGTGATCCATGAAGATTTTATGAAGGTGAGTTCCTTGTTTTGTAAGTAAACTTTCTATGTATTGATGGTTGCGGAGGACTATCTCCGTTGGCACTTACGGGGACAATAACTTTATTTAACACTTTGGTTCCAGGCTGTTAGAAAACTGAACGAGGCAAAGAAACTTGAATCCAGTGCACACTACAATGCGGATTTTGGTAAAGACTAGAATCTTTGCTAAATTCCTGCAGAGCCATGGATATCTAGGCAGTGCATCTGGAGTTGGAAATACCTCGGGCAACTTACTGAATTCGTAGAGCTAAGCGTGATTTTCCCTTTGGGTTATGGTTTGTGTTATCCGAATTTTAAATTTGGAAGGATAACTTAATCTAACGGTAAAGGGATGTTCAATTGAATTGTATTTTATCGTTGCCCCTCGAACCCCTTTTATCTGGATTTTATTATTGACTCACATGTTATACTGGATCTTCATGTGCACAATTACTTTTATATTTAAAAAAATTAAAATTGCTTAATTTTGCACATTTAATTGATTATCTGTTTATTGTTTATTTAAATAACAGAATAGCTACCTATCTAATTGTATAGCTTTGCTTTTCTGGATGTTATTGTTGTATGTGGAGACGTTAAAACGAGTCTTTTTCGAGAGGAAAAAAAGGGTAGGTGGAGTTGTACATTATTTGCTGGTATAAATTTTAAAAATGGATGGGTTTTTGATTATATAGTTCTTGAAAATATTGTAACGTTCTGTGAAACTCTGCGCTTATAAATAATTAGAGTAATTTAGAAACTGCAAAGAGTTGTTTCCAAAAATAGAAAACTGCACAAAAGGGCTGCAATCGAAAATATGCATTTCTTAAATTAAGTGCCCACAAAATTCTCGGCTGTGGCTGTACAGACGGTATTCAAGCAAACTTTCATTTGCCAATGTCGTCCTGAACAGACGTATTCGTTTAACTAGCGATATTATCTAGTTTTCCTATTTCAATTGCTTGCAAAGAATAACACGCCTTACTATTTTTAAAATTTGCTCGATTCAAAATTAATTTAAAAAGTTACATGCATGTTTCAGAAATTATCACCCACCGGAAGGATTTCTTTCACTTTCAATAATTGGAATGAGATAAACACCGATGACCGTATAGGATTTTTAAGCCGCAAAAGGTAGAGTGCAACAGAAAGAATGAGTATTGCTACAACAACCAAGCGAAGCTTGTGTATTTGTGTCCTTGGCATCTTGTGTTCGTCGATGTGACTTTTAGGAAGTCTCATTCTTGTATGAAGCACGTCAACAAGATTGGTAACTTCTGATGGCAAGTCAAAATATATATCTAAAAGTTCTACTATAGCTAGACTAAGACAAATCCAAACTTTTATAGAGCTAGAGTGCGACTAAAAGCTAGGGCTAGAGGAGCTCAGTCCTTGCGGTATCTGGCCCAAAAGCCCTTTTTCCTAACCGAATCATTATCCAATAGGGAGCGACTCCACTTTGATCCCAATGAAAAACGTCGCCTCAAGAAGGGCTTTCCAAATGAGCTCCTCCTACTGGAGCTAGGCTCCATCTTTGAAACCACGTCTTTTAGGCGATCAAAAACATCTAACCCACCATCAAGGTAGCTATCAACTACTCGGTTTCTGGATATTCTATAGTTCTTGCCCTTGCTCTCTGATTCATTCCTAAGACCCTTTCTGGATAACTTTGACAAGTGCTTCTCTCCAATCATACAAATTGGACAAGTTGGATCACAACTATCTGCCTCTGATGTCATAGTCTCCAAGCATTCCCCGTGATAAACATGACCACACGCCAGTACAGCAACAACTGAGAGGTCACTGCTGCCCATAAATTTTTGGCTACCCCATGCAGTTCTCTCGGTCAAGAGCTTGGAGCAAGCCCCACAAGATTGTACGTCCATGGAGGGAGAATAAGAGAACCTGCTGCTTGTTCCACTCATCTTGTGACGACCTGAACCTGAATACTCGCTGTCAAAAGACCATCTTTCCTTTTGAGATGAGACCACCATTTCAGAAAAGGTGCGCATAGACCAGCCATCAGATGAACCACATTGGGATCCTGATGCCATATCGTTGCTGCAATTAGAGAGTACAAACGATGGCCTGCCTTCAGAAATTGACGGATCAGGTGATTTCAGACCCAGAATTCGACTATCAGAAATTTGTCTCGATAGTGGGTACCCAGGAGAACGATGAGCCCATCTGGATGCCACTGAGGTAGGAAGAGTGTGATAATTATGATTAGGCGTTAAATCAATTGTAGGTGTTGAGAAAACTGGAGATGTTGAGCAATTGGGTATTGAACATTCTGCTATCTCTGGTGATTCGATCAGATTCTTCACCTGAGGAGAAATATAGATAGAGTGAGGCAAGTGCGATGCAGTAAAATGGCTTGCAATTCAGATAATGAACATTTATTTCTTTGTCAAATTTAGCAGTTCAAAACTCACCACTGCAGAGCAATTACTTGACATGGACATATCTGCAACAAGCAACAGAGGAAGATGAAAAATTAAATCCCAAACAAAAAAACAGAAACCCACAAAGCAGAGGGCATATTCATCCGCGTGTCAGGTAGTGACACATGCCCAATTCAGCCTTACATTCACCCTCACTTCTCCCCATTGTGTGGTAGTGAGAGAAGTTAAGTGCATGTTTGGTTTGACATATTGGAGCCTTGGATCCATGTTTTAGATGTGAAAAATATAAACTACTCAAAGTAACTTCTGTTTGAATGTGAATTATTTGTCCACATTTTGATTTGCTCCAACGCCAAACCAAACATGCACTAAATGACCAAAGCAATTCTAGACACCAGTATACAACGTTATTAACAAGTATAGAGAAAGGTACAGAAAAAGAAAACCAAAAATTGGGTTGGGTTTCAGCCAGAGGACTTAACCAAAAGTTTCCCTATTGCCTCTGTTGGAAAGACAAAAGTGAAGTTTGAGAAAGTGAGCACAATAAATTTGAGGATAGCGAAACTAATTTATTCACCAGCACAACCAGCTTTAATTTACGGAACGGTCATGTTCTAATTGTTCGAGTAAATCCCACAAGTAGACTTAAAATTTACCTGAAGATGGAGTCGTGTGACTTCTAGCCAAGTACTCACGAACAGGGGACTTCAGAGATGTAGGTGTTACAGAATTCTCCAAGGTGCTTCCCCCATCAGAAAAATGGCCTCTTTCAGAACTGAGTGATCCTTTAAATTCCCTGCTGTCATTTCTGCTGACTCCGCGAGATGTGTGAAAGGAAGGATTCTCAATCTCTCTAGCAACACGGCCCCAACTATCCCATCGAAAATTCCATGATGGTGAACATACAGCATTTCTACGTAAACTTTCACCTCCAGTCCTGTTGGGAATAGTTTGATCCTTCGCAGCAGCAACACAACAAGCTGATCCCATGATAACTGCTGGGCATACACACAACACAACAGTCAATCTATCTTACATTCAAAGATACAAATTAAAACAAGGTAAGTTAAAGACCAGGCAATGCAGAAAACACATCCACTTACATATCAGAAGCAACCCAAACATTCCAACAACAAAATCTAATCCTACCGCCTTTTAAGAATAAACAAAATGAAAATTCAATTAAATTCAGTTTACTGCCAACAAGTATTAAAAACCATCCAGAGGCCAAAGCTCTAAATATAAAAAAGAACAACATAATCATCTCATTTGCGTGCAACCAAACAATCAGTGAACATCACGACACATTCTTCAATCAGTAAAAAGCACTTATATAACAAACAAGGAAAGCCAATTAAAAAATAGATACAATGGTGGATAGCTATCGAAGTTATGGAATTATGGAAACGACAGTCCCAAACATAAATTTGCATACAGCTGAAACCCTCCTAGAAACCACAAGACAGTACAAAAGTTTTGATGAACATGACTCTGTCTGGTAAAATAATTACAACCATGGAACATGTTCCCTACAAAGACACCAAAACCATCCTCACTGCCACCAGTCCAAGAAAAAACGACTCCATAACAAATTAGAAAAAACAGCTACAGCATACATTCTAAACGGGACTCCAAGCATTCATACTCGGTTGAAAGTGCAACAACACATAATCGCACTCCAAAACCAACACTGAGAAATGCTCAGTTAAATGTTATGACTAAAATCCATGAAACTCTAAAAACTATAACAAAAAATAAAGATACTCGCAAACAAAACCACCAGAAATAAATGGTTAGACAAAAAATAAATAAAAATCAAAGAGTTGCATATTTTTTTTCTCCAGAGTGACCCGATTCACTTGTCCGTTAACAGTTAACAGAAACAAAGACGAATAGTTCAACGAGGCACAAAATAAGGCGTAGTTTCTGGTGTAGTGCAGGATAAGAACAAAATTTTTCAACATAACAAGAAGAAGCTAGGGTTTTGGAGTGCTGAAAAGAGAAATTGATGAACAGAGAAGGAAAGAAAAAATACGAGAAGGAAGAAAAAACTGATGTTATATTGCATTACCTCTTCAAATGAAAAGTTAGAATCCTTTAGGAGAAAAGAATGAAAACCATTTCCAATTAGTCATTTTCGGCTTCGTCTTCGTTCTAACCTTGTCTTTCAGCAGTGTACGGTGTTACTGAGTAACACGGTCAGAGTCTGTTTAAGACTCAGACTTTGACAACAATCGTTATCACGGCGTTAGGTCATAGTCTACTGCTAGAGGATGTTTGTTCAACACTGTGTTTCCTTTTTTTCCGGCCTTGTCTCTTCTGCCAACTTCTTATATGTTAATATATAATCTATTCTGTGTACCTGTAACAAATTTTTAATTTATTTCTAATCAATATAAATAATATATTTTAAATTTTGTTACTTTTAAATATAAAATTTTTAGACATTATTAGTAAAGAACACTCATCCGGCAAAAGAAGAATCCGAACCAAATTTAGATAATATTGAAAAATAAAATTAAGTAAAATAAATAATGATGAGAGTTAAAGAGTGAATTATAATTTTATTTATATTTATATTTCAAATTTTATTTTTGCTATGATATTTTTTATTAATATTTAATAATAAATTAAATATAATTATATTTTATTATACAATAAAATTTGCTAAAACTAAATATATATATTTTTATTAAAGTTTTAGCATATTTATTTTATTTATTTAAAATAAAAATAAAATTGTTATTTAAATTTTTAAATTGAATTAAATTCAAATAACTCATGTAAATTAACTGGTAAGATATACTATGATAAATTAAAATGTGAGATATAATTTTTTTAAGTATTAAATTTAAGTTGTACTTGAATCTAAGCTTATCCAACCCAATAAGTGTTCAAATATACTCAATAAAATATGAAAAAAATATAAATACGGATGAAAAAAAAAATTGCATAACAATATTATGAGTAAGTTTCAATAATATATAAATAACATTAAATTTATATAAATAATTAAAATTTTCTTTAGATATTGTATAAGCTGTACATTTATTTGAATTATTAGCATTAATATTGGTCAAGCAAAATTCATTTTTCAAATAAAAATATTTAAAATAACATCTTTCTTTATTTATACTGTAATAATAAGATAATGAAGATGATAAAAAAAATAATAAGAATTTGAATGCAAGTACAGAATAATCGGGAATTGACGGAAAAGCTCCACAGTTAGTTTAATTTTGTGTATTTTAGATTAAACTCCAAATTCAATGTGAATCATTGTTTTCCACGTGAAAGGTAATATGACCATAGTGCTCTTTTATTTAACTACAAAAATCTTAAAAGAGAGATTATGTTTAAGTGACAAAGCGTGTGATTGCTACTACTATGTTTCGGTTTTGTTGGCTGAATAAAGTGTTTTTTGAGATGCATAGTGTTTTAATGAAACAAACATAGAATCAAAACGTCAAGTACAAGCTTCACAGTCTTTAAACCACTTCATGTATTGTTTGAAATGGAGGGAAGAAGAGACAAAGATAAGGAAAATATAAAATTAAAGTGAAAAAAGAAAAAAGTTGTTTGATAAGTTAAAAGTAATAGAAATTAGTGAAAAAGAAAATAAGTTTTATTTATTATTAATAATTTTGTTTATTATTTTTATATCCATTTTAATTATTTACTAGTATTATTATAAGAAGTAAAATGATTAAAACAAAATCATAATGGAGGAATGTCTCGTCATCACCTTTGCTCTTCCTTTTCTTCAATCTTGTTTCTTAACTTTAATCAACTAAAACAAACTACCAAAGTCCTCAATAATTCTCTCTTTTCCCTTCTTTTCTCAAATATTTTTCATTTTCAACTTTTAACCAGGTAATTAATTTATCTATGTTAATACAAAAAGTTACGAGTTAAATATGTTTTGAATCTTTTAGTCTTAAGTTAAAATAAGAATTAGTTTTTTTTTTAATTTTAGTTCAATTTAGTCCTTTAATTTCAGAAATACATATATTTAATTATTTTAACCAAAATTTATTAAATTTATTTAACACGTTTTAAACATGTTTATCAACTAACATTGAAACAAAAAATGTATTAAACCGTATAAACAACTTAAATACTATAATAAAACAGGTTTAAAATATCAACCAAATTTAACAAATTTTATTTTAAATGGTTTAATATAAAATTAAATAATCCTCAACTAGTTAACAAATATGAAAACACCTCCACCCAAACAAATAAAGCCTAAAGCACACATAATAATTATAATAATAATGATAATAAAATAGTTTGAAAAATAAATATTCATTAAAGACAACATTAGATGCATTAACAAAAT
>Ga0209389_1005937_pt1 | contig 10511 bp, 8 predicted proteins | sample CowpearedBW_FD_187526 | JGI IMG/M metagenome (GOLD analysis project Ga0209389, IMG submission 187526) | Root nodule microbial communities of legume samples collected from California, USA - Cow pea red BW (SPAdes) (version 2) | ecosystem: Host-associated > Plants > Roots > Nodule | place: USA... | reverse complement strand
TTGTTTTTTTTTTACTGTTATTATTTTTACTTGCAAATCATGTCGATGATCCACTCTGTTTGCATATATTATTTATACGATTAGGAAAATGAGGGCTTTTGGTTTATAGCATAGATTATGCTCGAAATGGAAACTGAAACTGGAGATTGCACAGTTACAGTACATGAGTTGAGGTTAAAAGGATAAAATGTGCCCAAAAATATGAATAATTAATTTTGCTTTCTCTAATGGCTGCCTTCTATTGTTCTCTTTTTTCTTCCTGACATGGCATAATAACAGTTAGAATGCAAGCTTTTCTCGATGATCATTAACCTTTAATAGAACTAGGAAGCAAAGGTAAAACTCTGTCAAATGCTACGTTGTTGGGAAAGTATTCATGTTGTCTACAAGGTTTTCTTACCATGTATCAAAAAGACATACTAATTTAGCAATGTAATAAGCTTTCAACATGCAATTGCTTTTTTGCTGATTGATGCATCCGTTTCTTCTTTGCAGGGATTGTTTGTGTTAAATGGCCAATAATTCTCAGCCCTCCAGCATGCAGGTAGTGTATTTCTCTCTCAATACCTACCATGAATCTTGTTACGATGAAATATTTGTTTGGTAACGTGTAATGTTTGTGTCTAGTGACGTACTTGCTTTGATTATGGTAATGTCGAATGGTGATAGAAGCAATAGCTCGAGTCTTAATGTCTGACTTCTTTTTATGTGTTTTCTCTGTTGAGTTAATGCTGTCTTTACTTTTGCTAAAAATGATGTTTTTTAATTTTCAATTTTTTCTGTGACTCTCTCTCCCATTGTGTCTGATGGTTGGGTCCTCCATGTTTTGGTTCATCCTTATTTTTGCAAATTCTATTTTATTCTTCATGATATTAACTACAATTTCTTGATCTCAAAATAAGAATCTATCATAATTTTTCCATCACTCGTGTCTTTTCGTCTGCAGTTTCGGCCAGTCATTCAAGCTCAGCAAGGACAACCATTTGTTCCAATGAATCCACAACAATTTGGACCTGCAGGCCATGCTATTCCTTCTTCAAATGTGGGAATGCCTGTCATTCAAGGTCAACAGCTGCAATATTCTCAACCAATGCAGCAGTTGACTCCAAGACCAATGCAGCCTGGTCATCTTGCTCCTTCATCACAACCTATACCCATGCCATATATGCAGACAAACAGACCAATGTCATCCATTCCACCTCATTCACAAACTGTTCCCCCTTTAAGCAATCATATGCCTGGCTTACCTGTTTCTGGAGCACCTCCTCATTCTTCATATACTGTATGTGCTGCCTTAGTTTTTAAAGCTTTACTGTTATATTGGTAGGTTTCCCTTGAGTTACTTTGTACCTTCTACACTCTAACATCATTGTACATTTTCAGTTCACACCATCATATGGTCAGCAGCATGATAATGCAAATGCATTGGCCCAATACCAGCATCCACCTCAGATGCTTGCTCCTCCTGGTGGTCAACCTTGGCCGTCATCTGCATCTCAGAGTGTTGCACCTTCTACATCTGTGCAGCCGGCTGGGTTGCAATCATCAGGAGCTACATTGACTGATGCAGTAAGTGTTTTGTTGATATTAATGCGTAGTACTATCTTTGTGTTCATTATTCAGTAATTTCCACTAGAGTTCAAATGCTTTTGTTTATACAAGCTCTACATATATATGACAACTTGTTGGAATTCCAATTGTGGAGTTCCCTTTTTGTTATGCTTTTTATATTTTAGTTGTTATACTATGTTTCCTCCTATAGATGTGTGCAATACATTGTTAATCCTACACCAGTGTGGAGAGGCCACCACCAAAAAGCTAGTGGGATGGTTGCTGTTGTGAAGTCTCGAACACATACACAATTTATAGTTTTATATCATACATATATAAAAGGCTGTAAAACAGAAAAATATGCAAATTTAAATAGTAAATTAAGAAATAAGAGGTGTACGAGAGATTAAGAACATAATTTGGAAAATATCTGACTAGAAGAAATTGGCGAAGAAGGGTTAAAACTGTGAGAAGTTGGGAGCTAAAAAGAGGAATTGGTAAGGGATGAATGTTCATATAAAAAAAGGGAAGTTATTGTGGGGGATAAAAGACTTAATGGCGGCACAAAATTTATAAACCAAAAGTTGAAAACAAAATTCTTTTAAGAGAAAAGTAAAACAAAACGTTAAAACAGGCGAATTCATTCGCTCTCATGGACACGGTTTAACCCAGAAGTTGAAACTCTGGCTACTTGCTTGTGTAGCCACCATGATTTTTCCACAAAACATAGTCACATCTGCTGCAATATCAAAGCCACCCCACACGAATGAAATGATTCATGTGTTCCAAATGGCTGACCACTATTTGCTTCCATAGAATGTGTACATGAGTCTGACTTTTAAAGAAAGCAATAGGATCAGTTCATTATATCTGTATGTTCCTCGATTTTTTATGGACGTTAAGCTAATCTACTAATGTGATCCTTATATTGCATGCCGCTGGATTTTGGATTGTTCAAATATAGCTGCATGAATTATATGTTATTGGTAATTAGTAATCAGACACATGAGGAAATTTATTAAGTCACGTTACATAAATTTGGTGGTATGAAAAAATCCCACATTTGTAACACTTACTTTATTTAGTAAATACTGAACCAAGTTTCATCCAGAGCATGAAGCTCCTACTGGCTACATCATGTTGCACTGGAGTTTAGACTTTCTACCTGAAACATCAGAGTGTTGCATGCACAGATATCTATCTCCCTATTTCCTAACTCTATTGTAGTGTACAAACTGCAATATTCCCTAACAATAACTGGCTTACAGCAGTTATTGTACTATACTCTCTACATTCTAAAAATTACTATACAAAAATTGACTTACTCATAGCAATAACTTCCTAATTGCAGTTATTGCACTGTAGATTCTGAGAATCATTGTCATATTGACTGCCATACTCCTAACAATAACCGTCTCATGGTAGTTATTGCTCTTTGTTCATACCTGGAGTAAACTCTCCAAATCAGTGGTCTGGTTGAACTTGCATTCTCGCTTGCCTTTCATTTTCTTCTGTGTCTGGGTCTAGGTATCCATCATGGAATAGAATAGTGACTTTCCTGTTGATGATGTCATTTGAGGCAAATTTTTGTTTTGAGAGTAGCTAATTGAATCTCAGTAGCCCAAGATGCTTTTGGTGATGGCTTTCTTTAAATGTGATACAATGAACTACATTTCTTCTCAGTAACTAATTTATTCTTCTGTTATATTATGATTTCTGAGAAATTTGAGCTTATTATTGCAATTCTCAGTGTTTTACTCTGACCAATTTTAGGTAACTAATGCTACTAACCAACAATCCTTATCTGATTGGCAAGAGCACACTTCTGCAGATGGGAGAAGGTATTGGTGAACATAATCATGTCTACTTTGCTAGCAAAAACTAAATATCTTGTATATTTGTCATTAACTATTTTTTGAAATAATTTATTTGTCTTGTGTTTTTGTTTTGGAATTATAATTAGAAGTTTTTGTTTTCTCAAATTAACCAGATATTACTACAACAAGAGGACAAGGCAATCAAGTTGGGAGAAACCTTTGGAATTGATGTCACCTATTGAGGTGAGTGGTTTTAGTAATTTGTTGATGTTCTTGTGAATGTCACTTTTTATTACTGTGGAACATGCTTTGAAAGTGTAAGGTGGTCAATCAGACCGGCATCTTATATGGATGTTGGTCATTTCTACAATGTTTACAATGATCATAGAAGGTTTATGGTGCGAATATCCTTTTATGTGCATGTGCTTCCACTGATTTGTAGATGTCATGGCAAGTCAGGAGAAATTTTAACAACTGCTCTATATGGTCACTGTGAAGGCGGGTTAGCACTTTCTCAAGGCAGGCAACAGTTTGCTATTTACAATCTTATTTTTTCTTAAAACATAAAATGTGAGATTGTTGTATAGCTATGGTTCTGCAATACCATTACTTGATGGTTGACAGCACCCTTCCCATCCCCTTCCTCCAGCAATTTTGTAGGGTTTTCTTTGTGGTGTCTTTTATCAATTGTATCTTTTGCAAGTTTATTTTCTGTTCTTGCATACACACATACAAGTAGAGATACAAGTTTTATGCTTTCCTTTTCTTTGTCCATCTCTCTATCTTTGCTCTCTTCACTTTTTACAATCTTGTGGTGGCTTGTGCTTTGCACTGGGGTTGGCTTACATATTTGTGTATAGGAATATGCAACTTCTGCTTTATTGTATTATCTATTGTAATTTGTTAGTTGTGGCAATAATATCATTTAACAATTTTCAGGGATGTTTTATTTCCTTTATTTGTTTAGTTTCCACCTGTAGTTTCTTGTTGCTGCGTGTAGTTAATTATCATAACCTTGATACATGATCTTTCTTGGGTGGTATACTTTTAGCATTTTCAAATCCTACTAATTCTGCTGGATGTGACAGAGAGCTGATGCATCGACTGTTTGGAAAGAATTCACTTCTGCAGATGGAAAAAAGTGTGTTTTATCTCCTATTGTATGACATCTTATTTATGCCTCTTTTTTTGTCATTAGTATGTAATGATTTATATTTTGGCTTTGACTTCTTTCAGGTATTATTACAATAAGGTTACTCAACAATCAACGTGGTCAATACCAGAGGAACTTCAGGTTTGTTAGTAATGATTACATGCTTATATTTGTATTTGTTTTTAATTTTATTCACTTCAACTTTTTTTTTTCTTGTCTCAAATTGAAATATTTTCTTTCAGCTGGCTCGTGAGCAGGCACAAAAAGCTGCAAACCAGGGAATACAGTCAGAAACAAGTGATACACCCAATGCTGTTGTCTCATCCATTGCAACACCAACAACAGCTAATGCAGCTAGCTTGAATCCTTCTTTGACATCAAATGGGCTTGCTTCCAGCCCATCTTCGGTCACACCAATTGCATCAACCGATTCTCAGCAGTTGGTTTCTGGATTATTAGGGACCTCTGTTTCACACTCTACAGTTACCTCAAGCACCACAGGTGTTGAACCAGGCAGTGCGGGAACTACAACTGCTGCACCTATAGTAGTTGCGGGAAGCTCAGGACTACCTGAGAACTCACCTCAACTATCCAAAATGCCACCCATGTATACAACTCTGTTCTGCATGTTCATTGTTTTCTCCCTCTTGTGTGGTTGAGTTGTAGTTTTCCAATAATGACTTGTGTATTCAAAATTTTCTGCAGTGTTGAAAATCAAGCATCTCAAGATTTTGCTCCTGCAAATGGATCTTCTCCTAATATTGAGGTAATTATTGTAATTGATGGGGCTTGTTTTTATCATTAATTAGCATGTACAGATTCTTATGTTCTGCTTGGTAGACAGAAAAGAAATGTACTGGAAGTGAAAAGAAAGTAAGAGAGTACAGAAAGAGTGAAAATAGATGTTGTTTGGTGGTAAGGAAGGAAATAAATGAAAGAGAATGAACGTAGAGATTTCTTTATCAAAGAAAAGTAAAAAATAAAAAAAATAAGAGGATTTTTATTTAATGTTGAAAATTATATTTTTTATTAATATTGTTTACTTATTCTTATTCTTATTCATTCGTTGGTGATACTTATTTATTATTCATTATTAATATTTATTTATTATTAATTTTATTTACAGGATATTAGTATTTATGAAAACAAAACTATATATAAATGCCTCCATAATCGACTATCTTTGTGGAGCCTAAAAATTCATCCTTTGCTTAATTTGCAACATAATTGTTTATGTTGGCTTGTGATAGTTTTCACATTTTCCTACTCTTCCTTTTTGTATGGAAACATATCCTGCAGGCCGGACCTACGTTTTTTACGCGTTTCTGCTCTTTTCTTTCCTACCAAACCCCACCCACTTCCCTCCCTCCCTCCCTCCCTTTCTTCAATACCAAACTCAGAATGTTGAAAATTGTTTGATTTCCTTCTCATTTATTTGTTTCAAGAGTATTTTCCTAAATTAAGTTCATGCTACTACGTAATTAATTTGTCATGAAAATTTTATTACATTTGAAAACTGTTTACAAAACCAAAACAGCATAAACCACCGATAGATGTTTTCTCATTCTCCTATTTTGTGGTCCTAGCTCTAGGGTGTGCCTCGTCTAGAGTGCTGCTGCATGTGGTGGTGAAACACAGTCTTTGAAAATAGTGAAAACATAACCCAGTTTCCTAGTTCCTTGGCACTAAATACTGAAAACAGTTTTTGAAAATAGAAACCAAACATAACCCAGTCTCTTAAAATTCCACAATGAGTGTAATGGAATTTGTGTTTTCCATTGTCTGTTTCTTTCCTATATCTGCAAAAAATATTTTGATGTTTTTGAAAACCAAATGTTTGAAAACTGTTTACAAAACTAATGTCTCTTTGTAAGTTTTCACAAACAGGAAAACCGAAAATTTCTGTTTTGGTTTTCTATTTTCAGTTTCTATTGCTCCTTTTCTTCTGTGCAATTTCGTGCCAGTTTTCTATTATACAGTTCTTTCTTGCACTTTCAAATCTTACTACCTCACTCCCTATTCTTTTAAAATTGATTTCTTTTATAAACTAAAACCAAAGCACAGTCAAACATACCCTGAATCTCTTCCTTTCAAATAGTTTTCAAGTTCCTATCAAGGCTCCTGATCTTGGTGGTTCTGCTTTTGCATCTGAAGTCCATGCACCTTTGTTGTATTTTTAATCACTCCAAAGGTTAAGTCTGTTTGGAAACACCTAGCAACTACTGTGAATTGAAATTTAGAGGATGAAAACTACAACTGCCATGACTGCTAATGGTATGTGACTGCCATGTCCCACCACATGAAATCTTTTAAGTAACTGCCATGGCTGCAGTTTAACATTTATCATCATTGATAATAGAAAGCTTGTGGGAGACAATATCGTTAATTTGTTGTCCAATTAAGAATCTGTATTTAGTCTACAGATTTTTTTCTTGCAACTCTTGCAGGAAGCTAAAAAAGCATCGGCTGAGGTTGGGAAGAATAATGTGATTCCATCTGAGGAGAAAACCAATGATGATGAAACTTTGGTATACGCAAATAAGCTGGTAAGAATTCATATCATCGAAATTCTCTTTCATTAATAAATCTTTTAAGAGATCTTATTTTTTCTATTTATATATATATAATGCCACATAAATTATTTACTGCTTTAGGAAGCAAAAAATGCATTTAAAGCGCTTCTGGAATCTGTGAATGTTCAGTCTGATTGGACCTGGGAACAGGTAGATGGCCTTCCTTTCATTTTTCTACTGTTTTTTTGTCTGTGATGCAAATGCTAACTTTTAGTTTTTAATTGTAATTCAGGCAATGAGAGAAATCATCAATGACAAAAGATATAATGCCCTGAAAACACTTGGTGAGCGAAAACAAGCTTTTAACGAGGTGAGAAACAAGCCTCACAGCAAATTCTATGCACTATCTTGAAGTTGATGTTTAAGTTTGCATCAACCAAGTATTTCAGTTACGTGACATAGTTGCTTATCATTTTCAATGAATTTGTAACGATTCTGTCTGGCTTTGTAACATTGAATCAATTTAATCTTTCTTCAGTATTTGGGCCAAAGGAAGAAGCTGGAGGCTGAAGAGAGACGGATGAAGCAGAAAAGAGCCCGCGAAGAATTCACTAAGATGTTGGAAGTATGTTGAGTATAATACCTGATTAATTTGTTCTTTATTAGTTAACTACTTAACTCTGCATATTATGCTTTCAGGAGTGCAAGGAACTTACATCCTCCATGAGATGGAGGTATGTCTCTGCATGTTTGGGTAACAATTTGTTTTTAGCTGGTCTCCTTAGGTTGAAATAATTCAACTTCAATTTTCTAATTAATTATTTACTGTAATCAGCAAAGCCATTAGTATGTTTGAAAATGATGAAAGATATAATGCTGTTGAAAGACCAAGAGACCGAGAAGATTTATTTGAAAGCTACATGGTGGAACTTGAGAGGAAGGTGAGATTATGTTACATTTTGTTTCCATATGAACCTTTGCATTCATGACACACCATTTAAATGTAGATCTTCTGACCAAGAAAGCTGCATAAATTGTTTTTCTTAAGTTGTGAATTTTCTTTAAATGTAAATTTGAGGAAGAATCTTGTTTTATTTGGTGGGTAGTGGGCCTTGTGGCAGCTAAGTGGATTTTATGGTCACATCTAGAACTTTAAATTTTGGGTTGTGTGTTTATTTCATAATGTAGCGAATAATTTGAATTGTATTATTGGCTTGAGTAAATATATTGAAAAGCTCAACTTAGTTTGGCACTGGTCAAGCTTGCATCTTTCCATCTTATTCAAAAGCCATTTTTTTGTTGTAAACACAATTTAAAGGGATTTGTGGTTTTGTAATTTGTTCACATGTTTTTCAGTGCATTGTAGGTTTTTATTTGACTGCCTTTTGTCAGGAACCGTGACTTTGTATGCAGTTTATGGCTGCTTTATTTTCTTGTCTGTTTCATGGCATGGAGACAAGTATATTAGATATGTATCATTATTGTAATTAAAATTATGGTTAAAGTTGAACCACTTTCTGTAATTCATGTGAGAAGAAACTAAAAATAGAATGAAGTCATGGATTGTAGAGACTTATAATCAGAACTGAAATTCACACGTCAGTTCTCCACTGTTGAACATGGATTCAAGAAACAGAGGGAATGCAGTTATTACATAAATAGAGCTTTAAACTATTGAAGGTGCCCACCCTGTTCCTTTTAAAACTCCATTTAATTTAATTTCATATACCTCAATCTCTAAACTGTAACCCATTTCCCTCTTTATTACCTTCCTCCTTATTGTACTCTTCCTTGCTTTCCATTTCCCTTTTTGTAGGTTAGGTTTTTTCTGCCCCAAGCTACATCTTCCCTTCCTCACTAGCCCTCACTTGCGCGGGGCTTATATTATTTTGTTACCCCTCTGCATGTCCTAAATCTCATGATGGGAAAAATAATAGCTATTTTTATGTGGAATGTTGTCATAAGCTTGGTTGTTTTCTTTGATGGAGATTATAATTCTGTGTAGGATGTGCAAGATACTAATATGGTTTTCAAGTGCATTGTTGACTACTGAAAAGTTAGTTATTTGTTACAAAAACATAAAACTCTTTATTACATTAAAAAGAAATAGTGCACTTAATATTTACGCTAGAATTTAATGTCCAAGCATTTCTAGCCAAAGCGAACCAATGACTGAAAATAGTTTTCTCATTATATAAGCCCCATTCATAATAACTAGAATAATTTGAAACCTCAACGATTAGCCACATTGATACACTGAAGTCCAAGCTCATTCCCAAAATATGTAAGAACTACAACAAATGGCAAAAAGGCTATTGCTCTGATGTTATCCAGCATTTAACTTCCTTAACGTCTTGGAGTAGTCCAAATTGCATGCTGAGATGTTTGATTGTCACCATTCTCTCAGGAGTTGGATGTTGTAAAATTGCTAGCATTAACATAAGATCCAAATTCGTTTTGTCCTAAGTGTGAATTAAGTGCACGGAGAAGAATCATGGAACCTCTTTCTAGTCTCATTTTATTATTTGGAACTATGAACAGATGGGGAGGTTGACGAGTCTGCTACTGTTTATTGTTTTGTAATCTGGGGCGGGTCTGTCTATTCCTGGAAGTGAGGGGTGGATGCTTATAATGTTGACAAAAGGTTTGCTTATTCTGGAATACTGTGTTCTATTTGTTCCAAAGAGTGCACAGCAGGCAATTGGCACCTGGCACTGGGGAGAGTGAATTCTTGTTTAGAATAAAATATAGCAATGAGATGGTGGCAAGTTAACTCCCAATTTTAATTCAAGTTGCTCTTTAAAATTGAAAGGATAAATTTGTGCAGGTATATTTCAAATTTATTTCATGACATTCTTAATGTTATATTTTCTGTGAAAAATTTAGGAGAAGGAAAATGCAGCGGAGGAACACCGGCAGAATATAGCAGAATATAGAAAATTTCTGGAGTCCTGTGATTATGTGAAGGTGCACATTTTAAATATGAAGTTCATTTTAGTTGTTATGGTTGCTATGTCCTTGAATCATCTCCTTACTATTTGTATTTAATTTTAGGTGAATAGTCATTGGCGTAAAATCCAAGATCGGTTAGAGGATGATGATAGATACTTGCGTCTTGAAAAAATTGATCGCTTGCTAGTTTTTCAGGTATATTGTCTTTTAGTTGGTCTTCTATGATGGATCTATGAACTGAGATTGGCTTTGGCAGGACTATATTCGGGACTTGGAGAAAGAAGAAGAGGAACAGAGACGAATACAGAAGGTATGGCTTAAGTGTATGATCAGTGGTTATGATTTAGTAAATATGCTTGTATGTATATGCGCTTATCATTGTGATATAGGATCGAGTCCGTCGGGGTGAAAGGAAAAACCGTGATGCATTTCGCAAGTTGCTTGAAGAACATGTTGCTACTGGAATTCTTACTGCTAAAACTCAATGGCGAGAATATTGCTTGAAGGTAATTGGATTGTTACAAT